>ENA-ORXT01003082-ORXT01003082.1-marine-metagenome-genome-assembly--contig:-NODE-3082-length-18871-cov-4.823082_pt1 | contig 18871 bp, 19 predicted proteins | sample MGYA00237868_ERZ511482 | MGnify/ENA metagenome assembly ERZ511482 | reverse complement strand
TTCTGACCTCGAGTTTTTCATCGCCGGATCGTAGGCCGACACGCAACCTCTTCGCTCGGCTTTGCGGCCCGCAGCGCGGCTCAGTCGCGTACTGGCGGGGAGAAGTTGGCCGGAATCACGAGGTCGTCAGGCGACAGTTCACTGATCGACGACTTACCCATCCCGAGCAGGTTCGAGTCGATGCCGGAACGCAGGACGTCGAGCACGTTCTCCACGCCGGCCTGGCCGTTTGCTGCGAGGCCCCACAGGTAGGCGCGGCCGATCATCACGGCCTTCGCGCCGAGCGCGAGGGCTTTGACGACATCGCTGCCGCGGCGGATGCCGGAGTCCATCACGACTTCGACCTGATCGCCGACGGCGGCGACGACCTCGGGGAGGCAGCGGATCGGTGCGGGAGTTCCGTCGAGGTTGTTACCGCCGTGTGTGGACACCGAGATCGCTGAGGCGCCGGCGTCGACGGCGCGCTTGGCCTCGTCGGCACGGTTGATCCCCTTGACCATGAACGGGCCGTTCCACTGCGCGCGGAGCCAGGCGACGTCGTCCCACGTGGCGGGCGGGGTCTGCATCCATGTGCCGTACGCGTCGAAGAATCCGGGCACCGGGTCCGATGCTGACACCGGGAAGTTCGGCACGCCGAGCGTCGGGATGCCCCCGGACTTGAGCCAGTCGAGCAGCCAGCGCGGCTTGATGATGGTTTCAGGGGCGTGGGCGAGCGCGACTTTCAGGTCGATCTTCTCCGGCAGCGACGGGCTGCCCCAATCACGGCTGTGCACGAAGGACCAGTCGAGCGTGAGGATCATGCCGACCGCGCCGGCGGCCTTGGCGCGTTCCATTCGGCCGACCATCTCGTCGCGATTTCCGGCCCAGTAGATCTGGAAGAGGGTCTGCGGGTTGGCCGCAATGACTTCGTCCATCGGCTTGGACGAGAACGAGCTGAGTCCCATCACGACGCCGCGGGCGGCCGAGGCGCGAGCGACGGCGACTTCGCCGTCGGGGTGCACGGCTTGGACGCCGGTCGGCGAGATCATCACCGGCATCGACATCGGTTGGCCCATCACCTCGGTTGCCATGTCGCGAGTCGGCGATTGGCCAGCGGTGATCGGCCGCAACCCGAGTTCGGTGAACGCCTCGACGTTGTCGTCTTTGGTCGTTCCGCGTTCAGCGCCGGCGATCAGCGCGCCATAGACCGACGCAGGGAGCCGCTTCTTTGCTCGGAGTTGAGCGACAGCGATCGATTCGAACCAGAGATTTGCCACGTGCGCAGCGTAGGAGTTGCAGGCGCGTCAGACTCAACCGACCGAGCGCACGGTGGCACGTTTGCGTCAGCACATGCCCTGGCCATCGCGGGCGGACACATTTGCGTCAGCACATGCGCACGAACACGTCGCTTCGCGTGACACAAAGCCCACGCAGCGAATCTGTGTCAGCGAAAGCACCGAACGACGCCGCTTGCGCTGACACAAATCGCCGAGTGGGCCTTCGGTCGCGATGGAGCCAACCCGTTCGATGAGGGCGGCAAGAGCAATGGCGTCGACGTGTTGGCGGCGGCAGAGGCGGCTCGCTCGGTAGCGCCGCACTTGCCACAGGCGCGACCCCCCACTCACTCACCCCGCTCGATCATGGTGACATAGCCGATGAAGTCGAAGAGGTGGTGGCCGACGACGAACGGCGTGGGGTCACCGGCGAAGCGTTGAGTCCCCACGGTGAACTTGTCGTCGTCCGGATTGACGAAATCGATCTCGGTGAACCCGAGATCAGCAAAACGCTGCCGGATGCGTGGCGTCAGGTCGACCGGCACGGACCGGCGCGTCCAGATCACGGTCGCACCGGGAGCGAGCAGACTTGGCGAGGCATCGATCGTGGTCTCGATGTCGGCCATCGAGATGTTGCCGAACATTCCACACAGCAGCAGCACATCGACGGGGACGATGCCAGCAAGCGCTGACGTGTTGCCCGCATCGCCCTCGATGACGGCCACATCGAGCTGTGTGCGAGCGATGCGCTCGCGCGCCGCCCGCACATTGCGGCCATCAGCTTCGATCAGCAGTGCAGTGACGTCGCCAGCGCGTGGATGGTCGTCCAGCACGCCGAGGGCGGCCGTGCCAGTCGAAACAGTCTGGGTTCGAATCGGCCATTGGCCGATGATGCCACAGGCCCGGCATGATGGTCGGATGCGATTGGGCGAGGCGACGTGGACGGAGGTGCAGCACCTCGTCGACAACCGCATCGCCGATGACGGGACGCGCACCCCGGTCATCTTGATCCCGGTCGGCTCGACCGAGCAGCACGGACCTCACCTCCCGATATCGACTGACACGCTGATCGCCGAGGAGATCGTCGCCCGGGCGATCCACCTCACCGACGGGCTGATGGTCGGGCCCACGCTCGCGGTGACCGCATCAGGCGAGCACGCAGGCTTCGCTGGCACACTCTCGATCGGCACCGCGGTGATGCACGACGTCATCGTCGAACTCGGCCGGAGCGCAGATTGGGCGGCAGGCGTCGTGTTCGTCAACGGCCACGGTGGCAACTCCAGTGCGATGACCGCAGCCGTCGGCACCCTCGTCAAGGAGGGGCGACGAGTGCTGTCCTGGTGGCCGAAATGGCCGCAGCGCGCCGACGGCGGCGCGAAGGAACTCCACGCCGGGCGGATCGAGACATCACTGCTGTTGGCCATCGACCCTGGCCTCGTCCGTCTCGAACTGGCAGCGCCAGGCGTCGACGCCGACCTCGAAGAACTGCGCCGCGTCGGCGTGCAACCGGTCAGCCCGTCGGGCGTGCTCGGCGATCCGACCGGTGCGTCGGGCAGTGAGGGCGACCAGTTCATCACGACGTTCGTCAACGATCTCGTGCACGCCATCGAAGCCTGGCGGCCGATCGACCCGACACCCATCGGATGACGCGGCAGTACCTCCTCGACGCATCGTGGGAGCGCTTCGGCACCATGGTGTTGGCAGGGTCACCGCTCGTTGCGTTCCGCACGACCGACGCCGGCGCGCGGGTGCTCGACGCGCTCGAACGAGACGAAGCCGTCGCCAACTCGGGGCTGATCGACCGGCTGGTCGCTGCCGGTGCGATTCACCCGAACCCGAGCGCACACGCGAGCTCGACGACCTCGTACTCGATCGCCGACGTCACGATCGTGACCCCACAGTTCGGTGGCAGCACGACAACCGATGACCGGATCACCGTCGACGACGGGTCGGTTCCGCCGATTGCCGGCGCGACGGTCCGCCTTGAGCAGAACCTTGGACCCGCGGCTGCGCGCAACGCTGCTCGGCCGCTCGTCGACACCGCGCTGATCGCGTTCGTCGACGCCGACGTCGAACTGCTCGACGATGTCGGCATCGGGTCCTGGCTCGATGCGCTGCTCCCCCACTTCGACGATCCGCGAGTCGGGCTCGTAGCGCCGCGCGTCACCGGTGAGGCGAACTCACCGCTCGACCTCGGCACCTCACCCGCACGCATTCGCGCCGGCACACGCGTCAGCTACGTCCCGGCCGCAGCCATCGTCGTACGAGTGGCCGCATTCGATGCCGTCGGCGGGTTCGACGAGGGCCTCCGGTTCGGCGAGGACGTCGACCTCGTCTGGCGCCTCGACCAAGCGGACTGGCGATGCCGATACGAGCCGACGTCCACGGTCTGGCACGCGCCGCGCCGAACACTCAGCGCCCGGCTGCAGCAACACGCCGGCTACGGCACCGCAGCTGCGGCGCTCGCGCTGCGGCACCCGGACCTGCTTGCGCCGACTCGCACCAGCGGATGGACTGCCGCAGTGTGGGGCGCGCTTGTCACCGGCCACCCGTTGATCGCCGCCGGGCTCGCCGTCATCACTGCTGCCAGACTTCCGTCGAAGTTGCCGGGCGTTGCGCCCGCCCGCGCCTTCACCCTGGCAATCACGGGACACGTCCGCGCCGGCCAGCAGTTCGCGGCAGCAGCGCGTCGAGTCTGGTGGCCGATCGTTGCGGTGGGCGCCCTGTTCTCGCTGCGTGTGCGCTGGGCGGGGCTCGCTGCGTTGGCCATCAGCCCTGCGACAGCGCCAACTGACGCGGCTTACGGCTGGGGTGTGTGGTCCGGCGCCCTGCGGCATCGCACCGCCGCGCCCCTGCTCCCGGGGTGGACCAGGTACCGTCGCGGGTCGTGACGATTCGACTGACGATCCGCACGGCGATCTGGCGCAGCCACATCGCCCAGATCGCCAACGGCGTCGCCGATGCAGGCGGCGGGCTCGTCCCCGTGATCAAAGGGAACGGCTACGGTTTCGGGCGCGCCTGGCTCGCCGACGTAGCTGGCGAGTTCACCGACACCGTCGCCATCGGCACCATCCACGAACTCGACGACCTCGACGAACGCATGACGCCGATCGTCCTCACACCCACGCTGACGCCACCGGCATCGACGGTGCCAGTCCTCACCGTCGGGAACGCCGGGCACATCGCCGCGCTGAACGGGTGGCTCGGGCGAGTCATCGTGAAGCTCGACAGCCCGATGCGCCGCTTCGGTGGCAACATCGAACTCGTCGCAGCGGCAGAAGCTGCAGGTCTGCAGGTCGTCGGTGTGAGCATCCATCCCCCACTCGCGGGAACGATGGACGACCACGTCGAAGCCATCACACAACGACGCGTCGACATCGACCCAGCACTGCCGGTCTGGGTGAGCCACCTCGACCCTGCCGCCTATGCGTCACTGCCCGACACCCACCAGTACCGTCTCCGGCTCGGCACGCTGCTCTGGCACGGCGACAAGTCCGCACTGCACCTCGGCGCCGACGTGCTCGACGTCCGCCCCGTCCGTGCGGGCGACACTGCTGGCTACCGGCTCGGCACCGTTGCTGCCGACGGCCACCTCGTGATGATCGGCGCCGGCACCGCCAACGGCGTGGCGATGATCGACGAGGGCTCTCGCAGCCTCAGTCCCTTTCACTTCGAGCGGCAGCGCCTCGCACTTCACGAGCCGCCACACATGCACACCTCGATGGCCTTCGTTCCCAACGGCGCGTCACTTCCCGACGTCGGCGACCACGTCGACCTGCAGCGACCACTGCACATGACACTCGTCGACGAGTATCGATGGCTCTGAGCACGACTCAGCGCAAACCAGGCCCTGACGTCGTACGCGCCGTCGCGCTGATCGGTGTCGTCGTGATGAACTATCACGGCTACCTCATCATCCGCGGCGCCAGCCGCGGGAGCGGTTGGGCCGCTGACCTGTTCGACCCGTGGCGTGGCCCGCTGTCGACGAGGTTCGCCGCGACCTTCGTCCTGGTTGCCGGGGTCGGTGTCACGCTGCTCACTCGACGCTCGCTGGCCGACCCGGCACGCGTCACCCAGATGCGGTGGCGACTGGCCCGGCGTGGCGCGATCCTCTACGTCGGCGGTTTGTACTTGGACACGATCTGGAACGGCACGATCATTCCGTACTACGGCATCATGTTCGCCTTTGCTGCCCTGCTGTTCACCATGCGCTCGGGATGGGTCCTCGTCGTCGGCGCAGTCGCAATCGCCGCTGGCGCGCTGCTGAGGGTGTGGCGCTTCTGGCAAGACGAAGCCGGGGAGTCGACAGCGTGGCTCTTCTCACCTGAACAGCATTCTCTCCAGAGCTATCCGCTCAACGCATTCGTCAATGGGACCCATCCGCTGCTGCCATGGCTCGGCTTCTTCTGCGTCGGCATCGTCCTCGGTCGGGTACTCGGCCGTCCCGGGTGGCGAACTGCGGTCGGCGGTGCCGGATTGATGCTGTTCAGCCTCGCCGAACTCGCCAGTGGCCTCGCCGACACGCCATTCGGCACGCTCCTGCTCTCCACGAACTCATCGAGTCGCGGCGCCGTGTACGTCGCCAGTGCACTGGGCACGGCGCTGCTCGCCTACGTCGCCATCGACCTCGTCGCGGAGCGGTTGATCAGCGCGGTCGACCCGTTGCGGCGGGCCGGGCAGATGACACTCACGCTCTACCTGCTGCACATCGTCGTGTTCAACTTCGTCGTCGACTGGATGGGCTGGGTCACCCCCGCCAGCCTGTCGACCGCGTTGCTCTTCGCAGGCAGCTTCTGGGTGGCAGCCATCGCTCTGGCCTACTCGTGGCACCGCCGCTTCGGCCGCGGGCCGGCCGAGCGGGTCTACCGCGCGATCGGCGGCTGAGTCAGAAGTTCTGCACCTCGTCGAAGGTGTTGCAGCGATTCGGGTCACCGGTTTCGAAGCCACGCTGGAACCACTGCTTGCGCTGTTCGGATGTGCCGTGCGTGAAGCTCTCCGGGCTGACGCGGCCCTGAGTCTGCTGCTGGATGCGGTCATCGCCGACCGCCTCGGCTGCATTGATTGCTTCGCCGATCTCGGCGCGACTGTCGAACTGGTTGCGCCGGTTCGCATCGTTGGCCCACACGCCAGCGAGGCAATCAGCCTGCAATTCGAGGGCGACTGAATACTTGTTGGCGTTGCGCTGATCGTTCTGCTGCAGCCGTCGCATCTCGGCGTTGATGCCCAACACGTTCTGGATGTGATGGCCGTACTCGTGCGCAACTATGTACTGCGCAGCGAGGTCACCGGGCGCATCGAACTGTTCCTGCAGTTGCGCGAGGAAGTCGAGATCGAAGTACACGAGGTTGTCGGCCGGACAGTAGAACGGGCCGGTCTGAGCAGACGCCTGCCCACACCCGGTGTTGGTGAATCCGGAGAAGAAGACCGTCTTGGTCACCTCGTACTCCTGGTTGAACGACTTCGGGAACTGTTCGAGCCAGAATTCCTGGACGTCGATGGTCGCACCACACAGGATCTTCTCCGCCTCACTGCTGCACGTGTCGTCGTCGCCGCCGGTCGATTCAGTCGATGCAGCGGTGCCGCCGCCGCCGATGCCCGAGGTCTGACCGGTCGCTCCACCGAGGAGTTTCGGGAGGAAGAGTGTGGCGAGCAGCACGACGATGCCGATCATTCCGCCACCGGCCTTCAAGCCACCGCCCAGGCCACCGCCACCGGACCGGCCACCCCCGAGTGCACCGCCAAGGATGTCTCCCAGGCCACCGCCACCGCGACCGCCACCGCCGAGCATGCCACCGAGGCCACCACCGCGACCGCCACCCGAGCTCTGACCGCGTCGGTCGTCAATCATGCGCGAATCGCGAGACCTGATCTTCGTCATGGACGTATTCTACGCGGCGACACCGCGCGCTGAGCGACGCACACCGCGCCACCCGACGGCTCCGGCGCCGATCAGCGGACCGGAGTCGGCCAGCCGGGATGGCGTGATGCGTGCCCCGACGCTGTACGGCAGCTTGACGTTTTCGTCGAGAGCGACCTGGGCCGAGTGGAAGAACGTCGCCGCGAAACCGAGCGCCACGGCGCCGCCCACGACGACGAGTGTGAGGTCGAGGGAGTTGCAGATCGAGGCGGCGGCGCGTCCGACCAGGGTGCCTGTGCGTTGCATGATCTCATAGGTCGGTTCGCTCGGCGGTCGGCCGGTGATCTGCTCGATCGCCAGACCAGAAGCTTCGGCTTCGAGGCATCCCTGCGCACCGCAACCACAGCGACGGCCGCCCGGCTCGACGATGATGTGGCCGATGTGGCCTGCGTTGCCCGACTCGCCGTCGAGTAGTTCGCCGTCGAGCACGATGCCGCCGCCGATCCCGGTCGACACGGTCATCGCGCAGAAATTGGGGTGCCCCTGCGCTGCGCCGAGCCAACCTTCGGCGAGAGCGAGGGCCTTGGCGTCGAGGTCGCCGTACACCGGCAGTTCGGTGAGCTCGGCCAGCCGTCGCCGCAACGGAAACTCTTGCCATCCTGCGATGTTCACCGGAGAGACGGTTTCGAGTTGTCGCGTGACCGGCCCAGCGCTGCCGACGCCGACGGCGACGACCCGCGCACCCAGGTCGACCGCCTGTGACCTGATGTCGGTCACGAGTCCGGCGAGCGCGGTGTAGTGCGATTCGGGCCCGACGTCGCGCTCGACTTCGACGCGAGCCCGGGCGATCAACTCACCGCGCGGCGACACGAGACCTGCTGCGAACTTCGTCCCCCCGATGTCGATGCCCAGCACCACTTCACGCACCGGCTCGACCGGCTCGACGATCTCGTCGGTGTCGTCACCCCCATCAACCAGTTCGGCCGGGACGGCGGTCGCATCGCTCATGCTGACTGAGTGTCGTCGACGCGACGAGCGTCTTCGACGAGGTTGATCTCGTAGAGCACCTCATCGAGGGCATCGGCGGCGCTCATCGCGGCGAACCGCTGCGGATTGTCCGGCGTGCAGCACGACGGCACCGGTGCGAGCACGGTCCAAGGGCGCGGATGGCAGAACTGGACGACGCTGTACCGCTCGCCGGTAAACCCGGGGGCGGCCACGACGCGATGCAATCCGATCGGGATGGCACCATTGGTGAGTCGTTCGAGCATGATGCCGGTGTTGATGATCACGCCGTTGTCCGGTGCCACGGCATCGACCCAGCCATCGTCGACTTTGACTTGCAGGCCTGGCGCCGTTGCTCGTGGAAGTGCAGTGATCAGGTTGATGTCGCCGTGCTCGGCAGCCCAGACGTGGCCCGCTTCGGCCGTTTCTTCGTCCATCGGCGGGTACTTGATCGCCCGCGTCAGTGTCGGACCATCGGCGACCATGTCGTCGAAGAAGGTCTCATGGCAGCCGATGCCCTCGGCGATCACGTGCAGGAACCGGCGTTGCAGGTCGGCGATCGAGTCGTGGAATCGGTAGAGCACGTCGGTGATGCCCGGTACCACCGATTCGGGGAGCACCTGGTCCGGGTACGAGCCGGGGAACTTCCGCTTGAGGGGGTGTCCAGGGGCGATTTCGCGTGCCCAGTTCAACATCTCCTTCCAGTCCGGCTTGTCGCTCGATGCTGCAGTTTCGACGAGCAGGCCCGTGTAGCCGGTCTGGCCGCTACTGCCACGCGCTGTCGCCTGCTGCTTCTCCTCTGGTTCCTTCTCGAAGAACTCACGCAGCATTCCGTAGGCGGTGTCGAGCAGATCTTCGGAGAGATCGTGGCTGGTGTAGACGAAGCCCGTTGCCAGACTCCGTGTCGCTCCGTCGACCACAGCTCGGCGCTGCTCGCTGCTGCCACTTTCGAAGGCGAGGAGATCGACGTCGAGGATCTGTTCACTCATGACAGCAGGTTAACTGCACTGCTGGTGAGCACCCCGACGACCGGTGGGTGGGTCAGGTCGGTCGGGTCAGGTCAGTCCGGGTCAGGTCGGGTCAGGTCAGGTCGAGACGAGTTCGTCCATCATGGCAAGCGAGCTCGTCAGGCCTGCCGCCGATTGCTCCATGAACGTCTCGGGATCTTCGGGAACAGCGGTGTCCACGTGCATCGTCATGCGTGTGAACCCACCGTCCATGGGTTCGAACGTCAAGGTCTGGGAGGACGGAGGGCCAGCGGGATCGATGTCGCCCATGACGAACCACTCGTCGGCGGCGAGACGATCCGGTCGGTCGATCTGGGTGTAGTTGCCGTGCCAGGCCATCGATCCGTGCTCCGGGATCACCATTGCATAGTGATACCGGCCGCCCTCGACGGGCTCGGATTCGCAGGTGGTCATGTCGGAGCCGGCGGGCGCCCCCGACGGGAACCACACGCGCAGGTCCGCCGGATCGGTGAACGCTCGAAAGACTCGCTCGGGTTCGGCGCCGAAGACTCGCACGCAGCGGTACGAGGATCCGTCGTCGCTCAGTTCGATCTGCGTCGACGCCTTTCGCGCATCGAGGGTCGACGTGTCCAGGGGCTGGGGCTGGGTGTGTTCGGCCATGAGCGGTGCTCCTCGAGAAGGTCTGATGACGGTTGGCACGCATCAGCGTACGGCGGCGTGCGTCACCGGGAGAAAGGTCGAACGTGCAAACATCGTCGACCATGAGCGACAACGACAACGCAGATGCATCCCGGCCGCCTGACCTGTTCGACCTGACCGGCCGCGTCGCCGTCGTCACCGGCGGCTCGCGCGGCCTCGGTCGAGAGATGGTGATGGCCTTCGCCGAGCGCGGTGCTGACGTCGTCATCGCCAGCCGCAAGCTCGACAATTGCGAACAACTCGCAACCGAGGTGACTCGGGTGACCGGGCAACGAGCGGTGCCTGTCGCATATCACGCTGGTGACTGGGACGACAGCCAACGCCTTGCTGACCTGGCCTACGACGAGTTCGGCAAGGTCGACATCTTGGTCAACAACGCCGGGATGTCGCCGCTCTACAAGTCGGTCGACGCGATCACCGAGGAGCTGTACGACAAGGTGCTCGACGTCAACCTGAAGGGTCCGTTCCGGCTCTCTGCGTTGGTCGGGACGCGCATGGCCGACAGCGGCGCCGGTGGCTCGATCATCTTCGTGTCGTCGATCGCGTCACGCCGGCCGAGCCCACAGGAACTGGTGTACGGAGCCGCGAAAGCCGGCCTGAACAATCTGACGTACGGCCTGTCGCGCACACTCGGACCGAGCGTGAGGGTGAACTGCATCGTGCCCGGCCCGTTCCTCACCGACATCTCCAAGGCATGGGACCTCGACGCGTTCCAGGAGCGCGCCGCAGCCGACTTCGCGCTCGAGCGAGGCGGCGAGCCCGGCGAGATCGTGGGAGCCGCGCTGTATTTCGCGAGCGACGCGTCGAGCTACACGACCGGCGCTCTCATCGACATCGACGGCGGTCCCCGCTGAGGCGCTGCTGACATGATGGCGTGATGGCCCATGGCACCCACGACTACGACATCGACCCGCGCAACGAACAGATCGTGATCGGAATCAACGACGACCTGCTGCCACGCGAGCAGGCAGTCGTGTCGGTCTTCGACAGCGGCTTCATGCTCGGTGACGGCGTCTGGGAGGGCATCAGAGTCCACGGCGGCAAGCTCGCCTTCCTCGATGACCATCTGCGCCGGCTGTACGAAGGCGCTGCGGGCATCGCGATGGACATCGGGCGCAGCCCGGCCGAGCTGACCACGTTGACCCAGAACACGCTCGACGCCAACGACATGGGGCCCGACACCGACGGTGTCCACATCCGGCTGATGGTCACCCGTGGCGTGAAGTCGACGCCGTACCAGGACCCCAGATTCACGATCACGCCACCGACCATCGTGGTCATCCCGGAGTACAAGGAGGCGCGTCCGGAAACCCTGACCCAGGGGGTTCGGCTGTACACCGTGTCGATTCGCCGAGGGCGGCCCGACGTGCAGGACCCGAAGTGGAACTCGCACTCGAAGCTCAACTGCATCTCGGCGTGTATCCAGGCTGCTGAAGCCGGCGCCGACGAGGCGCTGATGCTCGACCCTCAGGGTTTCGTCGCCACGTGCAACTCGACACACTTCTTCATCGTCCGGCATCCTGACGGACCCGACGGCCCAGCCGAGGTGTGGACGTCGACCGGCGACTACTGCATGCCGGGCATCACCCGTCGCAACGTCCTGCGGTTGTGCGAGCAGCACGGTCTGATCTGGCGGGAGAAGAACTTCAGCGTCACCGAGTGTTACGGCGCCACCGAGGCCTTCGTCACCGGCACGTTCGCCGGCATCGCACCGGTCACCGAGATCGACGGACGCACGATCGGCAGCGGAGCACGCGGCCCGATCGTCGAGCAACTGCAGAAGTGGTACATCGACCTGCTGGATGCGCAGTGAGCACGAACTCGACCACGACCGTCAGGATCGCGATGTGGTCGGGGCCGCGGAACCTGTCGACGGCGATGATGCGCAGCTGGGAGAACCGGCCTGACACTGCTGTCCTCGACGAACCGCTCTACGCCGCCTACCTGGCCGCCACGGGGAGCGACCACCCGGGAGCTGACGAGATCATCGCCGACGGCCACGCTGACTACGCCGAAGCGATTGCCCATTGCGTCAGCCACGCCGACGCACCCGTCTCCTACCAGAAACACATGGCCCACCACCTGCCCGTCGGCGATACCGGGGACATCGGCGACACGGGTTTGGGTTGGCTCGGCGAGTTCCGCAACTGCCTCCTGCTGCGCGACCCGCGCCGAGTGCTCGCGAGTTACACCAAAGTCCGCGAGGCCGTCACGCTCGAAGAGATCGGCGTCCCTCAGCAGGTGGCCTTGGCCGACCACTGCGAGATCATCATCGACTCTGACGACTTCCTCGTCGACCCTGCGATCCATCAGCGTGAGATCTGCCGCCGGCTCGGCGTGCCGCTCGACGACGAACTCCTCGCTTCGATGCTCGCTTGGCCTGCCGGGCCTCGCCGCAGCGACGGCATCTGGGCACCGCACTGGTACTCGGCCGTGGAGTCCTCGACCGGCTTCGCACCCCCACCGGCCGGCCGCCCACCGGGTCTCCCACCACACCTCGAAACGATCGCCGACGAAGCCCTCGAAAGCTACCGGGAGCTCCGCCAGCGCCGTCTCGTCACCTCCTGAGTGAACTCAGCCGACTGGGGCGTCGTCGACGGGGGCCTGCGACGTAATAGCCGGTGACGTCGATGATGAAATCGGTACTGGCATCAACGGGACCGCCGACGACGATGCCGACAAATCCGGGTTCGCCGTCGAACTCCCCGACGACGACGGCCGATCCGTTCGCGATCGGACCTCCTGCGCTGTTCCAGTTCACAGTCGAACTTGCAATCGCTGCGGCCGGGGGCTGACTGACCGAGGCAACCGTCAGAAATCCGGAGGACGTCTGGTTGACGATCGTGACGTTGTAGGTGATGGCCGTTGCCGTCTCGGGAATGGCCAAGACCCGTTCCCCGTCCTCTTCGACCGACAAGATGTTCAGCGCCAGTCCGGACCCCGCATCGTTGGCCAGGCTGAGCAACGCTCCGGCCTCGGACTCACGCGAGTCGTAGGTGCGATACGGAGCGACCGGAACGAACAGACCTGGTGTGCCAATCGACGCTGCACGCACAGTAATGGCCTCGCCAAGTGCTGAGAAATTATCTCACCGTGCCCGTCGGAACTCGTCGGTCTGGAACGATGGACTGACTGATGGGCACCCAATCCGACATCGATGCATCACAGCAGCTGCTCGATCTCTACGACACCGCCCTGCCCGAGGTCTACGGCTACCTGCATCGCCGATGCCGCAACACCACCGTGGCCGAAGACTTGTCGACCGAGGTGTTCCTGGGCGCAGTCGACTCGATCCGACGGGGCGTCGTCGACGATGTCACCGTTGCCTGGTTGATCGGCATCGCCCGCCACAAGCTCGTCGACCATTGGCGCCGAGTCGAACGAGACACGCGCAACCTCACAGCCGTCGCTGACAAATCGCCGACGCCCACAGACCCGTGGGCGATCGAACTCGACCTGTCGATCGCCCGTGACGTACTCGACGATCTGGGCGCACACCATCGCTCAGCCCTGACGTTGCGCTACCTCGACGATCTCCCGGTTCGCCAAGTCGCCGCCGTCCTCGACCGCACCGAACATGCGACCGAAGCGCTCCTGGTGAGAGCTCGACACGCATTCCGCGCCCGCTACGACGAACTCGGGAGTGACCCACGATGACCTCCGAAAACCAGCACACCGACGCACCGTTCGACCAGCTCGCCGACATGTCCCTGCCGACGCCTGCACCGGACCCGAGCTTCGCCCGCAGCCTCCGCAACCGCCTCGTTGCAGAACTCTCACCGTCCATCACCCTGCCCGACCGATCCGCACAATCAGCCGCACGACCATCCGCAGAATCAGGAGCCACCACCATGACCGACGCCAGTTCCAACGACGCGCCCGCAACCCACCGCCAGGTCATCACGCCGTACATCACGGTCCACGATGGCGCAGCTGCCCTCGAGTGGTACGTCGCAGGATTCGGCGCAACCGAAACCGTTCGCTACGTGGGCGACGACGGCCGGCTCGGTCACGCCGAGTTCCTGCTGCACGGCGCCACGGTGATGCTGTCCGACGCCTACCCCGAGATGGGTGTCGTCGCAGCGAACAGCTACGAAGGCTCCTCCTGTGCACTGCACGTCGACGTGGCCGATTGCGACGCTGCTCACGACCTGGCGGTCGAATACGGGGCGACCTCGATGATGGTGCCCGGCGACCAGCCCCACGGTGCCCGCACCTGCACGATCATGGATCCGTTCGGTCATCGCTGGATGTTCAGCCACCAGATCAGCTCACCCACCAACGCCGAGATCAACACCCGATACGACGACTTCGAGGTCATCAGCACCGACTCGAGCACTGATTCGAGCACCAGCACCGACTGATCGGCCGCCGGTGACGGCCGACACACTGGCGACGCCTACTGTCAGCGCATGGAGATGCACTTCGCCACCATCTGGGAATCGATCGCCGACGCGATACCCGAGGCACCGGCCGTGAGCAACGGCGACACCACGCGCACGTGGGCCGAGTACGACGACCGCGGTGCCCGGTTGGCCCAAGCGTTCGCCGCCGCCGGACTCCAACCCGACTCCAAGGTCGGGCTGTTCATGTACAACTGCAACGAGTACCTCGAGTCGCAGTTCGGCGTGTTCAAGATGCGCGGTGTGGCGATCAACGTGAACTACCGCTACCTCGACGAAGAGCTCTGGTACCTCCTGGACAACTCGGACTCCGAAGCCATCGTGTTCCACTCCTCGCTCGCCGACCGCGTCGCACGCATCGTCGACCGCCTCCCGAACCTCAAGCTGCTCATCGTCGTCGACGACGGGCCGAGCTTCGACGGCACGGTGACCGAGGTGCCCGGCGCCGTCGCGTACGAAGACGTGATCGCCGGCCACGAACAGATGGACCGGATCGAACGCAGCGAAGACGACATCTACATGCTCTACACCGGCGGCACCACGGGCATGCCGAAAGGCGTGATGTACGCCATCGGCGGGCTCTGCCGAGGTCTCGTCGCCAGCGGCTTCCCTCTCCTCGGTCTCGAACTCGCCGAGACCGCCGACCAGATCGCCCCTCGGGTCCAAGCACTCGTCGACGCCGGCGGCCAGTACACATCGATTCCGTGTGCTCCCGTGATGCACGGCACCGGATGCTGGCTCGGCTGGTTCATCCCGATGGTCGGTGGCTCCCACATCGTCACCCTCACCAACCGCAGCCTCGACGCGCATGAGGCCCTCGGAACCGTCGAGCGTCACGGCGTCAACGGGCTCACGATCGTCGGCGACAGTTTTGCCAAGCCCTTCGTCCGAGCGCTCGACGAGGGCAAGCCCGATGGGTCCGCCTACGACACGTCGTCGATCAGGATGATGAATTCCTCTGGGGTCATGTGGACCACCGAGGTGAAGAACGATCTGATCGACCGAATCGAACAGGTCGTCATCATCGACGCAATGGGCTCGACCGAGGGGTCGATGGGCACCCAGATGATGGCCAAGGGCATGCAGGCCGAGACCGCCCGCTTCACCAAGGGCCCGCTCGCGAAGGTGTTCAACGAACGAGACGAAGAAGTCGTGCCCGGCTCTGGCGAAGTCGGGATGGTCGCCGCCGGCGGCAACGTGCCCCTCGGCTACTTCAAGGATCCCGAGAAGTCGGCCCGCACATTTCGCGTCATCGACGGCGAGCGGTACTCGTTCCCCGGTGACTTCGCAACTGTCGAGACCGACGGCACGCTCATCTTGCTCGGACGCGGCAGCCAGGTGATCAACACCGGTGGCGAAAAGGTCTTCCCCGAAGAAGTCGAAGAAGCCGTCAAGCGTGTCGAGGGCGTGCTCGACTGCTTGGTCGTTGGCGTGCCAGACGAGAAGTTCGGCAACGCAGTCACCGCCGTTGCATCACTCGTCGAGGGCACCTCGGTCGACGCGTCCGCGATCATCGCATCCGTCAAGGGTGAACTCGCCGGTTTCAAGGCACCCAAGACGGTCATCTTCGTCGACCAGGTCCCCCGAGCCCCCAACGGCAAGGCGAACTACAAGGCCGCCAAAGCCATCGCCGAAGCTTTCTGACTCAGAGCAGCTTGTCCGCGAAGAAGTCCAGCACGCGTTGCGCACTGGCCTCGTCGCGCTGCTCGGTCAGCGTCGAGTGATCAGACTTCTTCGAGCTCGGCAACTCGATCGCGATGAACGCGTCACCCAGCTTCTCGCGCAATGTCGAGAACCGATCGCCGACGAAGGTGTCATCGGTGAAGCGCAGCCCGAGCACCTGGCAGCCTTGCTGCGCCCGTTCGATGATCGCGGCTTCGTCGCCCGGCGACAGGTTCAGATCTGCGCCGCGACTCCTGCCGATCGGCCACGGCATCGACGGCTGGGCGAGGACCGGTGCGAGCATGATGTCGTCGACCATCATCCCGAGCGCGAACCCACCCGAGAAGCACATACCAACCGCACCCACACCCTTGCCGCCGACCTCGGCGTGCACATTGCGAGCCAGCGCGCGAAGCCAGGAGATCACGGGCGAGGTCTGGTTCAGCGCCATGGTCGTGAACTCCTTGGCAATACAGACCTTCAGCATTGACTGGCCGAGGTAGAGCTGTGACGGCTCCTTGGCAGGCGTTCCGACCAATGACGGCATCACCACGGTGAAGCCACGTTCGACGACATCGTTCGCGAACTGAGCGACCTTCGGCGTGATGCCGGGGATCTCGTGGACGACGAGGACCACCGGACCCTCGCCGCGCCGGTACGTCGGAAAGGTCATGTCGGCTGCCGAGAACTCACCGAGTGTCCAACCGGCAAGCACGCCGGTGCGGATCGGCGGGGTGTTGTCGGGCATGGTCGGGCGAGCGTTCGTCATCGCTCCGAATTGTGTCAGCTCAGACGCTCGAGTGCGTCTTCGGCGAGCCGCTCGGTGCCTTCCTTGAAACCATCAAGGGTATCCTGGTCGATCTGCTGATCGCCCATCGCACCGTTCAGGTAGCGGGCGTACACGCCTTCGGAGATCACCGCGAGGCGCCACGCACCGAAGGCCCGGTAGTAGCCGATGTTGCTCAGGTCGCGCCCCGTGCGCTGCGCGTAACGCTCGATCAATTCGTCGTAGGTCGGGAATCCGTCGATCCCGGTCGGATCGTTGGCCCGCAGTTGCTCTTCGCCGGGGTCGGACCAGTAGACGCCGACGTAACCGACATCGGCGAGCGGATCGCCGAGGGTGCACAGTTCCCAGTCCAGCACCGCCGCGACATCGCCGGTTCCGGTGTCGACCAGCAGGTTGCCGAAGCGGTAGTCGCCGTGAGCGATCGACACGCCGACTTGGACCGGCAGATTCGCGGCGAGGCGTTTGGCCACTTCGTCAATCGCCGGCAGTTCGCGGGTCTTCGACTTCTCCCACTGAGTCGTCCAGCGCTTGACCTGGCGCTCGATGTAGCCCTCGCGTCGAGCCAGGTCGCCGAGACCGATGGCGTCGATGTCGACCTCGTGCAGGTCAGCGAGCACGTCGATCATGTGCTCACCAGCAGCGCGCCGCGTGTCGAGCGACAGCGGCTCGGCGCGCTCGCTGGAGTCGAGGACGACGCCATCGACGTGTGTCATCACGTAGAACGGCGCGTCGTTGACCGACGTGTCACGACAGACCGCCAGCGCTTCGGGAACCGGGACATCGGTGAGTCCGACTGCGGAGATGATGCGGTGTTCGCGCTCCATGTCGTGGGCGGTGGCCAGGACCGAGCCGGTCGGCGGGCGCCGCAGCACGAACTTGCGGTCGTTCGCATCGGTGACGGTGTAGGTCAGGTTCGACCGGCCACCCGCGATGATGTCGAAGTGGAACGGGGGTTCGGCTCCTTCGACGTTGGCTGCCAACCACTTCGTGACGTTCGAGACGTCGATTCCTACGATGCTGTCAGTCACCCGGCCGACGGTAGCCCGAAGGGCATGGCAGAGAACCAGCCGAGCCGTCACGATCGTGCCTGTCCCCGACGTGACTGAGACCCGTCGCACGACGTGAGCCGCAGACGTTGAGAGAGTCAGCGAAGGTGAGCGGTGATCAGATCAGGCGCCGGTCACCCGGGGCGGCCGACACCGGAAACTTTGCCCCAGTTGACGTTGCCGACCTTGACGACGCTGCCCGTGTTCGGTGCGTGGACGTGCTGGCCACCACCGAGGTAGATGCTCACGTGGCTGATCGGGCTGTAGAAGAACAGCAGGTCACCCGGCTGTGCTGCGCCCTTGGCGACATGTGGCGTCGAGGCGTACTGGGCACGACTCTGGTGCGGGAGGTTGACGCCCGCCTGGGCCCACGCGTATCCGGTGAGGCCCGAACAGTCGAAGGAGACGCCGGGCTTCGAGGTGGCGTACCTGTACGGAACTCCGAGTTGGCCCATCGCAGCGTTGACTGCTGTGCCGGCCCGTGACGAAACCGCTGGCGCTGGAGCGCTCGGAGCGGGGGCTGCTGCGGGCGCAGGAGCAGCTGCGACGGCGGCCGCTCCCGAGTTCGAGTTGCCACCACCCGAGCCCGAGTTGCTGTTCGAGTTGCTGTTGCTGTTCGAGTTCGAGCTGTTGTTCGAGTTCGAGCTCGAGCCGCCCGAGTTGGAGTTCGAGCTGCTGCTGTTGGCCGCTGCGGCGGCATTGGCGCGGACCTGAGCCTCGTACTCGGCTTTGACTCGCGCCGCTGCTTCGGCGGCACGACGAGCCTCTTCCTCGGCGACGAGCTGACCGAGCTTGGCTTCGGCCTCGGCGCGGGCAGTGGTGTACTCGCCGGTGAGTTCCTCGGTGCGTTCCTGAGCTTCGAGGAGACGCTTTTCGAGCTGCTCGGCTTCGGTCCGCTTGCGACCGAGCTCTGCACGCTCGGCTTCGAGTTCTTTGACAATGACGTCGAGGTCGTCGTTGGTGACGGTGCCGGCGCTGAGTGCGACTCGGGCGAGTTCGTCACGCTGCATGACGGCGGTGAGGTCGGTGGTGTCTTCGAAGAGCGGACCGAGAGGCGCATCGCCCGAACCGATGAACGAGCGAATGGCCATCTCGCCGAGGTCGCCGCGCAGCACGTCGATTTCGGCTTCCTTCTCGTTGACGCGCACCTCAGCTCCGACGATCTCTTCGTCGAGCAATGTCTTGGCGTCG
>ENA-ORXT01003080-ORXT01003080.1-marine-metagenome-genome-assembly--contig:-NODE-3080-length-18883-cov-11.674519_pt1 | contig 18883 bp, 7 predicted proteins | sample MGYA00237868_ERZ511482 | MGnify/ENA metagenome assembly ERZ511482 | reverse complement strand
TCCCATGAATGCTCTACCTTTTCTTACTTTCTACCGAATTTCAATACTTTCAGGTACTTGTGTCAGGCAATCAGGTACTGGTGTTCTCTGCTATATATTGACGAACTGTTTTGTTAATATTGTTAGCTAGCAATTTTAATAATTCTGGCGATGTGTTCTGATTACTTGCTATGGCCATACGAACCGATTCATTAGAATCATTGGCAAGCAAATTTAGTACTTCTATGGGTGTACTTGAATTTCCAGCTACACGATAACGAATACTATAGTTTGGATCTGTAGCCAGCGCTTTTATTACTTTTGATGGTGTATTGGGGTTTCCTGCTACACTGCTACGAACATAATTATTAGAGTCATAAGCAAGAAGTTCTAGGGTGTCGGCTGGCGTACTAGGGTTTGCAGCTACATCCATACGAATTAGGTAGTTTTTATCACTACCAATTATCTTCAACACATTTGGCATCATGTGATAATTTTGAGCTGCATTTCTTTTAAACGTTGAATTTTTCAAGACTAAGCATTTTGCTGGAATTAGATCGTGAAAATTGCTTAAGGTCTGAAAACTTTTCCTTGGCTTGCCGTCATCGCCTCTACTTCTTATCCCCTGTCTGTAGCTCCAGACAACTCCGTTAAAATCATCCATAAAATTCTTAGAGGGTGTTTGAGAACTTATTTTCTATACAAGTTACTTCTTAATTCTGCCCCCCTTGCCCCCCAAGTTTGGGGGGAATCCGATTCAAAGTCACCCAGGATTGGGGGATTTAGGGGGCTTGCAAGAGGTCTATTTTATACTTTTAAAACATCCTCTGAGTCAAAATAAACTGTGGCACAGCGTTTTGCTGTATTAATACATGTAAAACGTTTGGAGCAATTTTTCTTAGTAAGTCGTATTCCTGGTACTTTCTAGCAGCGTAATATTGAAAAACACGATTATTTAGTATTTCTTTGGGAAAGTAAATACCCAATTCTAAGAGTGTCTCAATCGATGCATTTGAATTACCAATCACAGCTTTTTTCACAGATCTACTTTGATAAAAAGCCAAAGCGTGGAGTAACTCGGCTGAAGCTGAAATATTAGTAGCAGCTATTTTGGCTAGCTCATCGCTTAATTTCGCTAATTCTTTTAAACGATCGCCTGATGTATTTTCCGATTCTGCTTCCTGTAGTAGCGCCAGATATTCACTATTTTCTTGGTTCATAATTTATGTTCGAGTCTTCAAGAGAATTTGGCGATCGCCTTCCCCAAACAAATATTATTAAAAAGTATATTGCTTATCTTCCAGCCACAGACTGACAGGTACAGAATTGCCCCAGCGATCGACTCTTATCTCAACTACAAATGGTCTTTTCCCTTGAGAATCACGGTCTAATTCTCTAATCTCTTGATTGATTTTATTTCTTTGGCTTTCGGGCATGTAGTAGGTTTCCAAGCCATAGCTGACGAGATTGTATTTAGCGACTCTACCTTTAAGCGCAACTTGGGATTTGGTTAGATCTTCGGGAAATTTTCTGGTGATTTTAATTATCTTTGAGGGAGAAGGAGGTAATTTAGCTTCGACAAGATTAAGTTCTAGAATGACATAGAAGGTATCGCCTTTGGTTAAATCTTCGCCTCCAGAAAACTGTTTGAGATTGTTGATCCGAGAAATATCATAACTGAGAGTTTGGGAATAACCCCGCAGCAAGTCATAGGGATCTACGGGTTGGGTTTGTAATACTGCCTGCGTACCAAAGTTATAGGTGTAGGCGCTTTTGGCAGGCACAATGAGGATTATTGCCAGTTGCAGCAAGAAAGGTACGAGAAAACGCCACCAGGGGAAGTTAATTCTTCTAGAAGTAGTCATAATATTTAGCTATTGAGGTTTGCTGAATTGAGAGTCTGATTGCTGAGATAACGCTCAAACCATAGTCCCGCCATAATTGCAGCAATACCGCAGATAAATAGGGCGATCGCTTTTAAAATCAAGTCGGTGTTGTATTCAAACATCCGCGAGAAGATTTGCAGAATTACTAAAAGAATTCCCAGCCAAAAGTTAAACCTCTGTCCTTCTTTCACCGACTGACTAATCAGCATTATTGCCAACGCAAACAGCAGCAGATTGAAAATTATTGTTCCCGCTATGCCGATTGGTGCGATCGCAAAATTGAAACACATTAAGCAAAAGATAAATACTAGAGTTGCAGCGACATAGGTAGAGTTGCGATCTAATCTCCAGGGTAAATTATTGTCTCTTCTGACTCCCAATCGCCACCAAGCCCAAATACTGAATACGGTGAAGATAACTGGTGCGATTAATGATGACCAAGGTGCAAAATCGACAAACTTACCAGATCCAATAGAATCGACGCTATCCCAGAAATTAAACGAGCAGAAATAGAAGAAAAAGCCAAGACAAAAGATTGCTAGCTTGCGACTAATAAAATCAAAATTAAGGTTGAAATTATTGAAAAGTAAGCGATCTCGATAACTCCAAAGCAATGCTGGAATCAGAATTAAGAATAAAGGAATAACAAAGCTTTTACCAGATAAATCGGCAGCGTCTAGATAGTGACCGAGATTGATTCCTAGTGCGTAAGTAATAAACACTGAACTCAAGCCAAAGATCCAGGGAGAGGGACAGTAATATGCCAGGGGGATGAAGAGGAAAGCGATAATTAAAGGCATCTGCTGTAATGCCAGTCCCAAATCTGCACCATTCCAAATTACATTTTTGAATAGTCCGATAGAGTAGGCGATCGCTATTAAGACTATTGACATAAACCCCAACGAGGTCAAACGCAAGCCATAAGCCATCGCCCAGACACCCAAACCCCAGACTAGATAAAGCACGTAAGCCGAGCCAGTTTGGTGGAACATTTGCGACAGTAAGCCAATATTCGCTCCCATTGTCAGCGCACCAAACAGTAATAATCCTTGTCCGAGTCTCGACTGGCGATTGTCTGAAGACTTCCAGAAATAGAATCCAGCGCAGTTAGTAGCGATAAACAGACTCAGTAATAGAACTACTTTTAGCGATCTAGACCATGTTTGCCAGTTGGCAGCGACGAAGGTAATTACCCCCAAGCCTAGCAGGATAAAACCGACTCCTAAGACAATAAAAATAAAGCGATCGCGCGAAGCAGAATCGAGTTCCCCTAACTGATACCTTGTCACTAACTGTCCGTATAGATCTGGGTCAATTAACCCCTCTTCTTGCCACTGTTGGGCTTCTTGGCGTAACTGATACCGAAACTTTTCTGAAGCCATAAGATCCAGGTAGAAAAGATACCAAGATAGCCTATTTACTAGATACCGACTCGTACATGCTTACTAAGGATTGAGAGTGGGATCGGATTCTAATGAATATAAAAATTGCTTAGCAAACTGCTCTCTTTGGCGATCGCCCTGTTCGGCAAATAGCTTTGATGCTTGTTCCACATCCTGCTTACTCTGGGCAACGTTACCCAGTTTAAAGTTGCTAATTCCTCTATATAAATAATTACTGCCTGTCTGAAACTGAAATTCATTAATTGCTCGATCTAGATCGATTTGCGCTTTTTGGAATTTTTGTAATCCAAAATATAGAATGCCCCTCTGACTATATGCTTCTGAAAATTGCGGATTAAGTTCGATGGCGAGATTGTAATCAGCCAAAGCCTTATTTGGTTTTTTTAACTGCTGATAAATTTGACCGCGAATTAAATATGCTGGATAAAGGTCAGGGTTTAACTCGATCGCCCGATCGAGATCTGCGATCGCCTCGTTCACTTTGGGTGGCTGAGATCTTAGATAGGATATGCTTCGCTGGATGTATTCTTCTGCTGTTTGAGGATCGTTATTAATATTTTGAGCTAAATTTTTTCCGCTTTGGCGATCGCCTACTGCAAAACTCATTTCATTTTTAGCAATTGCCGAATCACTAAAACTCGTACTCATCAAACATAAAGCAGCAGTTAATAACCAAAAATATTTCATATTTATTCCCCACCATCAATATTTAGAATAATAAGTTTTTGCGACATTTCCAAATCTATTGAAGCCGAAGGATTATGACGCTTTATAAATCACTTATCAATAGTCACGGTAGAGTGTGCGATTTTATTAGTAGGTATGAATACTAATTAAAACTTTTAAGAAAATGGTACAAGAATCAACTGTTGTAGTTACTGGCGCGTCTTCTGGTGTTGGTCTATATGCTGCTAAGGCATTATGCGCTCGCGGTTGGCATGTAGTTATGGCCTGTCGCAACCTGCCCAAAACTGAAAAGGTGGCAGCAGAAGTTGGTCTACCCAAGGATAAATATAGTATTATTCATCTCGATCTTTCCTCTTTAGAAAGCGTCAATAAGTTTGTCGCCGATTTCCGCGCTACAGGCAGATCTTTGGATGCCCTAGTTTGCAATGCAGCAATTTATTTACCTTTAGAAAAAGAACCCCAGCGCAGCGCCGAAGGTTATGAGTTGAGCGTGGCTACCAATCATCTGGGTCACTTCTTACTTTGTAACCTAATGCTAGAAGATCTGAAAAAGTCTCCCGCACCTGAAAAGAGATTAGTTATTCTCGGTACTGTTACGGCTAACCCAAAAGAAATCGGCGGTAAGATTCCTATTCCTGCGCCACCCGATTTGGGCGATTTGCAGGGAATGGAGTCAGGCTTTAAAGATCCTGTAGCCATGATCGACGGTCAAAAGTTCAAACCAGGCAAAGCCTATAAAGATAGTAAACTCTGTAATATGCTGACTATGCGAGAGTTACACGATCGCTATCATGAATCAACAGGCATTATCTTTAACGCTCTCTATCCTGGCTGTGTGGCAGAAACAGGCTTATTCCGCAATCACTATAATCTATTTCAGACTATCTTTCCCTGGTTTCAGAAGAAGATCACAGGGGGTTATGTAACGGAAGAATTGGCGGGCGAAAGAGTTGCGAAAGTAGTTGCCGATCCTAAGTTCAATCAGTCGGGCATTTATTACAGTTGGGGAAATCGTCAGCAGGAAGATCGTACCGCTTTTGTACAAGAAATCTCTGATGAGGCGATGGACGATAATAAGGGCAAGCGTCTGTGGGAGTTAAGCGAGAAATTAGTGGGAATGTCATAATCCGTAAAATTTTACGTCTCTACACGAGTGGGTTGATTTTCCACCATTCCGTAGAGAATATGTTCGTTTGAACGCCATGCCGATGAATCAACAACCCCTAAAACATCACAATACTGTTTGGCAATTTTATGAGGCGTAAAATGCTGTTTGAGATAGTTACGTCCAGCATTACCCATACTGTTGGCTAGATCGGGATTAGTAACCAAGGTTATGATGAATTCTGCTAGCTTCTGACTGTCATGATTATCGATCGCCATACCGCAGTGAGCATTGTCAATTATGCTTCTCAGATAAGAATGAGATTCGCAAACTGCAGCGATCGCTTTTCCCGCAGCCAAAATCCCATAGACTTTACTGGGAGCAACTACTCCTTCTAAACCAGGGGCGATACTTACCAGGGCTAAATCGCAGGCGGTAAGAGAATAGGGAAGGTTTGCTCGGTCTTGATAGGGTAAGAATAGACAGTTGTTTAGCTCAAATTCCGCAACGGTATCTTGACACTGCTGATACTTTGCACCCGCGCCAATAAAGACAAACTGAACTGGTTTTCCTCGAAGCAATTTAGCTGCATTGAGGATCGTGTCCATGTCGTGACAGTGACCTAAATTACCTGAATACAGTACGGTAAATTTATCTTGGATTTGATACTGTTGGGCAAACCAATTTTCCTGCTTGGGAATGGGTTTTATCCAGCCTGGATCTGCCCAGTTATGGATGACGGAAATCTTATTGGCGATCGCAGGATGTTGAGCGATAATTCTCTGCTTCATAGTCTCGCTTAAGACCACAATCTCTTTACTCTGCTGCCAGATTACGCCGTTTATTAGATTCCAGAGTTTGGCGATCGCATTATGCTGGGAAATAACTCCTAATTCAACCACCACATCAGGGTATAGATCGTAAACTAAGCAAATATAATCTAGCTTGAAGATTAAATTTGCTAGGCAGCCAACGATTGAGAGAAAGGGTGGTGCAGTAGTTAAAATTACCGCATCATATTTACGAGAATTTACGAGTAGATACCAAGCCGATCTGAGGGTAAACATTACCCCGTTAAAAGTCTTGCTTCTAATTCTTTTGGAATAAAATTGCTTAAATTTAGAGCGCTGAATTCTAACGTTGTTATTTATCTCTAATGCTGGAGCTTCTGTTTGTTCGTAAACATAGCCAGGCTGACCCGTAAAGATATTTACCCGTATGTTTTTGCTGCTTAATCGATCGGCTAACTCTTGAATTAATTGGCCTGTAGCTGCGTAGTCTGGAGGGAAAAACTGGGTAATAATTAAAAGTCGAAACTGTTCTGAATCAAACCCAGTCTTCGCTTTTGCTTTTAAAGTTCGTGAAAATATATTGCGAGTTTTCTGCGACCAAAGTTGAAACCGTTCGGACACAACATCTATACCTGTAATTTAGCAATTAATCAAAATACTTAATTTAGTATTCCCAGAATTGATTGATTTCTTTTTAGGTATAAATGCGGATTTTTGAAAACCGTGTGGCTAGAACAATAGATCGGTATTGGGGTTGATGTTTGTTACGCCATCCAAGAAGACAACATCTTTAGGTAGAAGATCGTCAGAAGCATCAAAGTCAATTTGAATCATGCTGCCAACAGAGTCATATTCTTCAATTACGACCAAGCCATCAGCGATCGCATCTGTACCCGTGTAGCCCAATTCTTCATTGATAATACGGCTGAGATCGATCTGGTCTTCTCCCGTAGTAAAGTCGGTAATAATGTCTACCCCATCACTGGTTTCAGTGTAGATAAAGCGATCGTTACCATCTCCACCTGTAAGAGTGTCCTGTCCTTTATAGCCAGAGATCGCATCTCCCATTGCCGTACCGACTAATATTTCGGGAACTGCCGTACCCTCTACCAAATTGAGTTCGGGTTCGAGTAAACCAGCATCAAGATCGTTGACTAAGCCTGCTGGTCCTAGATTGAACGGCGCAGTTACCCCTAGGTTGTAATCAATAACATCAGAATCAGTGGTCGAATCGCCCAAGTCGGCAGTTGTAAAACCACCCTGGTAGCTAAGAGGAAAGCTAGTGCTGTCAAAGAGAACTCGATAGCCATCTCCAGGAGTAATTCCTGTAAATTGATAGACACCATTGCTATCGGTAATCGTACTACCTATAAATTCGCCACTTTGTAGTAGTTCGACCGTAACTCCCGCAACTGCTGGTTCAAATTCTCCTTCAACACCATTACGATCGCGATCTCCCCAAACTCGACCGTTGATTTCGGCGGGAACAGCTTCGACAAAGTCGTTGGCAAGGTCGTTTTCACCCGCACTAACTACAGCTTCAATACTGCTTAGGACACCGTTATTATTGCGATCGCCATCTGCACCACCTTCGTTTTCGGAAACTGTTACCAGACCATCGGGACTTGTTTCAACTACGGTATAGACTCCTGGAGCAAGATCTTCAAAGCTATAGTTACCGTCCGCATCCGTAGTAGTCGTACCGATATTATTACCAGTATCGTCTAAGAGGTTTAGAATCACGTTAGCGATCGCCGTATCACCCAAACCGTCTCCCGTGGTGTCTTGAGAGACATTACCAGAGAGTGAGCCTAACTTTTCATCAACAAAGTTGTTGCCGTTGTCTAATTCTCCTGGTGCGAGAGCGACAGATAGCAGATTATCGTTATCAGCATCTTTTGCTTCTGCTTCGGTGTCTAAAGGTGTAGTCTGATTACTGTCAAATTCGTTGACATCACCATAACCAGCAAGATTAATTTGTCTAACCTGATAATCTCCCGCCAGCAAGTCCTCAAATTTATAGTTGCCTTTGGCATTGGTTGTTGTAGTTTGAACAACATCGCCATCGCGCGGAGGCTCATCGCCTCCAGTGCCGTCCAAAGGACGGTCAGACGCTCTGCGTCGCAGTAATTCGATAGTGACATTGGCTAAATTGCGATCGCCCAGGTCGTCATTATTATTATCCGCTTTAACCTTCCCTTTAATTCGACCTAGTTCATCGACAAAGTTGACGCTTTCAGTCGCACCAGAGGATAGAGTTAAGGTAGTACGATTGGGGTTTGAATCATTAGGATCGCTAACATCACCATAGCCAGTAAGATTAATCTGTTCGACGGTATATTCTCCAGGAGTTATGCTAGTGAATTCATAATTACCATCTATGTCAGTAGTTGTAGTAGCTACTAGTGCGCCAGACGGATCGAAGAGATTCATCGTTACATCTCCTAGAGGCGCATCTCCAGAATCATCGTTGTCGCGATCGATTAATACACTACCTGCGATCGAGCCCAACTCTTCATCGACAAAGTTTGTACCGCCTTTGGTTTCACCCGCACCGATAGTTACATCAAGTACGGTATCGCTTACATCCTCGTAGCCAGTCAGGTTAATCTGTCTGACCTGATAGTCGCCAGGAATAACACCACTAAACTCATAGTTACCAGCGTCATCACTGGTAGCAGTAGTAATAATATTACCTTGAGGATCGAGTAGTTCGACCGTGACTCCAGCCAAACCAGTATCGCCAGTACCGTCATTATTTTCGTCAGCAGTTACTCGACCAGCAATACGACCAAGTTCATCTACGAAGTCAATCTGGCCGTTAGTTTCACCCGCACCGATAGTCACATCGACCAGAGTGTCGGTCACGTCGCCATAGCCAGTCAGGTTGATCTGTCTGACCTGATAGTCACCAGGAGTAACACCAACAAACTCATAGTTACCAACATCGTTGGTAGTAGCGGTAGCAATAATGTCACCGTTGCTATTTATCAGTTCGACTCGGACATCTGCTAGAGGCGCATCGCCAGTATCGTTATCGTCATTATCGACAGTTACGTTGCCACCAATGCGACCCAATTCATCGACGAAGTTATTACCCGTACTGGTTTCACCCGCAGCCAAAGTAAGATCGAGTATAGTATCGGTAACGTCGCCGTAGCCAGCTGGATTGACCTGTCTGACCTGATAGTCTCCTGAGAGCAGATCGTTAAACTCATAGTTACCTTGAGTGTTAGTCGTAGCTGTAGCAATAACATCGCCGTTACTGTCTAACAGTTCGACGGTGACATTTTCCAGAGGTGTATCGCCAGAATCATTATCGTCGTCGTCCGACTTAACGTTGCCGCTAATACGACCGAGTTCATCGACAAAGTTGACGTCATCGCTAGTTTCACCTGCACCGATAATTATATCGACAACGGTATCAGTTACATCGCCATAGCCAGTAAGGTTGACCTGTCTGACCTGATAATCGCCTGGGGTAACACCGCTAAACTCGTAATTACCTTGAGTATTAGTAGTGGTAGTCGCAACAACATTACCATTGGTGTCTAACAGTTCGACGGTGACATTTTCTAAAGGCGTATCGCCAGTATCGTTATCATCATCATCGACTCGAACAGTACCAGAGACATGACCCAGTTCGTCTACAAAGTCATTACCAGCATTAGTTTCACCCGCACCGAGAGTCACCTCGATCGCATTGAGATTACCGCCATCAACATCGCTAACATCACCATAGCCAGCCAGATTAGTTTGTCTGACTCGATATTCACCAGCAACTAGATTACTAAATTCATAGTTGCCGTTGGCATCAGTAGTAGCCGTATCAATTACCGCACCACCAAAGATTAGTTCGACGGTGACATCGGCTAGATTGCGATCGCCAAGATCGTCACTATCATCATCGGCAGACACATTTCCGCTAATGCGTCCTAGTTCGTCTACAAAGTCATTATCCGTAGCGGTTTCACCCGCACCGAGAGTCACATCGAGTGCCGTCTCGGTAACGTCGCCATAGCCAGTCAGATTGGTTTGCAGAACTTGGTAATCACCAGGGAGTACATTGCTAAACTCATAGTTACCTTCACTATCAGTAGTAGTAGCTGCAACTATATTGCCGTTGTTGTCCAGTAGTTCGACAGTAACGTCGGCTAAATTGCGATCGCCAGTACCATCATCATTATCATCAGCAGTCACATTACCGCCAATACGACCTAACTCATCGACAAAATTAACATCATTGTTAGTTTCGCCTGCGTCGAGGGTGACATCGAGTATCGTCTCGGTAACGTCGCCATAGCCAGTTAGGTTAGTTTGCAGGACTTGATAATCACCAGGGAGTACATTGCTAAACTCATAGTTACCTTCACTATCGGTAGTAGTTGTGGCAACGACATCACCATCACTATCTAATAATTGGACAGTGACGTTGGCTAAGTTAGTATCGCCATTGCCATCTCGGTCGTCATCAGCAGCAACATTACCTCCTATGTGACCGAGTTCGTCTACAAAGTCATTACCCGTAGAGGTTTCACCCGTGCCGAGGGTAATATTGAGTACCGTATCGCTAACATCACCGTAGCCAGTTAGGTTAATCTGTCTAACCTGATAGTCTCCTGGTAGAACACCTTCAAACTTATAATTACCTTGAATATTAGTCGTGGTGGTAGCAACAATATCGCCGTTATTGTCTAGCAGTTCGACGGTGACATCGGCTAAATTGCGATCGCCACTATCATTATCATCATCATCGACTTTAACGTTACCTTTAATCTGACCGAGTTCATCAACAAAATCATTGCTGGTTCTGCTTTCACCCGCACCTAGAGTGACATCGAGTACCGTATCGGTGACATCGCCATAGCCAGGGAGGTTAATCTGTCTGACCTGATAGTCACCCGCTAGCAAGCCAGCGAATTCATAGTTACCTGTACTGTCAGTAGTCTCAGTGGCAACAACATCGCCGTTGTTATCCAGTAGTTCGACAATTACGTTAGCTAGGTTGCGATCGCCAGAATCATTATTATCGTCATCGGCTTTAACATTACCGCTAATGCGTCCGAGTTCATCGACAAAGTTGTTGTTCGCATTAGTTTCACCCGCATCCAAGGAAACATTTAAAACAGTATCGGTAACATCACCAGCACCAGTAGAGTTAACCTGTCTAACCTGATAGCGATCGGGAAGTAAACCGCTAAATTTATAATTTCCGTTAGCGTTGCTAGTCGTAGTAGTGATGAGATTACCGTCGTTGTCCAACAGTTCGACGGTAATGTTGGCAAGATTAGTATCACCAGTACCATTGTTATCATTGTCTAGCTTCACGTTACCAGAGATATGACCGAGTTCATCGACAAAATCATTGCCCGTATTCGTTTCACCCGCACCTAACAGAACGTTTAAGTTCGTGTCGCTAACATCGCCATAACCCGTGAGGTTAGTTTGTCTGACCTGGTAGTTATCTGGAATCAAACCAGCAAATTCGTAGTTACCGTCAGCATCAGTAGTAGCAGTAGCCACGAGATCGCCATTGCTGTTAAACAATTCTACGGTGACGTTGGCTAGGTTAGTGTCACCAGTGTCATTATCATCATCGTCAGATTTAACGTTGCCAGAAATACGACCGAGTTCATCGACAAAGTCATTCTCCGTAGAGGTTTCGCCCGCACCGAGAGTAAGATCGATTGCCGTATTGGTAACGTCACCATAACCATTGAGGTTAATTTGTTTGACCTGATAATCACCAGGCAGCACATTGCCAAATTCATAGTTACCGTCACCATCGGTAGTCGTAGTAGCGATAATATTGCCGTTGCTGTCGATTAGTTCGAGTTCGACGTTGGCTAAGTTGCGATCGCCCGTACCGTTGTCGTCATCATCAGCCTGGACGTTACCAGAGATATGACCCAGTTCGTCTACAAAGTCATTACCAGTATTCGTTTCACCCGCGCCGAGAGTTACATCGACTACAGTGTCAGTCACATCGCCATAGCCAGTTAGATTAACTTGTCTAACCTGATAGTCGCCAGGAGTAACGCCACTGAACTCGTAGTTGCCTTGAGCATTTGTGATAGTTGTGGCAATAACATCGCCATTATTATCTAACAGTTCAATGGTGACGTTGGCTAGATTAGTATCTCCTGTATCGTTATCATCATCGTCTGATTTGACGTTACCAGCAATATAACCAAGTTCGTCTACAAAATCATTGCCAGTATTAGTCTCACCCGCACCGAGAATCAAGTTAATTGAACTGAGATTATTACCACCATCAGCATCACTAACATTGCCATAACCAGCTAGATTAGTTTGTTTGACTCGATAGTTACCAGGAAGTAAATCACTAAACTCGTAGTTACCATCCGCATCAGTAGTAGTCTTCTCGATAATTGCACCATCAAAAATTAGTTCGACAGTAACGTTGGCTAGATTGGTGTCTCCAGTATCGTTATCATCATCGTCGGATTTAACGTTACCTAAGATACGACCGAGTTCGTCTACGAAGTCATTACCAGCATTCGTCTCACCCGCACCCAGATTGACATCGAGTACCGTATCGGTGACATCGCCGTAGCCAGTTAGGTTAACCTGTCTAACCTGATAGTCGCCAGGAAGAACATCGCTAAACTCATAGTTACCAGCATTATCAGTTGTGGTAGTGGCAATTATGTCACCATTGGCAATTAATTCGACGGTGACGTTGGCTAGATTGGTGTCTCCAGTATCGTTATCGTCATCATCGACTTTGACGTTACCTAAGATATGACCGAGTTCATCGACAAAATCATTATCGGCACTAGTTTCACCCGCACCGAGAGTGACAGCGAGTACCGTATCGGTCACATCGCCATAACCAGCAAGGTTGACCTGTCTAACCTGATAGTCGCCAGGAAGCACGTCGCTAAACTCATAATTTCCCTGAGTGTTAGTTAAAGCTGTTGCAACCACGTCGCCATTGTTATCGAGTAACTCGACAGTAACGTTTTCCAGATTGCGATCGCCCGTACCATTATCGTCATCATCGACTTTGACGTTACCTGAGATATGACCCAGTTCATCGACAAAATCATTATCGGCACTAGTTTCACCCGCGCCGAGAGTGACAGCGAGTACCGTATCGGTCACATCGCCATAGCCAGTTAGGTTGACCTGTCTAACTTGGTAATCCCCTGCCAGCAAGGCAGCAAACTCATAATCTCCCTGAGTATTAGTCAAAGCTGTTGCAACCACGTCGCCATTACTATCGAGTAACTCGACAGTGACGTTTTCTAGATTGCGATCGCCCGTACCATTATCATCATCATCGACTTTGACGTTACCGTTGATGCGTCCGAGTTCATCAACAAAGTTGTTGTCGGTACTGGTTTCGCCAATACTCAACTCTACATCTAAAACATTGGTAGTAACATCACCATAGCCAGTTAGGTTAGTTTGCATAACCTGATAATTGCCAGGAGTTACATCCTCGAACAGATACTCGCCGTTAGCATCAGTAGTGGCGGTAGAAACTATATCTCCCGCATCGTTAATTAACTCAACTGTTACTCCAGCTAGGTTACTATCCCCCTTACCATCTAGATCGTTATCGAGACTAACGTTGCCTGCAATACTGGCGGTCACCTCATCTACAAAGTTTTGGGCAACTACGCTTTCGCCGATGCCTACTGTCACATCAATTTGGCTGTCGTTTGCACCTTCAGCATCAGCTACATCAGTGAAGTTTGAATCGTTAGTCTGGGTAATTGTGTAATCGCCAGGAGTGATATCTGCGAATAGATAGTTGCCATCAGCATCAGTAGTAGTGGTCAGAATATTGCCCGTACGCGGAGGCTCATCGCCTCCAGTGCCGTCCTTCGGACGGTCAGACGCTTCGCGTCGCTCTAGAGTTATGGTAATGCCTTCTAGATTGCGATCGCCATTTCCGTCATTATCATCATCACGGCTAACATTACCTGCAACGCTGGCGGGAATTTCATCAACAAAGTTTCGAGCAACTACACTCTCACCAATATCCACAGTGACAGCAATCCGACTATCGTTTACACCATCAGCATCAGTAACATCAACAAAATCAGGATCGTTCTCTTGAACAATTGTATAATCGCCAGGAGTCACATCCTCAAATATATAGTCGCCATTCGCTAAAGTTAAAGCAGTAGCAACGAGATCGCCATTCGTATCGAGTAGATTGACCGTAATTCCTTCTAGATTGCGATCGCCATTTCCATCATTATTATCATCACGGCTAACGTTACCAGCAATACTAGCGGGAACTTCATCGACAAAGTTTTGAGCAACCACACTCTCGCCAATATTAACGGTGACAGCTATTTCGCTATCATTGTTAACATCAATATCCTTGACATCAACAAAATTAGGATCGTTCTCTTGGACAATTATATAATCGCCAGGAGTAATATCCTCAAACAGATAGTTGCCATTCGCTAAAGTAACCGTAGTCGCAACTATGTTTCTATTGGTATCAAGTAGATTAACGGTAATATCAGCTAAATTGCGATCGCCATTTCCGTCATTATTATCATCACGGCTGACGTTACCCGCAACACTAGCAGGAATCTCATCGACGAAGTTTTGCGCGGTCACGTTTTCACTCGCGCCAACAGTAACGGCAATTTGACTATCGTTTACGCCATCTATATCGGCTACATCAACAAAATTGGGATCGTTAGTTTGTACGAGAGTGTAATCACCAGGAGTCAGATCGTTAAAGGAGTAGTTACCATCAGCATCGGTAGTGGTGGTTGAAATGTTACCCGCACTATCTTCTAAGGTTACGGTAATACCTGTTAGATCGACATCTCCCGTATTGTCATTATTCTCATCCTGACTGACGTTACCAGCGATGCTGCCATTTTCAATCTCAATAAATTTATTTCCTTTGTCTATCTCACCCGCATCAACCGTAACGGGAATGCTGTTAACAATCTGGTTATCTCCACTGTCGGAATCATCGCCACCGTCGTTGAGTCCATCAGCTTCAGAGACATCACTGTAGTTAGCAGGCTGTAGTTCGACTACCGTATAGTTGCCTGGCACTACCTCATCAAATTTATAGTGACCCTGATTGTCAGTGACAATAGTTTGTACTATCGCATCATTACTATCTCTTAGCTCAATAGTTACGCCACCAAGGTTGCGAACGCCATTGTCAGTAATAGCCTTGACCCGACCCGACACCGCACCAAACTGTTCGTTTACAAAGTCGTTACCCGTATCCGATTCCCCTGGAGTTACAGTTACAGGAATGCTATTGACAACGCTACTATCTAAATTATCGTTATCGTCTCCACCATCAACTTCTGAGACATTAGCGAAACCTGCGGGTTGAGTCTCGACTACGGTATAGTCCCCAGGGTAAACACTGCTAAAGGTATATTCACCGAGGTCATTCGTGGTTGCCGTAACATTATCGCCATTAATGTCGAGGATCGGAACACCATTACCATCAGCCAAGGTAACGGTAACGCCAGCTAATCCACTGTCGCCAGTATCATCGTTATCAACATCGGCAGTGATGCGTCCTTTAATTTCTCCTAACTCAATATCGACAAAGTTATTACCCGTAATAGCTTCATCAGGAGATAGACTGACAGCGATACTGTTAACTACGCCATCGTTAGGTAGATCGCCGTCAGTTTCTGACACTTCACCATAGCCAATTGGTTGAGCTTCAACGACTGTATAGTCTCCTGGTGGCACATCGTTAAAGATATACTCACCGAGATTATTAGTATTCACGGTAGCAATAGCATCGCCGTTACTATCTACAAGAGTGAGAACTACATTCTCTAAACCAGCATCTCCAATACCGTCGTTAGTCAAGTCAGTCGTTACGCTACCAGCAATACTGCCAACCTGTTCATCGACAAAGTTTTGAGCGACTACGCTTTGACCAATCCCAACAGTTACAGAAATCTGGCTATCGTTTCCACCTTCAACATCACCAACATCAATTGAGTCAGAATTATTTATTTGTTCGACAGTGTAATCGCCAGGAGTTACGTCCTCGAATAGATAGTTGCCATTCGCCAAGGTCAGAGTTGTGGAAACTAGAGCGCCGTTTGTATCGAGCAGATTGACGGTAATGCCTTCTAGATTAGTATCCCCAACATCATCATTATCATCATCGCGAGTAACGTTACCCGCGATACTTGCAGGAACTTCATCAACGAAGTTTTGAGCAACTACATCTTCACCAATTCCGGCAGTGACAGCAATTCGGCTATCGTTTGCGCCCTGCACGTCGCTGACATCAACAAAGTCGGTGCCATTTGCTTGAGTAATCGTATAGTTACCAGGAGTAACGTCGGCAAAGATATAATCGCCATTCGCATCAGTTGTAGTAGTTAGAATATTACCCGCACCATCATCGAGGGTGACGGTAATACCTGCTAGGTTTCTGTCTCCCGCATCATCATTATCATCATCACGGCTAACGTTACCTGCAATACTTGAGGGAATCTCATCGACAAAGTTTTGTGCAACTACGCTTTCACCAATATTAACGGTGACACCTATTGCGCTATCGTTGACAACATCAATATCTGTGACATCCACAAAGTCAAGATCGTTCTCTTGGACAATAATATAATTGCCAGGAGTTACATCCTCGAATAAATAATTGCCATTGGCTAAAGTAACAGTAGTAGCAACTAGGTTTCTATTAGTGTCAAGCAGATTAACGGTAATATTTTCTAAATTGCGATCGCCAGCATCATCATTATCATCATCACGACTAACGTTACCTGCAATACTGGCGGGAACTTCATCGACAAAGTTTTGAGCAACTACGCTTTGACCAATAGCAACGCTAACTTCAATCTGGCTATCGTTTCCACCCTGCACATCGGTAACATCAACAAAGTCAGTATCATTAACTTGCTCGATAGTGTAATCCCCAGGAGTCACATCTTCAAACAGATAGTCACCAATGGCATTTGTAGTTCGAACCGCAACCACATCACCATTCGTATCGAGTAGATTAACGGTAATTCCTTCTAGGTTTCTGTCTCCAATATCATCATTATCATCATCGCGACTAACGTTACCTGCAATACTGGCGGGAACTTCATCAACAAAGTTTTGGGCAACTACACTTTCGCCAATAGCAACGCTAACCTCAATCTGGCTATCGTTTCCACCCTGCACATCGGTGACATCCACAAAGTCGAAGTCATTAACTTGCTCGATGGTGTAATCTCCAGGAGTTACATCCTCAAACAGATAGTTACCATCGCCATCAGTAGTTTGAGTGGCAACCGTTACACCAGCAATATCAATGAGATTAACGGTAATACCTTCTAAGTTGCGATCGCCCGCATCATCATTATCATCATCGCGAGTAACATTACCTGCGATACTGGCAGGAACTTCATCAACAAAGTTCTGGGCAACTACGCTTTCACCAATAGCAACGCTAACTTCTATTTCACTATCATTTGCACCTTCAACGTCAGTGACATCAACAAAATCAGGATCGTTGATTTGCTTGATGGTGTAATCTCCAGGAGTCACATCTTCAAACAGATAGTTACCATCGCCATCAGTAGTTTGAGTGGCAACTGTTACCCCTGCAATATCAATGAGATTAACGGTGATGCCTGCTAGGTTTCTCTCTCCCGCATCATCGTTATTATCATCACGGCTCACGTTACCCGCGATACTGGCAGGAACTTCATCAACGAAATTCTGGGCAACTACGTTTTCACCAATGCCGACAGTGACGGCAATTTGGCTATCATTTGCCCCTTGAACGTCACCTACATCAACAAAGTCGGTGTCATTTGCTTGAGTAATCGTATAGTTACCAGGAGTAACGTCGGCAAAGATATAATCGCCATTCGCATCAGTTGCAGTAGTTAGAACATTACCCGCGCCATCTTCAAGAGTGACGGTAATACCTGCTAGGTTTCTCTCTCCCGCACCGTCATTATCATCATCACGACTCACGTTACCAGCGATACTTGAGGGAACTTCATCGACAAAGTTTTGAGCAACTACGCTTTCACCAATACCAACAGTAATATTTATTTCACTATCATTTGCACCCTGCACATCACTAACATCAACAAAATCAGAATCATTCGTCTGAGTGATCTTATAACTACCAGGAGTGATATCGGCAAAGATATAATCGCCATTAACATCAGTAGCAGTGGTCAGAATGTTACCAGCACCATCATCAAGAGTTACAGTAATACCTTCTAAGTTGCGATCGCCTGCATCATCATTATTATCATCGCGACTCACGTTACCTGCAATACTGGAGGGAACTTCATCAACGAAGTTTTGAGCAACTACGCTTTCGCCAATAGCAACGCTAACTTCAATCTGACTGTCATTTGTACCCTGCACATCGGTAACATCCACAAAATCAGGATCGTTGATTTGCTCAATGGTGTAATCGCCAGGAGTTACATCTTCAAACAAATAGCTACCATCAGTTAATGTCTGAGTTGTCGTAACAATATCTCCATTGCTGTCCAGCAGATTGACGGTAATACCAGAGAGGTTTCTGTCGCCGACATCATCATTATCATCATCGCGAGTAACATTACCTGCGATACTGGCAGGAACTTCATCAATAAAGTTCTGAGCAACTACTGTTTCACCAATAGCAACGCTAACTTCGATTTGGCTATCGTTTGTACCCTGCACATCGGTGACATCAACAAAATCAGGATCGTTGATTTGCTCGATGGTGTAATCCCCAGGAGTCACATCCTCAAACAGATAGTTACCATCGCCATCAGTAGTCTGAGTGGCAACCGTTACACCTGCAATATCGATAAGATTAACCGTAATACCCGCGAGATTTCTTTCTCCCGCATCATCGTTATTATCATCGCGAGTAACATTACCTGCGATACTGGCAGGAACTTCATCAACGAAGTTTTGAGCAACTACATCTTCACCAATTCCGACAGTGACAGCAATTTGGCTATCATTTGCCCCTTGAACGTCACCTACATCAACAAAGTCGGTGTCATTTGCTTGAGTAATCGTATA
>ENA-ORXT01003079-ORXT01003079.1-marine-metagenome-genome-assembly--contig:-NODE-3079-length-18904-cov-5.356987_pt1 | contig 18904 bp, 18 predicted proteins | sample MGYA00237868_ERZ511482 | MGnify/ENA metagenome assembly ERZ511482 | reverse complement strand
GATCAGGTTCGGGCGATGGCCGCGAAGCCGTCGAGCGACAGCACCGCCATGTGCGGCAGCCCGTCAGCGGGTGCGGTATCCGGTACCAGCGCGTCCAGCGCCAGCACGACGCGCCAGGGCGCCCGATCGGGCCTGTAGGCGAGCAGCGGGGCGAGTCCGGCGTCGTCGGCCTGTCGGCACGTCTGCGTCCACCACACGGCCACCTCGCCGGGCGTTGCCGTGCGGTGGCGTTTCACCTCGCAGGCGAACCCGCGCAGCAGCACCGCGCCCGGACTGTCATCGCCGGGCTCGGGTTCGAGATCGTGGCCACCGTCGCGGGTCTGCACGAGTCGACGAACCAGCCGGACGCCGAGCGTGTCGAACACGGCCGCCGCGAATTGCCTTTCACCACGGCTGCCCTTCGCGCGTGAGTTCGTCATCAGACGCCCTCGCGCTGAAAGTTGTCCATGGTCAAGTTCAGCCGCGCGCGGATCTGTTTCTCACGCTCGGCCGATACCTCCCACACGTCCTGATCGCGGTGATGCAGGACGCGTCCACGCACCAGCTCGCTGATCGTCTGCGGCTCCAGCGCGTCCAGTTCCCACGACACCGGGCCGTGCTCGGCGACGTAGGCTGCGGCCATCGAGTCGGTCAGCTTCGCCACGTTCGGTGGCAGCGAGTGTTCCTCGATCTGATCGCGGTTCAGGGCGATGCGCTCGATGTCGATGGGCAGCCCGGTGAGCAGGTGCAGCCGATCGCGCACGTCACGCGTCATGTCCAGCCCACGCGGGTCGTGATCGCCCAGGTGGATCACGAGCGGATACTGGCCGGTCTCCCGAAACATTCCGCCATCCTCGGCGTAGTACCTGCCGGTGAACCGCTGCGCTGCACTCCACAGCTCCGACAGGCTCGGGTAACCGCGGCAGGCGAAGAACGGCACCTCCAGCTCACGGCATACGCCTTCGATGACACCGACAAGCGCGTCCTTCTCGATCCAGACCTCGACGTAGCGTTCCTGATCGGCCCACTTGTCGGTCCTGAACCAGCCCACCGCATCGGCGAGCAGGTCGGCGCCGGAGTTCCAGTTCTCCCAGGCGTGCAGGTTGCGGGTGCGGTCCTCGATCGCGTCCCAGTCCACCAGCCCGGCCATGCGGGCATCGTTGATCGTGCGTCCGAGCTTGTCGTACGCCTTCGACGTGTTCGGCAGTAACTCGCGGCTGACGAATTGATAGAAAAGTTGCCTCAGCGTGAGCGTGAACCCCTGCCGCTGGTACTCGGTGATGATCCGGTTCGCCTGTTCGATCTGCGCAAGCGTGGCGGCACGGAACGCCTTGTCGATGATGCGGCGCTTCATGGGGTGCCCCCCTCCAGCGCATCGGCCGCGCTTTGCAGCCGTGTCGCCAGCGTTCGCAGCTCGGCAGGGTCGGTGATCGTCACGGCAGCCACGAGCACCACCACGGGCACGTCGTGGCCGTTTCGGCGCAGGTGCAGCTCGATGTCGGCTGGCGGATCGGGCGGGCACGGCGGACGCTCAGCGGCAAGTGCTCGCCAATCGCGGCCCGGTCCGGGTGCCGGCAGTCGTCGGCGGTTCACGATGCCTCCCCGAACCACTCGCCCTGTCGCATCCGCGCCGATGCCGCGATCAGCCTGCGATCACCGGCCAGCGTCTCGGCGCAGCGGTGCAGACGGGCATCGTCGTCGGCGTAGGTGGCGAGCAGGTCCGTCCGATCATCGTCGGTGAACTCGTCGGCGACGACATCGCGATGCAGGCCGAGCCGTTCGCAGATATCCAGGAACCGCCGCCAGCGTCCAGCCTGACAACCGGCCTCGGCTGTTGCGACAGCGACAGTTGCGACACCTGCGACAACGCACGCTGCCGAGCCGCCTCTATCGCGGTCTGCCCCTGCGACAATCGCGACACCTGCGACACGCGGCGGTGTGTCGTCAGGTAGCAGTCCTCCCGCTGTCGCAACTGTCGCAACAATCGCTGTCGCAGGTGGGCCGGCGGGTGCGGTTGTCGCGTCGGCAGCAGGTGTCCGATCCGGCGTTGCACGGCCGGCGATCATGTCGAGCAGGCTCATGACGTGCCCCCTGCCGCCCGTGCCGCCGCGATCAGCTTCGGATGCACCTGCACCCGCACCTTGCCCGCGCTCTCTGCGACGAGCCTCACCCGTCCATGTTCTTCGAGCATGGCAAGCGCACCGTCGAGTCGATCGCGGTTGCGTGTCGGGTTCGGTCCGCGGTGCTGCGCGTCGCGGCGGGTGGTCTCGGTGTCGCCGGTCCGGACGCATTCGGCGGCGAGCCAGTCGTCGAGTCGGGCGGCGTTGCGCTGCTCGTCGCTGATCGACAGTTCGCCGAAGTACCGTTGTGCTTCGTGCAGGTGCCACGCGACGACGCGCCCGGCGCGCTCCACCGCGTCCCGACCGATCGACACCGGGCGGCCTTCGCAGCTTGCCACCTCGAAGTGAACCGCCACCCGCGCGATGTTGTCGGCCGCCTTCGCTGCCACGTCACGCACCGCAGCCAGCTCGCCACCGTGGGCGAGCCCGGCCTCGATCCCGTCGTGCATCGCGATCCAGGCGGCGCGTGCGTCAGGGTCGAGCAGCAGCGTCACGGGCTGGAGTCCGCCCGTATCGGTCAGCTTGACAGGCCAGCGCAGCACCTCGCGCAACCGCTCCTGATACCGGGTCAGCGCGGGCCATGTCGCGGGCGGTGCTCGGTAGGCGCGGGTGCCCTGCGTTGACTCGGGATCACCTATCAGGAAGCGGGCGAACCAGCCCGAGCCGCGTGCCAGGGTGCCGCTTTGCTCGATGAACGCCTGCAACGCGACCGGCTGCACCTGAATCGCGATCGACAGGCGGGCGCCAGCCACCACGTAGGACTCGGACGTACGTCGGGTAACCCGCACCGGTTTCGCGTCCCACAGCGTGTTCAGCGTGGCGAGGTTGCGCATGATGGCGTCCTTGCCCATCGCGTGCCCGCCGAACACCGCGCCACCCTCGTCGGTGGCAACGATCCCTGACGGCCAGTCGGTCGCTAGGGTGTAGGTCAGCCCCTCGGGCGTGGCGTCGGTCAGCAGCAGGCGCGGCACCCTCGGGCGCTTCGGTTCGTCGGCCTCAAGGTCCGCGTGCTCCTGCTGTTTCGCCGCCGTGGGCTTGCCGTCGCGGGCGAGCCTGCGCATGGCATCGAGCAGCCCATTGACGCGAGCCGCGTGCGCCTTCGATGTGCTCGCGTAGTCCCGAAGAACCGGGCCGGCGGCGGCACGTTGATCGGTCTCGTACTCGGTGATCGGCAGCGAAAAGTAACCCTCGCCGCTGGTCTTGCGCTCACCGGAGTCGCCCAGCACCAGGAAGTACAGGCTGGACGGTCCGGTAAGCGTCGCGTCGCGCGCCACGTCGAAGTGCGCCTGCACCGCGGTTGCCAGTGCGGACAGCGCCGAACAGGCCACCATCGCCGGGGGCGACTGGACGTAGCCCTGCACCTCGACGACAGCCTCGCGCAGCAGATCGGGCAGCGCATCGAGCGGGTACGGCACGCGCTCGATCGTCACGCGGAGCGGCTTCGGTACGTCCCACGGGTCCACGGGTACCGCGTCCGCTATCGCCCTCACGCTCGCGCAGGTCATGCGGCACCTCGGCGGCGCTCACACGCAGACTGGTCGTTGAAGTCGGTACAGCGACACGCGCGACAGAGTTCGGGGAAGGCGACGCGCCCGCCGACCGCGCCAGCCGCCGCCGTGGCCGCCTTGCGTCCAGGATTGCCCGTGGTACCGCGATCGTCGTCGGCAGCCGCCACGATGTCAGCGCGTGGGTATCGCGCCCGTAGCGCCCGGCACACCGCCAGCAGGTTGCCGGCATCCATCGCGCAGGCTACGGCGTGCCGTGTCTCGCGGTGCAGGGTGGCGCCGGTGGCTGCGCCTTCACACACGATGATGGTGCCGTCGTCGGTGATCCTGCCCAGCAGGTAGAACGTGCCAGCCGTCGGTGCACCGGCGGCGTATCGCTTCGGCCAGCTCACAAGCCACCATCCTGCGGCGCGATGCGCTGCAATCCGATCAGGTTGCCGTCCACGTCGATACGCGGCACCAGTAGCCAGCCGTCGGCATCCACACGGCATCCGGGCAGCGTCTCGCCCTTCGATCGCATGTACGGATGCTCGGCGCATGGTGTCGCGGCCAACCATGCCGTGCGCGCTGACAGCGTGCCCAGGCGGTGCCGCTCGTCCTGCGCGGCCTTCGCCTTCGCCTGACGCTCGCGTGCCGCCTGCACGTTCTGGTGGCGCTCGGCCGGTGACAGGGTGCGGATGCGGCGATCCTGCTCGGGTACGAAGCCGCCTTCGCCAGTCGAGTGATCGCACCAGACGATGCCGTCGGCGGTACGCGTGATCGCCACCGCGCCGTTGCCGCGCCGCTTGTCCTTCGAGTCGGCTCGCACCGTCTCGCCGATCGATTCGGGCAAAGCCCTGTTCAGGGTAAAGCCCCGGGCGGCGATCTCGTCCAGCGCCCGGCGCTCGAACGTACTCGTGGCGCAGTGGGCGAGCGTCGTCGGTGCGATACTCGTCGGGCGATGCCTGTCGCGTGCAGTACCTGCCGCTGGTCGGGATGCTCGTCCCGGCCGGCCGGCCCTCTCAGGGCGCGTCATGCCGCGGCCTCGCCCGTCGCTTCGGCAACCGCTTCGGGCGCACCACGCGCCGCGATCCGCTCGTCGATCCAGCGGTCCACTTCGTCGGCGACCCACGCCACGGTGCGGGCGCTCAGAGCTACCGGCTTCGGGAAGGTGCCCTCGGAAATGCCGCGGTAGATGGACGTGCGGCTCTTGCCTGTTCGAGCCTCGACCTGCTTCAAGCGCAACAGGCGGGCGCTGTCGGACGGTTCGTGTCGGTCTTGCATGGGATGCCCCTATGTGTCAGGAGCAAACAATTATTCACACGAGCGCTTAAGCGCTCGTAGGGTTTTCGGCGCCCCTCGCGGCAAAACCCTACGGATGACCGTCGAGCGCTTGGCGAACAGCCGCCCCGGTCGTTTCGATTTCCATGGTGGCCAGCAGGCCGGCGATGTGTTCGCAAGCCGCAGTGAATAAACGCGACGCTGTCAGCACTTCCCGTGACAGTGCTGATGCCTCCCAGATCGAACGCGCGGCGTACGCTGCTGTACTGCTTGGTCCGCGCTTACTGGCTAGGTTCTGTTCCGCTGCCACAGCTTCTTTCAGCAACATCATGTTCGCCATCAGTTCACGCGACTTGTACGATTCATTCGTATCGTTTTCTGTCTGCGGAGGTCGCGGATAAATGCCACTGCCTTGGACGAAGTGCAGCGAATCATGATCGGGTAGCAATGTCGCTGCCTCAACGAGCAGTCGGTGCGCCTCGATTAGATCGGCGTGTTTTTCGAGCAGCGCCAAGCTATCCGCGTTCATGCGTGCCGCGCTTGATTCAGGGCCGAGCGCAGCCAGCTTAAGCAACACCTTGAGTGCTGAGCGGTGAGCATTGAAACAAGGCGCACCTGAAGATTCGACGCTGCAAGCGAACTCGACAAACTGTCGGTACGCAAGAGATCGTCGAATGTGGGCAGCCGGTTCCCCCATCAGAGCTTCTTCCAGCTTCTCGATGATCTTCTTTGCTGCATCCGTATTCGACCGGTTCGGCAACACGAGGCTCATGCGGTCGCCGCCCTCTCGATCGTGTACACCGTCGCGCCATGTCGCAACCCGTCCACATAGTCCGCCCAGCGCTGCAACAAGGCGCGCTTCTGATCAACGTACTTGCCCCGCGAGTAGGCGCGCTCGACTTCGCCGCCCACCAAGTGCGCAAGCACCCGCTCGATCGTGTCGCGTTCCTCGCCCAGTACCTCGCCCGCAAGGGTGCTGAACGAAGACCGGAAGCCGTGGCCGCAGTGCACGCCCTTGTACCCGAGACGGTGCAGGGCGGACGCTACCCCGTTCTCGCTCAGCGGCCGTTCGTGCGGCGTGCCGGATGCGGTGCGCGGGTTCGGGAACACATACCGACCGTGGCCCGTCAGTGGCCGGATCTCGTCGAGCAATCGCACGGCCTGCCGGGGCACCGGGAGCAGGTTGTCGGGCGTCTTGCCGTCTACCCCTTTCATCACCTCGCCAGGGATGGTGAACAGCGCGGCATCCGGATCGTAGAACGCCCATTCGAGCAGGCGCAGTTCCCGCGGGCGCAGCGGCACGAGTGCTTGGAACCGGAGTGCGGTCCGCACGGGCAGGGTGCCGGCGTAGCTATCGATCGCGCGCAGCAGCTCGCCGAACGCGACCGGCTCGGTGATGGCCGGCCGGTGGGCGGTCACCGGACTCGCCAGCACCCGTGTCAGCCCACCCGCGGGGTTCGCCGGCACCAGCCCCTCGCCGACGCCGAACGCGAACACCTGATCGACCACCTGGCCGACCTTGCGCGCGGTCTCCAGCTTGCCGGCGGACTCCAGCCGGCGCAGCACGGCTAGCACCTCGGGCGTGGTGATCGAGCCGATCGGCCGCGTCCCGATGATCGGCAGCACGTGCAGGTCGAGCCGGGCGTGCTTGTCCTGTCGTGTGCCCGCCTTGCCGGTCTGACGTGACAGCCATCGCTCGGCGACGTGGGCGAACGTCTGCGCCTCGGCCTCGGTGGTGGTGCGCTTGTGCACCAGCGGGTCTGTACCCCCGGCCAGCAGCCTGTGCGCCTCGTCGCGCTGCGTGCGGGCATCGCGCAGGCCGACGTGCGGGTACTCGCCGAACGTGATCGAGGGCCGGCGGTTACCGATCCGATAGCGCATCCGCCAGTAGCGGCGGCCTGCCGGCATGACTTCGAGGTAGAGCCCGTCGGAATCGTGGAGCTTGTAGCGGGTGGCGCGCGGCTTTGCCTGTCGGCACTTCACATCAGTCAGCGGCATCGTGGGGGTACACGGATCGCGACGCGAGCCCTGTGCCCCCGTCTGTACCCCCGATGCTATCGGATGTCGTGGTACGTCGCTGAACGTCCTCGGACGCTGAAAGCCCATTACAATGCAGCTCTCAGCAAATCGGCGGACGTACTGGAATGCGGTGGAACATGATGATGGTGTCCCGGGAGGGAGTCGAACCCCCGACCTGCCCCTTAGGAGGGGGCCGCTCTATCCAGCTGAGCTACCGGGACCGCGTGCCTAGTATATGACCGATTCGAACGATCGGTCGGACTTGCCGACCCGAGCCGACCCGATGGACGCCGCACAGATCGCCCGGGCAGCCCGGGCGGCGATGGACGGCAAGGTCAAGCCGCTCGGCTCGCTCGGCCGGCTGGAGGAGGTGGCGGTACGGCTGGCGGTGCTGCAGGGCACGCTGACGCCGTCGGTCGATCCGGCGCGGGTGATCGTGTTCGCCGCCGATCACGGCGTGGCCGCCGAGGGCGTCAGCGCCTATCCGGCCGCGGTCACCGCGCAGATGGTGCAGGGGTTCGTGGCCGGCGGTGCGGCGGTGGCGGTGCTGGCGGCCTCCCAGGGCGTGTCGCTGCGGGCGGTCGATATCGGCGTGGATGCGGACCTGTCCGCCATGGCGGATGTGGTGCACGCCAAGGTGCGGCGCGGCAGCGCCAACCTGGCGATCGAGGCGGCGATGAGCCACGAGGAGCTGGACGCCGCCCTGCAGGCCGGGCGCGAGGCGGTGGTGACGGCTGCCGAGGACGGTTGCCGCACGTTGTGCCTGGGCGAGATGGGCATCGCCAACACCACCTCGGCGGCGGTGCTGACCGGCGTGCTGACCGGCAGCGATGCGGCGAGCGTGACCGGGCGCGGTACCGGCATCGACGACGAGCGGCTGCAGCTCAAGCGGTCGGTGGTGGCGCGCGCGATGGCGCGCACGCAGGCGCATGCGGACGATCCGCTGGAGCTGCTGCGCGAGGCGGGCGGGCTGGAGATCGCCGCCCTGGTCGGCGCGATGATGGAGGCGCCGGCGCACCGGCTGGTGGTGCTGGTGGACGGCTACATCGTCACCGCCGCTGCACTGGTGGCGCTCAAGATCCGGCCGACGGTGCGCGATTCGCTGCTGTTCGCGCACCGCTCGGCCGAGCCGGGACATGCGGCCGCGCTGGCCGCGTGCGAGGCCGAGCCGCTGCTTGACCTGGGCCTGCGGCTGGGCGAGGGCTCGGGGGCAATGCTGGCGCTGCCGCTGCTGCGCGCCGCGGTGACGATCCTGACCGACATGGCGACGTTCACGTCGGCGGGGGTGTCGGGGCCGGCGGACGAGCCTGCGGCCGGGCCGACGGCCCCGACGGACCCGATGGACGACGCCACCGGATCGTGAGCGCGCGCACCGGCGTGGTGACCGAGATGGCCACCGCGCTGATGTTCCTGACCCGGCTGCCGGTGTCCGGCCGGGGCAGCGGCGAGCCCGAGGTGCTGTCGCGCGCCACGCGGTGGTTTCCGCTGGTGGGGGCGGGGGTCGGTGCGCTGCTGGCAGCGCTCGCCGGGCTCGCAGGCGCGATGCTGCCCGCCGCTCCGGGCACGGTGCTGGTGCTGGTGGCGGGGGTGCTGGTGACCGGCGCCTTTCACGAGGACGGCCTGGCCGACGTGGGCGACAGCGCCGGGGCGTTCGGGATCGATCGCAAGCTGGAGATCATGCGCGACAGCCGGGTCGGGACCTACGGCTCGCTGGCGCTGATGCTGCTGGTGCTGGGGAAGTTCACGCTGGTGGTCGAGCTGTGGGCGATGCCGGCGGTGCTGGCGACCGGCCTGATCGCGGCACACGTCGCCAGCCGCTGGTCGAGCGTGTGGTTGATGGCGCGGATCGCCTACGCGCGTCCCGAGGCGGCCAACCGGGTGGTGGCGCAGGGGGTCACCGCGCAGCGGTTGCTGGAAGCGAGCGGGGTGGCGGTAGCGTGCCTGCTGGTCGCGTCGCTGTTCGGCGCCCCGTCCGACAGCGGTGGCGCGGCGCTGACAGTGGTGGCCCTGGTGGCGACGCCGCTGGTAGCGGTGGCGGTATCGGTCGCCGGCGGACACTGGTGCCACCGCACGTTCGGTGGCATCACCGGGGATTGTCTGGGCGCGGTGAACCAGCTGGTCGAGGTGACGGTGCTGACGCTGTTCGTGATCGCGTTCGCAGGCCCGGTCAACGGGGCGTGAACACGCTGCACCGGGTCCTGTATCGGCGCCGGACGAGTGGTCGGCTTGCGTTCGCATCGGCGGACACCATGATCGCCGATACGTGCGAATCCAGTTCAATGCATGTCTGCCGAGCAAGGTCACGACCGGCGACCACCAGCATTCCCCCGGCTGTACCGAACGGCAAGGTTGGCAACCAGACTGAAGATGCGCGACACAGCTCGCTAAATCGAGTCATCGGTCTGTTATAAGCTTCTCGGAACCTTGAGTGTCGGTTGATCTCTGGACAGTCTTCGAGGATTCGCCACTCTGGTGGCCAGTTCGCCTGAGCGGTCTGTCATTTCCTTCTTCCAAGGCCTTGCTTCGTGCATTTCCGGACATCGGATTGCCGGACAATGCTGGAGTACCGGACGATGTTTCCCAACGCGTTTTTCGGTCCTGCAGGTGCAGTGCTATTGCTGGGGTGTGTGCTTTCAGCGGGAGGCTGCGGTGGCAAGAGCCGGTCAGGCAACGCTGATTCGGCCGTCATCGGTCAAGGGGCCCAGGTGTCCGACGATGTGGACGGGCGTGGATCCATCAGGCTCCAGTTCGATTCTCTGGCCACGGCACTCCACACCGTTACCGTCTCATGGGACGGCGACGTTGACGTCAGATTCAACGTTCTCGACTCGTCGGGGCGACGTATCAACCGCGAGGCGGTACAAGGGTCGAATCCGGGCGTATGGACTGGTGAGCTCGTTGCCGGCAATCGATATTCCCTGTTCGTGTGGTCAGCCGACGACGGAGCGGAACTCGCCTCCGGAGTCGAGGCAACGGTAGAGCTGACCGTCATCGAACCGGTGTCAGCCACGCGCTATGCCGATGATGCCGACACGTCCGCCTGGGTGCTGGACGGGCCGGCGCCCACCCTCGACTACCAGGCGGGAAATGACAGTGGCGGATGGGGGCGTGCGCTTCTGCGCGTTGGAGACGTATTGCTGGTCGGCGGCGATTTTCGAGGAATCAAGACGGGGAGACGCGACCCTGATCCCGTGCCGGGACCTTGGCTGGCCGCGCTGGATGCGGTCACCGGTCAGCCGGTGCAGGCATTCGACCCACCTGACCGGATCGATGGCGTCGTTCGATCACTTGCCTTGTCACCCGACGGTGCACGCGTGTACGTCGGAGGCGACTTCGGACTGGTCGCCCTGAATGCAGGCACGGGCGAAGTCGACTTCGAGGTCCCGGTGATCGATGGCGACAACTCCGGCCGAGTCTTCGAGATCGTGGCAACTGTCGATCAGCTGTACATCGGCGGCGACTTTTCGCGAATCGGCAATGCACCCAGGGACAATCTGGCCAGATTGTCCCTGCTCGGAGAGCTCGATACAGCCTGGAGCCCGGATGTCGCAGGCGGTATCAGCCGCGGCAGATCGGCCCCCGTGCAATCGCTGGCGCTTTCTCCCTCCGAGGACATCCTTTACGTGGGCGGCACCTACCGTTCGATCAACGGTACGCCGGTAGCCACCACGGAGCGAGGCACGACCGTGTCCATGCTGGCGATCAGCGCAGTGGACGGCTCCGTCAACGCGGAAAGATTCGGACCGGAACTGGTGCTGGGAGAGTTCGAAGACAGCAAGGACTTGATCGTGCACGACATAGCGGTGCTCGACGCCCACATCATCATCGCGTGGGGAGGTCCGAACTACCTGACGTTGCACCAGGCTGATGGCGCCCGTCTGCAGCAGTATTCCGGGCCGGGGGACGTGCAGGCGATACACGTTCTGGGGGATCTGGTCATCGTGGGTCACCACGGCGAGTTTCTGGGCACCTTGACCAACCCGATTCCCCCGGAAGCCGTCGTGAGCATCACCCCCCTGCAGCTGGAGCCGTTCAAGCTCCATGCCTTCCGAATGGATTCGGCGAGCGGACGCTTGACGCCGGAACAGAGCTGGTCGCTCAACGGGGCTTTCGGCGTGTGGGCGATCGACGCCACGGAGGACTCCCTCTGGATCGCCGGTGACCTGAGGCGTGCAGGTGCCGATGGATGGGGTGTAGATGGATTGGCCAGGTTTCCGGCACTTTGACAGGCCATTGAACAAGCCACATGCGGGACGTCACCTTGCACAGTGAAGTTCACGCTGATCGTGGAACTGCGGGTGATGCCGACGGTGCCGGCGACCGGCCTGATCGCGACGCACATCGTCAGCCGCTGGTCAAGGTGGCGGTGGTGACGTTGTTGGTGGTCGCGTTCGCCGACCCGGCGAACGGTGCGTGAACACGCTGCACCTGGTACGGCACGGCCACACGCCGTGGAACGACACCGGCGGGGTGGCGGGGCGCACCGACATCGCGCTGTCCGACCGTGGGCGAGAGACGGTCGATGCGCTGCGTCCGTCGTTGCAGGCGCTGCTGGACGGGCTCGCCCGGCCGCCGCTGTGGGTCTGCAGTCCGCTGCAGCGGACCGCGGAGACGGCGAGGCGGCTGGCAGGCGATGCGACGGTGATGCGCGATGCACGGTTGGTGGAGCTGGATTTCGGCGACTGGGAAGGGTCGACCTGGGAGGCGGTGCACCGCGACCACGAGGCGCAACTGGCTGCCTGGGGCGAGGACTGGGTGGACGGGGCACCCCCGAACGGGGAGTCGTTCCGACAGCAGATCGCGCGCTGTGCGGATTGGTTGGAGGGTGTGCGGGACGGATCGGCCGAGACGGTGATTGCCGTGTCGCACGGCGGATCGATCAGGGCGTTGCTGTCCCTGTTGCTGGAGCATGCACCGCAGGATGCAATGCGGTTCAGGATCGATCCGGCGCACGTGTGCCGGATCGATCGAGAGGGTGGAGGGTGGCGGTTGCGAGGAAGCAACCTGGCAGGGTTCGTGGCGGCGGGGGATGCGTGATGTCGATCCGACGGGTCGGGCTCGGAGTGGTGGCCAGCGGGGGGCCGCCTGACCTGAACGACGGTGCGGGGCAGCCCCTTGCCGAACGCATCGACCTGGTCCGCAGGAACCCGTTCGACGATCGGTTCGGATCGCCGCTCCGGGCGTCAGTGATCCGGGCGTCAGTGAACTGCATCACCGTTTCGCAGGACCACGCCGATGCAGCCCGTTGGCCGATTTCCCACGCGACGATCGCTCGTTTCACTTCACCGCCGATCTGTCAAGATGAGCGCAACCGATGTCGTTGCCATCATTCAGGACGGCCTGGTCGCCTGTGCGGTGGCGCGTGTAGATCCCGGTCAGAGACATGCTTGCGCCAAGGCGGCTGTGGCAGCGAACGTGTCGCGGGTGCGAACGAGGTTCACGTGCAGCGTCCGGATGAAGGCGGCCGGCGTGATCGCCGTGTTTCCCGTCCTGCGGTGATATCGACTTGCAAGTTCCAGCGGAATGACCCGTGCCGCCCCTGCTTCAAGGGGAATCGCCCAGATTGACCGACGATATGCTGTTGCAACCAATTGGAATATCATAGAAATGGACTTTCGTGAACACGGACGCGTCGTGCTTGCCTCTATCACGTTCGGCAGATCACTATCGCTGAATGCAGGACGAGTCGGTTCACTGCAATTCATCGCGCCGTTTCTCGTGGCCGCCCTGGCACTGATCGGGCCGCCGGCAACAGCTCAGACCCCCGGTGAGGGAACAGTGGACTCGGAAAGAATTGCCGGTCCTCGCTACATGCGCCTTGATTTCGATTCGCAAGCCGCCGCCGAACACGAAGTCACCGTAACCTGGGACAGTGACGCCGACGTCAGGTTTCGGGTGAGGAACCAGGACGGCACAAGCCTGAGTTCAACGGTCAGGGGACCAAGCCCCGGCACCTGGACCGGCATGCTGGAGGCGAGCACGGGATACTACGTCATAGTATGGTCCACCGATGGCATCGCGACCTACACCGCTGCTATCGAGACAGCCGTCGACAGCCCACCTGCGATATCGAGTCAGCCATCGGCCCTGACGGTGACCGAAGGTGATGATGCCAGCTTTGCCGTCCTGGCCAGCGGCGAGGGCGCATTGAGCTATCAATGGTTCGCCGACGGCGTGGCGATCCCGAATGCCATCGACAGCACGCTGCGTCTCGGTGCCGTTGCTCTTGCCGACGATGGTACCGGTTACTCGGTCGGTATCTCCGACGCCAACGGCTCGACGACGATGTCCGACTCTGCGGTCCTGAGCGTGGAGGAAGGTTCGTTGCCGGCGGCGACTGTGGAGATCGGCCAGGGAACCCTTGACGCCGAGAAGGATGCGGGTCCGCGGTGGGTGCGACTGGGCTTCAACTCCCTCGCGGTGGCGGAACATGTTCTCACCGTGGAATGGGACGGCGACGCTGACGTCAGGTTCTTTGTCAATGAGCTGGACGGCACCAACCTGAGTGGAACTGTCCGAGGTGCGAACCCCGGAACGTGGACAGGTGTGCTGGAAGCGGACACTGCCCACTCCATCGGCTTGTGGTCTCGAGACGGCGTCGCGGACTACGACGTGACCATCGCGGCCGTCGAGACGAACGTCGCTTTCGCGATCACGAGCCAGCCTGCCGACATCGGTGTCGTCGTGGGTGATGATGCGACGTTCGCCGTCGAGTCTTCCGGTGCCGGCTCGATTTCCCATCAGTGGTTCGTGGACGGGTCGCCGATTGCCGGTGGGAACGAGAGTTCCCTTGCCGTGTCGGCAGCGTCGATCGACGACGACGGCAGGCAGTACGCGGTCGAGGTCAGCAACGGTACGGAGACATTGTTCTCGGATGTCGCGACGCTGTCCGTATCCATGCAGGTCCCCCCCCGACGTTACTCGCAGAAAGCGGACGAGAACACGTGGATGCTCGTCGGGCCGGCGCCCACGCTCGATTACAACGTCTCGGAAGCCTCCAGCAGTTGGGGTCGAGTGCTCCTGCGAATGGATGACGTTCTGTTGGTAGGAGGTGACTTCAGCGGCATCCGGCCGTCTCGCGGCCGTCCGGTCACGGATCGTCCCTGGCTGGCAGCATTCGATGCCATCACCGGTCAGCCGGTATCGACGTTTCAAGTGCCGCCCGAAGTGGACGGCGTGGTTCGAGCACTGACGCTCTCGCCTGATGGTGACAAGGTATATGCAGGCGGGGATTTCGGCTTGCTGGTCCTCGATCCCCGGACCGGAGCACTGGAGTCTGCAACGGACATCAGGAAGTGGAGGAAGCGGGGGCGAGTATTCGATATCGCTGCAACCGACACCCATGTCTATATCGGCGGTGATTTCTTCCGTGTCGAGGGTGTCTCGCAGAAGCATATCGCGCGGCTTTTCCACGACGGCACCATGGATACTTCCTGGAAACCCGATCTACGTGGCGGCTTCAGCAACGGCAGGGAAGCACCGGTACAATCGGTCACGCTTTCGACGGCGGGTGATGCGGTTTATCTCGGTGGAAACTTCACTTCCATAAACGGTGTCGACATACCGTTGACGAACCTGGGCACTCTGGTGTCGATGCTGGCGGTGGATGCGGGTGAAGGGGCGTCCGTGCGACCGGAAAGATTCACTCCGGTCGTGGACAAGGACAAACGCGTGAAGGTGCGCGACATCGCCGTCACGGAAGATCACGTCATCATCGCCTGGGGCGGACCGAACCACCTGACGTTTCACTCCCACGATGGTGCTCGGCTCTACCAGTACGATGGAACCGGGGATACCCAGGCGCTGAAGGTGATAGGCGACATCTTGTACGTGGGCCACCATGGCGAGTTCTTCGGTTCCCTGACCGATCCGATGCCGCCACGGGCGGTCACGAGCCTGGATCCGGAGATTGTCGTTCCCTTCAAGTTCCACAGCTTCCTCATCGACGGTTCCAGTTTTCCACTCCAGCAGGCATGGAGAATCGACGGATTCTTCGGCGTGTGGGGAATCTCCGTAGCTGACGATTCGGTCTGGGTGAGCGGTCAGATGTCACTTGCCGGATCGAACGGTCGATCTGTCAATGGACTGGCCAGATTTCCGGCAGCCCGGTTGCAATGAACCAGCTGCGGAATAGAGGACGGACACACGACCCCCTTTATTCCTTCACAGGCCCTTGGCGTTCCGACACCACCTCCGCACTCTGCAACCTGCGCACCAGCGTGCTGCAGCTCTCGATGATCGACTTCAACCGCTCCTCCAGGCGGATCATCTCCAGTGTCGAATCCTTCAGCGTCTCGCTCTGGTCCCCGATGCTCGCAAGCTTGGTGTAGATCACCTCGTTCGACGCCGTCTGCGCCTCCGCACTCGACACCACCTGGCGCAACGTGCCCAGCAGCTCCGACGCGCTCCACGGTTCATCGATCTTCTGCAGGGTACCGTCCAGCGCTTCGATCGAGCCGCGCACCGCGTCGAACCACTCGTTGGACAGGCGGGGTTCCTGCTTCGCGCTGAGCATCGCGTCGCGTTCGAGCTGCCGGATGCCCGATACGACATCGTCGACCGTGGTGCGCAGGTTGCCCTGCACCGCGATGATGTCGTCGTTGGCCAGCACCACCTTCTTCAGCACGCCATCGAGCTCGCCGACGATGTTGGTGATGCGGTCCAGAAACAGGTTCAGGTCCCGCGCCAGTGCGCCGAACTCGTCCGAGGTCCGGATGTCGGCGCGGTGGTCCAGCCGGCCGTAGGCCCGGGCCAGGTTGCTGACCACGGTCCTCAGCTCCAGCAGCGGTTCCATGCGGGCGCGCAGGATCAGGAACAGCAGGAAGGAGTGCAGCAGGATCTTGCCCGCCGCCAGGCTGGCGGTCAGCCGCACGTCCTTGAGCCACAGCGCGAAGTCGCGGGACAGGTAGTTGCGCACCGTCACCGCGCCCAGCACCTGACCGACCACGGCCTGGGTGTGGCACCCGATGCAGAACTGCTCGGCGACGATCTCGTTGCGGTGAACCTGGAAGCGCCCTTCGGGCCAGTCGTCCGCGGGTATGCCCTGCGGCGTGTAGCCGAACCCTGCCTCGATGGAGGCGACGGTGACCGGGGCGGGCTCGATCGCTATGGTGTACCCCAGGTCGGACCAGTTCTCGTCGAGAATCGGGTAGAGCGTGCGCGCCGCGACGGGGCCTCCCTCGTTGCGCATGATCGAGATGACGTTGTCGGCCAGGTCGTCGGCCACCACCTCGGCCTCCTGCCGGCCATTGAAGTAGTAGTTGTGGTAGACCAGCCCCGCCTTCACGGTGAACTCCACTGCCGTGACCGCCAGCAGCACGAAGAAGAAGTCCTTGATCATGTGCACCATGAAGGACCTGTCGAACCTGCCGATCGTGGGGCTGTCCTGGCTCAGCATGTACCGGCATCTCCAAGGGCCTGTTCCTCGGCAGCTTAGGGCCTGTGAAGGAATAAAGGGTGCATCCTGTCGCTTCGCAGGGCGTGCCAGCCCAGGCGCGAGGAGCGGAGCCTGGCAGGGCCGGCAGGATGCACCCTTCATTCCTTCACAGGCCCTTGCCGTGACAGGCAACGAGCGCCCGCCGCCGAAAGCCCCTACCGACTCGAGAGATCCCCCGACGCCGACCCGACCCACGCCGCGATCTCGTCCGCCGTCGCCCCGGGCCGCTCCATCATCACGAAATGCCCCGCCCGCGGAACGGTCACATGCTGGCCGCGAGCGAGCCGTGCCGCGATCTCCGCACCCCGCTCGGGAGGGGTGGCCAGATCCTCGGCACCGCTGATCACCAGCACCGGCATGCGCAGGCCGGGCAGGGCGTCCAGCACGTTCGGCCGGTCGATCGCCATGTCGGTCTGCCGGGCGTGGCGCTCCGGGCCGGTGTCCGTGGCCATCGCCAGTATTCGATCCTGCAGGGCCTGGTCACCGAGCGATGTCTGCGCGACGTAGTTCGGCCACAGCACGTCGCGCACGAGATCGGCGGGGGAGGTGAGCCGGGCCCGTTCCAGCTGTTCGCGCCGCCCCGGCGCGTTGTGCGCCGGATCCTCGCGCCCGGTGACGCCGATCAGGATCATCGCGGCGACCCGCTCGGGTGCTGCGAGGGAGGCCTGGAAGGCGACGAAGCCGCCGAGCGAGAAGGCGCAGGCCACGAACCGCTCCGGAGCCGATTCCAGCAGGCGCTGCGCGTCCGCCGCCGCATCCGCCTCGGCGCCGGGCAGGAAGGTCGATGCTTGCGGCCGGATGCCGCGTTCGGCCAGCGCGGACCGCACCGCGGTGAAGCATGCACCGGTGCACAGCGTGCCCGGCAGGAACACCCACGGCAGCACGGGTTCGTCCCGCCGCGCGGTGCCGCCGTCGGTACCCGTCACCCTCGGTATCCGCCGCCGTCAGTACCGGCCGCCGTCAGTACCCACCGGAATTCCCTCCGGCTGCCGCGCCATCGCCACGGATCAGGCCGACCGCTGCGCGCAGGGTCCGCGTCAGGTTGCCGAAATCGTTGCCGGGGGTCACCAGGTCGAATCCCTCCTCGGCCCGCGTCCGCGCGCCGGCGCCGTCCGGGCAGAAGATGCCGGCCATCTTGCCGGCGGCGTGGGTGCGTTCGAGCACGTGCGCGATCGCCTGCGCCGTCCGCGGGCCGTCAGTGGCCGCCCCGGGCTGCTCGCCGTAGGCCAGCGCCATGTCGTTCGGGCCGATGTAGACCATGTCGACCTCGTCGATGGCGACGATCGCGTCGATGCATTCCACCGCCTCGCGGGTCTCGATCATCGGCATCACCAGCATCTCGTCGTTCGCGTTGGCGAAGTAGTCCGGGCCGCCGTGCAGGAGCCCCCGCGACGGGCCGAACGAGCGATTGCCGCGCGGCGGGTAGCGGCAGGCGCGCGCGAACGCCCACGCCTGGTCCGGCGTCGAGATCATCGGACAGATGATGCCGTAGGCGCCGGCGTCGAGCAGGCGCATGATCTGGGCGGGATCGTTGTCCGGCACCCGCGCCAGCGGCACCGCGTCGGTGGTGGAGATCGCCTGGAACATCGTCAGCGCGGTGCCGAAGCCGATCATGCCGTGCTGCAGGTCGACGGTGACGCTGTCGAACCCCTGGTGGGCGACCCCCTCGGCCGCGTAGCCGGAGCCGATCGACAGCCAGGCGTTCACCGCCGTGCCGCCGTCGGCCATGACGCTCTTGAGACGGTTGGCGCGCATCGGTTCGGTTCCAGGTTCCAGGTTCAGGTTCAGGTTCAGGTTCAGGTTCAGGCGTGGGTGTAGCGGGGCAGCAGGTGCGAGGCCACGGTGTAGCCGCCCGGGTCGAGCACCGAGCCCGCGGCCTGCGCCGCCTCGATCACCGCCGGGGCGAACTCCGGGCGCTTGCGCTGATCGCCCGCGACGATGACCACCAGCCGGGCCACCTCGTCGCCCTCGTTGACGATCTCCCGCCAGGCGCCGGCGGGAATCGAGAAGGTGTCGCGCTCGTCGACCCGTACGGTGACGGGGCTTGCCACGTTGAGCACCACCTCGGCACAACCCTCGTAGCCGATCAGCACCATCTTCTCGTCCAGCTGGAAGCGGGACACGCGCTGCCCCGGTGCGAGCCGGAGCCACTCGAGCGAGAAGCCGTGCGGGTCGAGGATGTGCGCCGCGTGGTCGCGGTTCTGGGTGATGCCGGCGCCGATGACCGGCGCCATCTCGGCACCGCAGCCGTCGAGCCGCTGGTCGATGAAGGCCGGGCGCCAGTCGAGCGTGGCGGCCGCGGCCACCCGTCGGCCCATCTCCTCGGGGGTGTAGCGGCGCAATGCCGCGACGTCCTCGTCGCTCATCGGCTGGATGAGCCCGTCCTCGTCAGGCTTCGCGTCGCCCCGATCGGTATCGATCAGCGTGTTGGCGGCCGAGATGTACAGGCCGTACCGTGCCGCCTCGCGAATGATGTCCGGATGCCAGATCACGCCGCCGGTGTCGTCACCCCCCAGGCAGGTGAACAGCCAGCCGTCGTCGGCGCCGGTGTTGGTGAACCCGCGGAAGATCCAGGTCGGCACCGA
>ENA-ORXT01003076-ORXT01003076.1-marine-metagenome-genome-assembly--contig:-NODE-3076-length-18925-cov-15.379881_pt1 | contig 18925 bp, 15 predicted proteins | sample MGYA00237868_ERZ511482 | MGnify/ENA metagenome assembly ERZ511482 | reverse complement strand
GGCAAAAGCCCCACCGCCGCGGTCGTTGAAGATGTGGATTATCCCAACTGCATCGCTGGCTGGTGGGGTGAAGTGCATGTCGCGGTACACAAGGGGCTGGGGCTATCTGGTGCGGTTTCCAATGGGGTAATGCGCGACCTTGATGTGATGGACGATGGATTCCCAGTGCTTGCAGGCTCCATCGGTCCCAGTCATGGATATGTGCACGTGGTTGAAATCGGAACGCCAGTCAGCATTTGCGGTATGCGCGTGCAACAGGGTGAACTTATCCACGCAGACCGTCATGGTGCTCTGACAATCCCGACAGAGGTTATCCCAAAGTTGAAGGACGCTATTGAACAGGTCATAGCCAGTGAGAATATTGTGCTGAAACCTGCCCGCGAGCCGGGCTTCGACATTGAAAAACTGGAAGAGGTTTGGGCTGAGTTCGAACAATCCCGAACATAATCAGAAGACCAGGTATCATTCGCAAACACCAGATCTGTAACGTCTTGAGGTCGTAGCAACGAAGCCACGTTCTTAGTCAGAATGTTGTCCGTTGACAGTTTACTCGATAGACTTCTCGGTTAACAATACTGACAGTGATTTTGCGAAGGGAGCCGTTCGTACTGAACTGCGTGACTACAACGTATTGTGTATTGATACACCATCATCACGTATCGATCAGGCACTCTCAGGATTGGTTACGCAGCTACAGGTGCCGCCGGTTGCTCCCCACCTCGCACCACGAATGCCACAGCAGCATTCTCTGAATCATTTCTCCATGTTCGCACAAGACCTACTGGCAGAGTCATAGTATCTCCGGGGTTCATTGTCACCTCATCTCCCTGTTTGCCTGCAGCGTTTAGAGTCAACAGACCGGACTGCAAGAAAATCACCTCCGCCTCATGCCTCGTATGGGCACGCAGACTACTGCCAGCTGCAAGTGTGATTCGTCGTAGATTAAAGCCATGTGGCCACCAGCCTTGAATGGGCCCAGGTTGAAATCCATCAGGTGTTGCACTGGGTGTGATTACTGCTGCTTCTGACACATCACCTACCGCATACTGCCGTAACAACGATTTCTCGTTAGCCCGTAATTGAGCACCAAAAGCGACACAACGAGCAAGTTGTTCCGTATCCGGTGTTTTTAACGCAGCGATTTCCTGCTCATTAGGTGGCTGCTGTCGTTTTGCATTCGCTGGAACCTCGTCGCCAGCAGCCACATCTACCAGACGGCCGCCTTCGAGCAACACCAGGCCATACTGGTCAGCTAATCCAAAGACGCTCGGAGCCCACGTCACCCTGCCTGGGTCGTCACCACCGAGTACGGCAAATAGAAACCCTTCCTCAGTCCCCGTGTTTGCGAACCCTCTGAACATTTTCGTGGGAATCGATATTGTGTCACCTGGCGAGAGGTCAACGTAAGCATCGTCGGCGTTCATGCCGTACAGGAATCGCCATTGTCCACTGTGAACAACAAACACTTCTGCGGTGTCGTGACTGTGCTGTGAATTCAGGCACCCGGGTGGTTGCCGCGCACCACCGATGTTGAATCCATGTGCTTCTGGGATATGAACATGCTGATCAGGGTTCTCCGACACACCAGGTCCGATGATCGTGAAATTCTCTTTTTTGTCCGAGCCTGGCGTACGCGTATCAACAAAAGCGTTCAGACACGGCTTTAAATCTGCGTATCGCACCAGTCTCGATGCGAGGGATAAATCGTTCACTCTAGTATGCTCCAGCTTGATTGTTTCAACGCGGCGTCACCCGGCCGTCCAGCCACCGTCTATTAGTAAAGAGGTGCCCGTAATGAGGCTTGCAGCATCCGAGGCCAGAAACACGAACGCACCCATGACATCTTCTATCTGACCGATGCGGCCAAGCTTTATCTTGGACTTGATCCATGCAACTCGCTCTGGATCAGACAATGTTTTCTCAGTTAACGGTGTCGCAATAAAGGTAGGACAAACCGTATTGACACGTATGTTGTGCTCTCCCACCTCTATGGCGAGCGCGCGGGTGATGCCTTCTACAGCAAATTTGCTGGCGCAATATACGGTACGGTCTATTCCACCCACATGCCCCATCTGGGAGGATGTATTGATTATCGAACCCCCTTTCCCGGCTGCGATCATCTGTCTAACGACCGTTTGAGCTACAAAGTAGGCAGCGCGCACATTCAGGTTCATGACGGTGTCAAAGTCATCGGTGGTCATGTCTACCATCGGACCGGGGCGGTTGACACCCGCGTTATTGATCAGAATATCGAATGCTCCGGCATCAGCAATTTGCTGCTGTGCGGTGTCAATATCACTGATATCCAGCACCATGGATGAAGCAGCGTAGCCAGCGCGCTTTAACGCAACACACAGTGCCTCCAGTTCATCGGCAGATCTAGCGGCAAGCACAACATCAGCGCCGGCTTGTGCCAGTGCACAGGCAGCACCCATACCGATGCCACGACTGGCTCCAGTAATCAGGGCGCGCCGGCCGTCGAGCCTGAACGATGGCGTTTGCGGTAACGAGGACATCAAGACACCCAAGCGCTTTCACCGCAAGGGGTGTTTCGTCCACCGTAGCGTCTCACGCGAAAGTTGGCCTGTTCTGCATGTCCCGCAAAGCCTTCCAGCATGCACAATCGAGTGCCTCCCGGCAAGAGAATCTTGTCAGCGCCGAAGTCATCACTAATCCGGCGACAACCGTTGCCAGAAGAGTTGAGCGAGTAAAGCCCATAGGTGTTTTCCGTGTCCGAGCATGCGAGATTGCATACGAATGCAAACCTATCCTATTCGATCCAAGTGTGCAAGTGTGTGTGTAGAACATTGGTCATACTGGAAGAAAGTGCTGCCAGCTCACTCTCGCGACCAACAGGCAGCAGAGGGTTGTCACTAGCGTGGGCGGGGTGCGGTCGCCCGCTCTATTAGCTCAACGGGTAGACATCGCCTTGTGGGTTCTGCGTGACCTGATTCCAGTTGATCAAGTAAAACCGACACCGTGGCGTCTATCATCAAATCGGTAGGCTGCGCCACTGTAGTGAGTGAATAGGCACCCCACGCAGCCTGGGGGACATCATCGAATCCGATGACCGATACATCCTCTGGAACGCGCAACCCAAGCGTCAGCCTCAGCGTGTCCAGAACCGCGAACGCCATGTGATCGTTAGCCACAAATATGGCGTCTGGAGGAGCGTCTGAACGCATCATGGCAAGCGTCGCATGAGCCGCTCCATGATGGGAGTAGGCACCGACTTCTCGCCGATGCAACTCTAACCCACGAGCCTGCAGACCCTGCACAAAACCAGCTTCTCGATCACGGTTCGTAGACGAATTTTCAGCTCCGGCAATGTAGGCAAGACGATGATGTCCTGAATCGAGCAGATAATCTGCGACCAGTCGCCCGCCTGCCACGTTGTCCGAGGTGACACTACTGGCGGGAGAATCCGGCACGTCCCTGTTGAAGAGAACGACGGGGATCGCTGCGTCCAGACACTCTCTGGCCAGAGCTGATGACAACGTCGCAGACGCCATGACAACAGCATCGACTTGATACGCCAGCAACTTCTCAAGTTCGCGATCCTGATCTCCTGGCTCGGAGATAAACAACAAAGTATGGTAATCCCTATCCTGCAACGCCCTGGCAAGACGCTCCAGAACAACAGGGTAAAACTGATTGTCAAGATAGGTAGCAACAAGGCCAATCATACGAGATCGCCCACTGATGAGTGATCTGGCAATGGCGTTGGGACGATACCCCAGCTCTTTCGCAGCATCCATAACCCGCTGTCGGGTTCCGGGCGCCACACTAGCACCGGGTGTAAAAGAGCGGCTGACCGCAGATTGAGAGACGTCAGCACGTCGCGCTACCTGAGTCGACGTGACTCTATTTCTCGCCTTCAACGGCGTTGTGCCTGTAAACCGTATCTCATCAAGGCAGTGTAGCCTAGGCAGCTTGATTACTCATTCACCAGATATAGACTGATTTCTGGCTGGCACCCCTTATCCCCCAAAGGCGGGCCCGATTGACAATCCCTTGCAGTGCTATTGGTCGTACCTACCGCTTGACGTTTATGAGAGATGGCACCAGAGAAACTAACATTAAATATCTCAAAATACCAAGATCATGAGACTATTGTTGTTTCCCATGGTAATCTGAGGCTTCATTCAGGAGTGCCGTAGTGAAAGCTGACAGCCGCCGCCAGAAGATTGTGGAGTTGCTGATAAGAGAAGGCACAGCTTCGCTGGACCTGCTGTCCCGGCATTTCGATGTCTCTATCATGACTATCCATCGAGATTTGGACGAGCTTGAAGCTCAAGGTCTACTGCGCAAGCAGCGCGGTGGCGCCACTATTAAATCCAGTACCCATTTCGAAAGTGATTTTCGCTACCGCGCACAACTGTGCGCGTCCGAAAAGCGTTGTGTTGCCCAGCGGTCCGCTGAATTCATAGAGCCGGGCATGAGCTTGATGCTTGATGACGGATCTACCTCGCAAGCTATTGTGCCGTTCCTCATTGGCAAGTCACCCTTGACAGTGATTACCAATAACCTGTCGGTCATCACAGACCTTGGCGGCATAGCGGGTATCACTGTGCTTGCGCTGGGCGGCACCTATTCAAAAAAGTTCAACGGCTTCTTTGGCATATTAACCGAAAGTGCCTTGCAGGATCTACGCGCGGACGTGGCTCTCATGTCCAGCTCGTCCATCGACGGTGCTTCAGCATTTCATCAGGACCTGGAAGTCGTTGCCGTAAAGCGTCGCATGATGGAGTCTTCAGCGCGATGTTTTCTGATGGTGGATCATCACAAATTCGAGCGCACTGCCTTGTATCTTCTTGCCCGACTGGAAGAATTCGACGGTGTCATCACAAACAGTGCACTGGAAAAAAACAAGGTTGATACGCTGCGCAGGGATGGTATATCTCTGTACTTGGCAGAAGAGGATGAAGTATGAGTGATACAGGCACTTTCTGGATTGGTACAAGCTGGAAGATGAACAAGACGCTAGCCGATGCGCAACACTTTGCTAAGGTACTGCGCAACGCCAAGTCTCACCCTCGCATTCAGCGATTCGTCATACCATCGTTTACGACTGTTCGACAGGTCAAGGCAGCGCTGAACGATTGCGATGTAATGGTCGGTGCTCAAAACATGCATTGGGCTGATGAAGGTGCGTGGACCGGCGAAATTTCACCTGTCATGCTCACAGATTGCGAATTGGATATGGTTGAGTTAGGTCACTCGGAACGACGCACACACTTCGGTGAAACTGATGACACCGTTGCATTGAAAACCGAAGCTGCCGTGCGCCATGGCTTGACACCCTTGATTTGCATTGGAGAGACTGCAGGGGACAAGACTGCCGGGCGTGCCACTGACGTGCTCTGCGCTCAGATCGAGGCGGCTTTGAGTCGTTTGACCAGACAACAATATGCTGCGCCCATTCTCCTGGCCTATGAACCAATATGGGCGATCGGTGCACACGGGAAGCCTGCCACACCTGCCTATGCCAACGAGCAACAGTCACACATCATAGATGCTGCGCACCGCATTGTCGGTCGCAGGTTGCCGTGCCTCTACGGGGGAAGCGTAAACCCGGCCATCTGTGCCGAGCTTATTGCATGCCCTCATATTGATGGATTGTTTATCGGTCGATCAGCCTGGCAAGTGGAAGGGTATCTCAACATTCTTGCGCGATGCGCCACGGCCATCCACTAATTCTTTATCACTTATCTAAAAGATTAACATCATGAAAATTGCAGTTGCAGGTGATAAGGCCGGAGCACCACTGGCAAAGTCTCTGGCCCAGCATTTGAGCGGGCGTACGGATCTGGACGTGTCCGAGGTCAGCTGCCCTCCTGAAGGTACCGAAGCGTATTATGCTCAACTGGCAGACCGGGTAGCCAGTGCCGTGCTTGACGGCACGTATGATCGAGCCATATTGTGTTGCGGCACCGGGATAGGCGTGTGTCTGTCAGCCAACAAGGTACCCGGAATACGTGCCGCGCAAACACACGACACCTACTCGGCTGAACGTGCAGCCTTGTCGAACAATGCACAAGTCATCACCATGGGTGCGCGGGTGATCGGCACGGAGCTGGCGAATGCGATTGCCGATGCCTTTATTGCCTGCGAATTCGATCCAGAGGGTCGATCGGCTGGCAACGTTGATGCTATCAGTGCACTGGATGCCAAATACCATCCATAGTGGTGGTAACTAGAATGCCTTGAACAGAGCACCTGATTTACAGGTGCATGCGATGCTTCTCGCTGAGTTGTTGAACTACGGCGGCTATCTCACTGCGCGTACGCTCTGCACTCCAGCCCAGGGCCCCCGCCGCAACACCGGCAATCTGTTGTAAGTCCTGCTGAGTTAACGAACCCGTGATTGCCAGCGTGGTCCGCCGCAGGATCACATCAATCAGATGCTCAACGCACTCGCGCCGCGCAAGGTAATCAATCTCTGAAAAACTGTAGTGAGCTGAATCCGGTAAACGCTGGTCATCACCCCACTCTCCCTCGTGTTGTGCAACCTGTCTGGCGCAGGTGCCATAACGTTCAAGTAGCTGCTCCACACGTTCGTCAGCCAGCCCACTTTGCGCGACCACCTCAGCCACCCACTGCTGATGCGCTGCCTTATCAGCAGGAAAATTCTTACCCCCTCCGATAGGTAGATCTTGTGTACTCAACACTCGGCTGCGCGACAGTTTGCCGAGAATGGTATCGGCTACTTCTTCAGCGAAGCCTCTGAATGTGGTCCATTTTCCGCCTATCAAGGAAATCACAGGAAAGGCATGATGGGTATCTGGTTCGGCTATGGGCGCTGAATGATCACGACTGATCAAGCCGGGAATGGAGGCATTGTTCGCAGGCAACGGACGAATACCACTGTACGCGTAGACTACCTGCGAATGATCTACCGATAATTCAGGCAGAAGTGCTTTTACACTCTGCAGAAAGTAGTCAATCTCCTGGGACTCGCAGTGCACCTCATCCGGATTGTCAGCTGCCGTGTCGGTAGAACCCACCATGGCCAGTCCCAGATAATCAAACACCAGACAGATGCGACCGTCATCTGCTTCGAAATAGATCATTCTGCCTGCCAGCTTTCGCACAAGCTCATCATGCTTGAGCAGAATATGCGACCCTTTGGTGCCGCCGATCATTTTTGAAGGCGCTCCAAGCTGTGCATTGACCCGATCAATCCAGGGGCCAGTGGCATTCACCACGATACGAGGGCTAACACTGAATGCACCGCGTTTCTCGGGTTTGAATGTGAGCTGTCCACCCTTGCAGTGTTCGATAGTAGTGTAGTTGATTGCGGCAGACAGTGGATTCGCCTCAAGGCCATCCATAATCAACTCCAGAACCAGACGTTCCGGGTGGCTGATCATTGCATCGTGATACATACCCGCTGCCACAATCGACGGCGTCAAGATTGGCATTTCACGTAATGCACGCTTGCGGCTCAACAGACGATGACGCGGCATGATGCGATGCCGCGCACCATAGAAGTCATACATCGTCAGACCAATCTTGATCAGTACCGCGCCTCGACTACGCGGTGCACTCGTTGAGCCAAAAAGTGTGCGCAGTGCCGCTGGAATGCCACGAGTCCAAGAAAAAACAGGTATCACTGTTTCGAGTGGTTTAACCAGATGTGCTGCGTTTTTCAATAATAGATTTCGTTCAAGCGTGGATTGCGCCACCAGACTGAGTTCGCCTGTTTCAAGATACTTCAATCCGCCATGGATCAGGCGCGATGGGGCAGCGCTGGTTCCGCCACCAAAATCTCCCTTGTCTACCAATAGACAAGTGACACCCTGAGCACAGAGATCACGGAACAGGCCCACACCATTGATACCACCGCCAAGAATGACAACGTCCGTATCCTGACTGTGCACCAAATCAGTAATACGCTGTGGACTGAATGGATGCATGCTATTCATTTAACGGTTCTGCAAGACGTTCAATATCAGTCCAGTGCGGCTCAAGCGCGATGGCTATACGGGTATACATCGCAAAGCGTTTGTCATAGACCGTTGCTCTGGCTGCATCAGGTTGAAACACGCGCGCCTGATCATCGCACAGGCGAGGTCCGCCTTGTACTGAGGGGTATAAGCCGATGGCGCTCCCTGCGCAAAGTGCTGCACCCAAGGCTGCAGGCTCCTCGCAACTAGTGACGGTGACAGGGAGTTTCAGCGCATCGGCAAACATCTGTGAGAATGCCATGTTTCTTGAAGCTCCCCCCGTGAGTCGAACTTCTAGAAAGTCGAAACTGTCATGGAGTGCTTCTACGTGTGTGCGGTGATTGAAAATAATGCCTTCCAGTACCGCCTTGAGCATGTCACCTCGATCATGCCAGCCTCGCAATCCGACAAAGCTGCCACTGGCAATATCACCAAAGGGCGAGCCGAACAAATAAGGATGGAACAATAGTGTCGATGGCTTGTTCAGTGCAACATCAACCTCATCGGCCAGAACTGCATGGATAGATTGCTGACTTGCCACAGCAGATTCCTGATCCAGACGACACAGCGTATCGAGAAACCAGTCGTAGTTGGCAGTCGAGGCGGGCGATATTGCCATGTGGTTCCAGCGTGCTGGTGCAATGGCATTTCGGCACATCCAGCGCTGATCAATATGCGGTTTGGTATCGACCACTTCGTTGATGGAATAGGTTCCGGCAACAATGCTCAGTACATGATCGTCGTGACCACCGATGCCCAGAGCTGAGGCGGTGACATCATGCAAGCCACTGGCAACAGGCGTACCTGCAACGAGCCCGGTAAGCTCTGCGGCATCTTCAGTGACATGACCAATGATCTCAGCGGAGTGCGCTACCTCAGGCAGCGCTTCATACAGATCACCAAGTCCGTACAGCTGCAACGCCTGTAACGAGTAGGCCTGTGTGTAAACATTGGTAAATGAGGTACTGGCTTCTGTTCGATCAGTTCCAATGGTGCCGCTAAGACAATATCTCAACCAGTCTTTGCAGCTGAGTATGTGAGCGATGCGTGTATAACGCTCGGGTTCGTTAGTTTGAATCCAGGCCAGCAACGTGGAGGGTGCCGAGACGTGCGGCACCTGCCCGGTTAATGTCAGCGCCTCATCATTGACCGAACCTGCCGACCAGCGTTCAATAATACTACCGGCGCGACTATCCAGCGACAGGATACCCGGCCCAAGCGGTTCACGATGTTCGTCGAGCAGATAGAGACCATCACCATGCGCGGTAGCAGCGACCGCCTTGATATCCTCAGACAATCTGCCACTCAACCTCAGTGCTTCACGGATTGCAGCAGCCGTTGCCATCCAGAGCTGCGACATATCGCGCTCCACATGCCTGGGCTGAGGAATAGACTGGGGCACCCGACGACGAGCCACCGACAACTGTGTTCCGTCCTCATCAAATATCACAGCCTTGGTTACTGTGAGCCCGTTATCGATCCCGAGAATGCTTGCCATGTGTTTACAGCGCTGACGTCTGTTCGTCAGAATCCCGTGCACCGCCGTGCACTGGCGCAACAACAATGTCGATCCCCTTATGGCGCATACGATCGAGGTGTTCGGCAGGCGTACCGTCGTCGAAGATAACCACATCAAAGTCGCTCAACGGCACAAAGCTGTGTAACGCACGGCGCTGCAATTTGGAGTGATCCATTAGCAGGATACGCCTGGATGCAGAATCGAACATGGCCTTCTTGGTGTCGATCATGTCCGGTGACTGATGAAACACAATGTCATCGGTGATGGCTGCCATGGACATGATAAGCGTATCGGCGCGCAAGCCAGCGATTTCGTTGTTGGTCATGTGTCCCATGAATGCATTGCACCAACTGTAGTGCTGCCCTCCCAGGGCGAGTAGCGTCAGGTCACGTACATCCTTCAACTCGTTCATCAGTGTCAGTGAATTGGTGATGACGGTCAGTGGGACTTTGGACGGCAGAAGGCTCGCCATCTGCAGCACCGTGGTGGAGTCGTCCAGGAAAATAGCGTGGCCCGGCTCCACGTACTTGATGGCAGCCTTCGCAATGGCGCTCTTCTCGGCTGCCTGTCGGCTCGAGCGATATACATCGCTGGCCTCAATAAGGCTTGTGGGCGCAGCCGAGGCAATGCCGCGTGATTTGCGGAGCAATCCGCGATTGACCAATTCGTCAAGATCCCGATGGATAGTCATCAGGCTGATTTCGAAACGCTCAGCCAGGTCATCAATGCGCACAGATCCCTGGCTCATGACCAGCTCGGTGATGGATTGCTGTCGAGTCAGCTGACGCGCTTGACGATTATCAACCGGCAACACGTCGGATTTCAGGGAATCGGTATTCATGTAGGGTGATCAGTTAAGCGTCCATCTCGCGCTTGAGTGGGGAGTGCTGTCGTAGCACTCCCCAGACGGCAATCACTCAGACAGAGTGAACGGGGCAGTCATCTTGTCAACGTTCTCAGTGGTGATAAGCAGGCAGTCGAACAGCTGCTTCTCGCTGTCTACACCAGTCTCACCTGTTTTCAGAAATGAGTCAGCTTGCACGACGGCCTCTCTGGCAAATACAGCTACCGGCTGAAGCACAGAGTACTGCATAGTGCCTTCTTTAATAGCAGCAACAGCATCCGGAGAGCCGTCGAAACCACCCACTTTCACGCCGTCTAGCTTGCCTGCTTCCTTGAGTGCTGCAATGGCACCGAGAGCCATCTCGTCATTTCCGCTGATTACACCGATGATGTTGGGGTTGGCCTGCATCAGGTTCTGCATCTTGTTATAACCTTCTGTCCGGTTCCAGTTGGCAACCTCAGAACCTACCTTTTCAAGATCAGGATACTGGCTGAGTACCGTCTCATAACCATTGGAACGCGTAGCGGCGTTGTTATCTGATGGTGCGCCAAACAGTTCAACATACTGTCCCGTATCACCCACTGTTTCTACCCATTGCTGTGCCCCCAGTGCTGCACCCTGAGCATTGTTGGAAACCAGCTGTGCAGTGGCGATACCCTCTTCGTTAATTTCAGCATTGACCAGAAATACAGGGATGTTGGCAGCAACTGCTTTCTTTACTGCACCAATAGATCCACTGGCATTGGCGGGATCAAGAATAATGGCTACCGACTTGTTGGTAATCGCTGTGTCTATCAGATTGCTCTCCGTGTTGGTATCACCTTTGTGTGCACCCACTGTCGACTCATAACCCAGTTCCTCTGCTGTCGCGGCCGCTACATTGCCTTCGGTCAGCCAGTACGGGTTGGCAGGGTCATTGACGATGATGGAGATAAGACCTTCTGCGGATGCATTGCTCGCCGCTCCTGCAAGGCCCAGAGCTGTCAGCGCTATGGCTGCATAGCGCTTGGTTGTATTGAGCTTCAACATAAAATTTATTCCTTTAGGTGGTAGTAGTTGTGTTGCCGGTTACCCGGCGGTTTTCTCTTGATCAGGATTGGCCGGCTGCGCCTGGGCTCCCTGAGGTGGAGATTCGGATGGCAAAGCAGAAGACGTCGGTTTTTTCGCCTTAGCGGTGTACTGAACGCTGTTGAGTAATACCGCAAGCACAATGACCGCGCCTGTAAATACGGTTTGCCAATAGGACGAGATACCAATAATGACCAGACCATCCGACAGAAAGCCGATGACAAACGCACCCAGTAGAGTGCCTCGGATGTTGCCGCGTCCACCGGTTAGTGCAGCACCGCCAATGACCACGGCAGCTATAGCTGTCAGTTCGTAGGTGGTGCCTGCTGTCGGGCCGGCCGAGGTGAGTTGCGAAGACAGGATGAGCCCTGCTATGGCTGCACAGATACCAGAGAGCATATAGACCGACACCTGTACACCCTTGACAGGCACACCGGATAACTCGGCTGCGCGCTCGTTACCACCAGATGCATACAACCAGCGGCCAAAGGAGGTTCTACTCAGCACAAGACCAAAAATCAGGGCAATAACAGCTAACAGAATGACGCTGATCGGTATACCGAATAATCGCTCAAAGCCAAGCCAGTCGAAGCCGGTATTGCCCAGTTCAGGTTTTCCGCCTAGATTGTTGTACGTCAACCCGTTGGTCATCAGCAGCGCCACGCCACGCGCGACATACAACACACCCAGGGTTGCCACGAAGGCCGGCACTTTGAAGTAGGCGATCAGTACGCCATTGATCAATCCGACAAACGCACCCATGGCGCAGGTCAGCACAACCACCACCCACAGTGATGGGTATAGCACCACACCGAATGCTTCAAGCGTAATACCCTGCATGAGAAATCCTGCGAATACCCCTGCAAGCCCTAACGTTGAGCCTACAGACAAATCGATTCCCCCGTTGAGTATGACCAGTAACATGCCAATCGCCAGGATGCCGAAGATGGCAACGTGCGACGACATGACAAGAAAATTATTCAACGAGAAGTAGTTAGGCGACAGGATCGAGAACACAACGATGATCACGATCAGCGCGAAGAAGGCGCGGCCTTCGAGAAGCAGTCTGATCAGATTGAAGTCATTACCCGTTGAACCTTCCCGTGGGTGTGTGGTGACTGTACTGCTGTCGCTCATGCGCTGCGGCTCCTGGTTGATTGTAATATCACGCGACAACAGATTCGCCGGACGCGGCCATGATCTGTTCTTTAGACACGTCTGCACCGAACTGCGCTGAAATTCTTCCCCGACGCATCACGACAACGCGATGAGCGATGCTCAGGCACTCCGCCACTTCCGACGTGGAGAACACCACGGCTAGTCCTTGTCTTGCGCGCTCGCTGAGCAGACGAAACACTTCGGCCTTGGCGCCAATGTCTATGCCACGGCTGGGTTCATCCAGCAATATCACACGAGGCTCTGTCGTCAGCATCTTGCCGATAACCACTTTCTGCTGATTGCCACCGGACAGTGACCCTATCGGTGCATCAGGTCCCGATGTCTTTATATGAACCCTGGCTATTGACTCGTCGATCAGCTTGTCTTCAAGAGATCGATTCAGGAACAGGGCACGAATGAATGCACCGATACTGGCCAGTGACAAGTTGCGCCCCACCGACATGGTCTGCACAAGACCATCACGCTGACGATCTTCAGGTACCAGCACCAACCCGTTGGCGATCCGATCAGCAATGCTTAACCGTGCGACATCGACCCCCTCCAGCATGGCTTTACCACCGGCTAAAGGAATGCGTCCTGCAATGGCTTCAAGCAATTCGGTACGCCCTGCGCCCATCAACCCGTAAATGCACACAATCTCACCGGCACGTACATCGAGTGACAGGTGGTCCACGGACAGGTGACCACGACCATCATCGACACTGACATCAGCAATCGACAAGGCAACATCGCCAAACTCATAACCGGACGGTGGCGATCCCAGGTCAAAATTCTCACCCACCATGTTACGAACGATCCATTCCAAATCGATATCCTTGCGCTCAGCGGCTGCTGTCATTGCGCCGTCACGCAGTACCACTGCATGATCGGTAATCTGCAACGCCTCCTCAAGATGATGAGAGATATAAACGATCGAGACACCCCGACTGGTGAGATCGCGTATGACTCTAAATAGCACTTCAACTTCCGTGGCGCTCAGCGCAGACGTCGGCTCATCCATGATCAGGATGCGTGAATCGACTGACAGTGCACGGGCAATCTCGACAATCTGCTGCTGGCCCAGTCGTAAATCTTCCACCAGCGTCATGGGATCAATGTCTTCCTCCAGGTCCGACATAAGGATGCTAGCCTGGCGCGCCTCTTCCGCGAAGTCGACGCCAGTGGCTGATCGTAATTCACGCCCCATGAAGATGTTGTCGCGCACGCTCATGTTGGGAGCCAGACTAAGCTCCTGGTGAATAATGGAGATACCTCGATTTCGCGCATCGGTGGACGATGAAAACCTTACGCTGGCGCCGTCCAGAATGATATCGCCCGATGTGGGTCTCACCACACCGGAAAGAATCTTCATTAGTGTGGATTTACCGGCACCGTTCTCACCGAACAGAGTGGTTACCTGGCCACGATGAATATCGAAATTCACACCGCGCAAAGCCTGCACAGCACCATAGGATTTCGCAACATTCTGAGCGGCCAATACGACCTCACCGCAGCCAGACACTTCAACAGGAAACGCTGCGCTCATTGCACTTCCAGCCTGACGGGCGTCACCATCCAGTTCTTCGGGTTGATCATGGTAAACACGCCAACCACCAGAATCGTCTTGCCCGTCAGCTCATCGGCGTTGATAGTTGAAAGCACAGCATCCTTCATGGCGTTATTAATCGCGGCCCCTGCATCCTGATACTCGATTTGATTGGTGAACTGGCCGAACTTGATGTCGCCCGTTGCATCGCGCAACTCGGTGCCATTAATAGCAGGCCCGGTCTGCACGCGAATGGTCAGGTTCTCAGGCACGCCCGGAACTGCAACCTTATACATACCCCGCTTACCCTCACCCACCACCCCAGTGAATTTGACCGACATGAATGGTCCAATACTGCCAGGCGTGCCGTGTTGTTCTACCGCTGCCGACTTGTCCTCTTCCAGGGCCGCCACTAATGCTTGCGCTTCGGCAGCACGCTGTTCGACAAAGGCCCGCACCGTCGGGAATTGCGCATCACCAAATTCCTTGGGTAAAAACTTGTCAGCTTGCACATCCTCGGCGGATCCGATCACGATCACTTTCGTGTCCATAGCCATGAAAACCATCGTCAGCAGTGCCGCACCAGCCAACGACGTATTACGCAGCGCAACTCCTCTAGGTTTTCTGGTCACGGGTTGTGTCTGTGTTGCCATGGGTAACTGACCTATTGACAGGATGTGAACGTTGTAGAACCGAAGCGCTGATAGCGCAAGCCATCGCTATGATATATTTGTGTTATCAGCTGCGTTTAATATGTGATAATTAAAATGCAATGTCAATAAGTATTGTGATGCTGCGGCAATAAAAAACCGGTGCAACCGATAAACCCTTATGAAAAAGCCCAACACAGACATCCTGATAGGTATTGATTCAGGGACATCCATGGTCAAGGCGGTGGCTTTTGACCTCTCAGGTAACCAGATTGCAGCGGCATCACGCCAGAATCGGTACGTGACAGGGAGCAATGGAGCCGCTACACAGTCGATGGAGCAGACTTGGGCAGATTGCGCTGAGACGCTGCAAGAACTGGCAAATCAGGTTGAGGGGTTGGCCGCACGAACAGCAGCAATCGGTGTTACGGGTCAGGGCGACGGCACGTGGCTCGTTGGCGATGATGACCTGCCGGTGGACGATGCCTGGTTATGGCTGGATGCACGGGCAGCACCTACCGTGGAGCAGCTGCGAGCCGCGCCCGGAGAACGTGCACGTTTTGAGTCGACCGGCACAGGGCTTGCCGCGTGCCAGCAAGGAGCGCAGATTGCCCACATGGCAGCCTCCGAACCCGGTTTACTGAGCCACGCAGAGGTGGCTCTGCATTGTAAAGACTGGCTTTACCTGAATTTGACCGGGGTGCGCGCCACCGATCCGTCGGAGGCCTCTTTCAGCTACGGAAACTTTCGCACTCGCCAATACGATGAAGCGGTCATTGCAGCGCTGGGGCTAACCGAGCGAGCTGGCCTGTTGCCTCCCATACTTGACGGTACCGAACAGACACACGCTCTTTCATCTGAAGCGGCAACGGCGACCGGATTACTAACCGGTACACCCGTAAGCCTCGGATTTGTCGACATGGCGTGTACGGCACTTGGCGCTGGTGTACATACCGGCGACACCTCTGCCGCGTGTTCGATTGTCGGCTCCACCGGCGTGCACATGCGATCAACACCTGCCAGCGACATCGAGCTCAACAGCGAAGGTTGCGGTTATATCATTCCGCTGCCGCTGCCCAACCGTGTAGCGCAAACGCAATCGAACATGGCGGCGTCATTAAACATCGACTGGGCGCTACAGTTAGCGCGTGATCTGCTCAACGAGATGGACCAGCAGATAACTCAGGCAGAGCTTACCAGGCGCATAGACGGCTGGATGGCGTCGAGCCAACCCGGGGCACTGATCTACCACCCCTATATTTCAACGGCAGGGGAGCGCGGGCCTTTCGTCAACGTTCATGCCCGGGCCAGCATCATCGGTTTAAACAGCGGGCACCGGTTCCCGGACTTGATGCGCGCCGTCATTGAAGGTCTGGGTATGGCCACACGCGATTGTTACGCGGCAATGGGTTCCATGCCCGAGGAGTTGCGCCTGTCGGGCGGCGCAGGGAGTTCGCCCGCAGTGCGCAGTGTTCTTGCAGCTTCAATCGGTGCGCCGACACGTATATCGACAAGACAAGAGGCGGGGGCAGCCGGCGCTGCCATGATTGCAGCGGTGGCCATTGGCGTCTATTCCACGATGGACGAGTGCATCAGCGAATGGGTAACGCCACTGCTGGGGGAGCTGGAACAACCGGACGCCACGTTAATAGACATCTACGAACGTCTGTTCCCAGTCTACCGCGGTATCCGCCAATCTCTACAGCCCGCCTGGGAGCAGCTCGCACCCATCACGGTACAGAATCAAACATCCAAGGAGATTTAAATGACAGACCCTGAAACAGTCGACCTGTTTGTTATTGGTGGTGGCATCAATGGCGCAGGTGTAGCGCGCGATGCAGCCGGACGTGGCCTGTCAGTCATCCTGTGTGAAAAGGACGATCTGGCCGAAGGCACTTCGTCACGCTCTGGCAAGCTTGTGCACGGTGGGCTCCGGTACCTAGAATACTATGAATTCCGGCTTGTGCGCGAATCATTGATAGAGCGCGAAGTGTTGCTCAACTCGGCCAGTCATATTATCTGGCCCATGCGATTCGTCTTGCCTCACAGCCCTGAAGACAGACCGGCCTGGCTAGTGCGCCTGGGACTGTTTCTGTATGACCACCTAGGTGGGCGTAAGAAGTTACCCGGAACACGTACGCTAAATCTGCGCAAGGATCCTGAGGGTGCGCCTATCATGGACCAGTACACGCGCGGTTTCGAATACTCCGATTGCTGGGTTGACGATGCACGGCTGGTCATCCTCAACGCACTGGCTGCCGCCGAGAAAGGTGCCAAGGTTCTGGTGCGCACCGCTTGCACCAGTGCACGACGCGATGGCAAGCACTGGGTCATAACGTTAAAAGATCAACGCACGGGTGCTGAACAAACGGTAAGGGCGCGGGCTATTGTCAATGCAGGAGGCCCGTGGGTGAATGACATCATTGGTCGTGTTGCGCAATCCAAGAGCCAGCGCAACGTTAGACTGGTCAAGGGAAGTCACATCATCGTGCCAAAGTTCTGGGAAGGTGTTCATGCCTACCTGGTGCAGAACAATGACAAGCGCGTGATCTTCATCAATCCCTATGAAGGTGATAAGGCGCTCATTGGCACCACCGATATTAGCTACACCGGTGCACCTGAAGAGGTCAAGGCCGATGAGTCGGAAATAGACTATCTGCTTGCCGCAGTAAACCGTTTCTTCAAAGAAAAATTGCGCCGCGAAGACGTATTGCAGACGTTCTCCGGTGTTAGACCCTTGTTCGATGACGGTGAAGGCAACCCGTCTGCCGTTACACGTGATTACACGTTCGATCTTGACTTCACTGATGGCGCCCCACTACTCAATGTTTTCGGTGGCAAGATCACCACGTTTAGACGGCTCTCTGAAGAGGCGCTGGACAAACTGGACAAGGTGTTTCCCGACATGGGCAAACCCTGGACCGCGCATTCACCGCTGCCCGGCGGCGAGATAGAAAACGGCGACTATATAACTTTTGCCGAGAGCTTGCGCGCAGCCTACCCGTGGATGCCCCGGCCTCTCGTCCATCACTTCGGCAGGCTCTATGGTGCGCGCACCAAAGACGTAGTTGGCAACGCTAACTCGCTTGATGCACTGGGCAGACACTTTGGTGGCGAACTCTATGAAGCAGAGGTGCGCTACCTGGTGAATACCGAATGGGCTGTGTATGCAGATGACATTTTGCGACGCCGAACCAAACACGGCTTACACTTGAGCGATGCAGAGCAACAGGCATTCGTTGAGTGGTTTGATCAGACTCACCGCAAGGCAGCGTGACGGAAAATAGACATGGCACTGACTCTTTCGCTGAACACAAATCCGCTGGTCAATCGATTTGCAGAACCTGCTGAGTTGATTGAAACGGTAGCGCGTAATTTGCGTATTCGTGACATCCAGATTACCCATGAATTCATCAACCCGTCCTGGCCTGCACCGCTGACTCGGCGCTTGACGCGTTCCATGAAAACAGCGCTGAATAATACCGGTGTGCGCGTTACGTCCGGCATGACGGGACCTTACGGCAGACTTAACCACTTCGGCCATCCTGATAAGGAGGTGCGCCGCTACTATATTGACTGGTTCAAAGGCTTTGCCGATATCTCAGCCGATCTGGGTGCCACATCCATAGGCACACAGTTTGCCATTTTCACCTACGCTGATTTTGACAACACACAGCGACGTGAAGAGCTGACCCGTATCGCCATAGACTGCTGGGCTGAAGTTGCAGAGCACGGACGCGCTGCCGGGCTGGACTATGTATTCTGGGAACCCATGTCTGTTGGCCGAGAGTTCGGGCACACCATCAGCGAATGCCTTGCCTTGCAACAACGGCTCAGCGAGGCTGATTTCGCCATTCCTATGTGGATGATGGCCGACATAGATCACGGTGATGTCAGCTCTGCAAATCCGGATGACACAGACCCCTACGCATGGGCAAGAAAAGCACCTCCACTCTCCCCTATCATTCATATCAAGCAAAGCATGATGAACAAGGGCGGACACCGCCCCTTTACCGCCGAGCACAACGCAGCCGGTAGAATCCAGCCAGAACCGCTACTCGCCGCACTTGCAGAAGGCGGTGCAAATGATAACGAAATCTGTCTGGAACTCTCGTTCAAGGAACGCGAACCCGATGACAGGAATGTCATTGCTCACATAGCTGAGAGTGTAGAGTTTTGGGCGCCCTATAT
>ENA-ORXT01003074-ORXT01003074.1-marine-metagenome-genome-assembly--contig:-NODE-3074-length-18931-cov-5.072239_pt1 | contig 18931 bp, 14 predicted proteins | sample MGYA00237868_ERZ511482 | MGnify/ENA metagenome assembly ERZ511482 | reverse complement strand
CGAGGAAAGACGTGCGCGCGCCAAGGCGCGGGAATTGTCGGATTTCCTCGATACGCGGCTGGTTCCGGCATTGTCGGCCCTTGCAGAACCCGGTGTGGGGCTGCAGGTCGGCGAGGCGGTCATCGGCATCGTCCGAGGCATAGCCCGTGCGGTCGGGCATCGGGGCGAAACCGCTCTCGCAGGACAGTTCCAGCCGCACTTGATGCGCGTTCACGATGTCCGAGAAACGGCGGGCGACGCGCGGGCGGCGGTTGACGAGGAACACTGAGGCCTGGCGGGCGCGCATCGGGGTATCCCCCGGTCGGTCGATCTCGACGACCTTACCCCACTTGATGAACAGCGTCAGTGCGCCGCCCCGGACCATGCTGCCCTCCAGCGGCTTTTCACCCGGCGTTCCGGGGGCGTCCGGCACGTCGAGGGTCAGGACCGCCTCGCCCGGCATCCGGTGCCATGTCAGGTCCTGGTTGCTGGTCGCCCCGGCGGCGCGGCGATCCTCGTCGGCGGCATGGGCGGTCGCGCCGATGATCGGCACGCGCGGGCCGCCCGTTCCGGCCTCGATGTCGCGAATCCTGCGGGTCGCCTCGTGGCCATCCATCCGGGGCATCGTGACGTCCATCACGACGAGGCGGGGGCGGTTCGCGCCATAGGCCTCGATCGCCGCGATACCGCTATCGGCCATGACGGTCGACAGCCCCAGCGTGGCCAGCACCTCGCAGACGATGAACCGGTTGACCCGGTTGTCGTCGACCACCAGCACATCGGCGGCGCACTCGTCCTGCCGCTCGCCCTGCCCTTCGGGTTCCGCGAGCGTCCGGAGCGCCCAGTCGGCATCCTGCACGTCCTCGTCCCCCTCCTCCGCCCCGGGCCGCGCCGATGCCCGGTCGCGAATCGCCGAGACGATGGCCCTCAGCAACATCGCCGACCGCGCGGGCTTGACCAGATAGCCGTCGATCCGCAGCGCCCGGAAGGCAGGCGCACCGACATCGAGATCGATCGAGGTCAGCATCACGATCGGGGTGTCGCCGAGATCGGCATCCTCGCGGATGCTTGCGGCGACCTGCGTGCCGTTCGTGTCGGGCATCTGGAAGTCCAGCACGACCGCCCGGAAAGGCCGGCCCGCCCCGTGGCCCTCGCGCAGGGCCGACAGCCCTTCCTCCCCGGATTCGACCGCCACCCCCTCGAACCCCCAGGCATCCAGTTGCTCCAGCAGGATCGCCCGGTTGACCGCATTGTCGTCGATCACCAGAATCCGCGCGCCGGTCAGGTCGGCGGGGGGGGCCTTCTGCCTGCGGCCCATGGTGTCGACGGGCAGCGGCACGGTGAACCAGAAGGTCGAGCCTTCGCTCACGGTGCTCTCGCACCCGATCTCGCCGCCCATCAGTTCGACCAGACGCATCGAGATGGCCAGTCCCAGCCCCGTCCCCTCGTGCTTGCGGGTCGAGGAGGTGTCCACCTGGCTGAACTTCTTGAACACCTCGTCCACACGATCCGGCGAGATGCCGATGCCGGTATCGATGACGCGGCAGTTCAGCGCCACGGTCTCGCGCCCCTCGGCATCCCGCGCGCCCGGGGTGGTTTCGACATCGATGAGGACATGCCCCGTCTCGGTGAACTTCACGGCATTGCCCATGAGGTTCGTGACGATCTGGCGCAGGCGCCCGGCATCGCCGATCAGGCGGTCCGGCACGTCCGGCGCGATGCGCACGATGACTTCCAGATCCTTCTCCGCCGAGCGCGTGGCCAGCAGCGTGGCGACGTCGTCGATGGCGCGGGACAGCCGGAACGGTTCGGGGTGCAGCGAAAGCTGTCCGGCGTCGATCTTGGAGAAGTCGAGAATGTCGTTGATGATCGTCAGCAGCGCATTGCCGGAAGTGACGATGATGCCCGCGAATTTCTGCTGGCGTTCGTCCAGTTCGGTGCGGGCCAGAATCTCGGCCATGCCGAGGATGCCGTTCATCGGGGTGCGGATCTCGTGGCTCATATTGGCGAGGAATTCGGATTTCGAACGCTCTGCCGTCTCGGCGGTGTCCTTCGCCTTCTGCATCTCGATCTCGCGCCGCTTCAGGTCGGTGACATCGGTGCGCAGGCCCACGCGCATCCCTTCGGGGGTGCGGCGGTCGATGCGCTTGATCCAGCGGCCGTCATGGGTTTCGAACACATGCTCGTCGTCGAGACCGGCCTGCCATTCCGTATACTTCTCCAGCGTCCATTCTTCCTCGCGCCCCCGCGCATCCGGAACTACGCCCGTGCGCGCGAATTCGAGCAGCATGTCCTGCACCCGGATGCCGGGCCGCGCCTGGATGCCGGGGAACTGGTCCATGAAGCGGCGGTTCCAGACGATGAAGCGGTCCTTGTGGTCCCAGATCGCCATGCCGTCGGGCATCGCCTCGATCGCGGCCCGCAGCGTCCTGAGCGAGGTCTGGGCGAGGGTATTGACCTTGTCGAGCGCCACCTGGCGGTGCTTGAGTTCGGCGACATTCATCATCATGCGGACGAGTGTGCCGTCCTCCAGACGCCGATCCTCGATCTCCAGCCACAGGTCGTCCCGCACGCGGCGCTCGATCGTGCGCGAGGGGGCGTCGTACTGTTGCAGGCGGCGGGCCTTCCAGGTCTGTGGATCGGTATCGTGGATGGCGTCGAGTTCCGGTTCCTCGGAAACCACCACCTTGCGATGGTCGTGGATGAAGTCGACGAAATCCGCGAGCGTCTTGCCCGGCATCATCACGTCGTCGTAGCGCGGGATCAGCGTATGGCGGGTCTTGTTGTCGAGGACGAAGTTGTTGTCCCGGTCGTAGACGACCACCGCCGCCGAGAGATTGTCGAGCACGTTGCGCATCAGGCGTTCGGAGGCTTCGGCCGTGTGCTTCAGCGCGGCGACGGATTCGACCGAATGCTCGCGCAGGCTGACATCGCTGAAGGTCAGCAGCGCGCGCCCCTCCGACAGGGCGACCCCCGAGGCGGAGATCGTGCGCCCGTCGCGCATCGGGATGTCGCGCTTCGGAATCGTGCAGTGCAGGATATCGTTCCGGATTCCGGCGACATGGGCGGCCCAGGCATCATCGGCCAGCGAGTCCAGGCGGTTTCCGCGCCCGGCCTCCAGAAACGCCTCGAAAGGATCGCCAGCGCCGAACCCGGAGGGATCGAATCCCCAGACGCGATAGAGAGCGTCGTTCACCGCCAGCGCGGTCAGATCCCTGTCGAGCAGCACCGTGCCGACCGCCATGTGATGCGCGATGCGCGAAAGGTCGTCGGTGCGCCGTTCCGATGGATCGGGCGGCCCGGACTGCGCGAACGGCGGAGCGGTCTGCGGGGGCGCGGGGGCGGGAACGGGATCGGCGGTCGCGCTGCGCAGCCCGGCGGCATCCATCGTTCCCACGACCAGCACGTCCCCGGACAGCGACCCCTCGCGGCGCAGGCGAAAGCGGTACTCGCGCCCCCCGTGCCGCACCGTCGCGGCATCCGGGGTGCCGAAGACCAGCACCGCATGCTCCTCGCGCACGTCCTGCACGCCGAGGACATCCCCGGCAGTGCGCCCGATCACCGCCGCGCGCTCCAGGCCGAACACCGTCAGAAACGCCTCGTTCACGGCCACGAAACGGAAATCGTCGTCCTTCGCGAAGGCGGGATGCGGCATGTCGGCCAGCAGGGTATCGGGCGTCGTCGGAGGGGTCGCGTCGGTCATGATCGGCTCCGGTCCATGGACCTCCGGAGCTAGCGGAAAAGGGATAACCGCATGTTAAACCACCATCAGAGGCCGGGCATCGCCTCTTGCAGCAGGCCCTTCATGCGCAGGGGTTCGGTGCGGATGGCGAGGCCGGTCGCGTCGTCGGTCTCGACGAAGACGCCGCACAGGGTGGCATCGCCGATCTTCGGCTCGAACCGGCCCGAGGGCAGACCGGTGATGAAGCGGCGCAGGGGTTCTTCCTTGTCCATGCCGATGACGCTGTCGTAATCGCCGCACATCCCCGCATCGGTCTGGTACGCGGTGCCCTTCGGCAGGATACGGGTATCGGCGGTGGGGATATGGGTATGGGTGCCGACGCACAGGCTGGCGCGACCGTCGCACCAATAGCCCATCGCCTGCTTCTCCGACGTCGCCTCGGCGTGGAAATCCACCACCGCCGCGTCGCAGGCCGCGCCCAGCGGGCACGCCTCCAATTCGCGCTCGACGGCGGAGAACGGGTCGTCATGGGGCTGCATGAAGATGCGGCCCAGCGCGTTGACCACCAGCACCCGCCGCCCGTCCTCCAGATCGATCAGCGTGGAGCCGCGCCCCGGTGCGCCCTTGGGCAGGTTGACGGGGCGCACGATGCGCGGTTCGCGGGACAGGTGGCCGATGATCTCGCGGTTGTCGAAGGCGTGGTTGCCGAGGGTGATGGCATCGGCCCCGGCATCGAAGACCGCATCCGCGATCTGCGACGTGATGCCGAAGCCCCCGGCGGCATTCTCGCCATTGACGACCACGCAATCGAGGGACAGGCGCTTGCGCAGACCGGGGATGGCCTCGACGGCGGCAACGCGCCCCGACCGCCCCAGCAGGTCACCCAGAAACAGCAGGCGCATTCAGGTGGGGGAGTCCATGTCGTTCCCCGGGTCGGAGACGACATCGGGCGCGGCCTGTGTGGACGCTTCGGGCGATGCCTCCGATGATGCCACCGGTTCGACCTTCTTGCGGGGGCGTCCGCGTTTCGGCTTCGGCGCTTCCTCGCCCTCGGCGAGGGGGGCGGCCTCCTCCTTGGGGGCGGCGGGCTTGCGGGCGCGGGTCGCGCGTTTCTTCGGAGCGGGCTTGGGATCATCCCCGGCGGGGTCGGTCGGGTCGGCTGCCGGGGCCTCGTCCGCCGGACGGGGATCGCCCGCCAGAGGGTTGCGGCGGGGTTCGTCGCCGGAGATCGTCGCCGGGGACTGCTCCGCGCCGTTCATTTCGGCAGGGGCGGCATCGACGGGCGCGGGTGCCGGCGTCTGTGCCGGGGCGGCCTCCGGCTCGCGGCGACGGTCGGTCGTATCGCGGTCCCGGTCGTCATCCCTGTTCCGGCCCCGGCCCCGGCCCTCGCGCTGGTCGCCATCCTGGGAATCGTCGGCGGAGGGGCGTGATTGCTCCCGCGACTCGCGCTGTTCCTGGCGGGCTTCGCGCTGTTCGCGCTCGCGCTGGTCGCGTTCGTCGCGTTCGCGCTGCTGCTGCGCGCGCTGTTCGCGGGCCTCGGTCTCGGCGGCCATCGCGGTCGAGACGATGCGCTGGTAATGCTCGGCGTGCTGGAAGAAGCTTTCGGCGGTGATGCGGTCGCTGGCGGTCAGGGCATCGTTCGCCAGGGCCGAGTACTTGTCGATGATCTGCTGGGCGGTGCCGCGCACCTTGCCCTCCGGCCCCGCGCTTTCGTAGACGCGGTTGAGATTGTTGCCCCCGGCATTGCCACCACCCCCGCCCCCGCCGCCCCCGGAGCGACGCCCGGACTTCGCGCGATTGCGGTTCTGGTTGTTGTTGTGGCCGTGGTTGTTTCTGGAAATCTGTTTCATGCTGCCGTTCGGAAGGCCGAGCCGTCTGTCGCCCCCGCAGGCGGGGGCCGAAATCATACGGGTCGGGCTTTCAGTCCCTCAAATACCTGCGGCTCTCACCGGCGCAGGATCATGCACCGCCGGATGCCCGCGATGTCGCGGCGAAACGTGATGTTCCCGAACCCGCAGGCCGCGAAGAGACGGGATACCGCCTCCTCCTGGCCCGAACCGATCTCGAAGAACGCCGTTCCGGTCTCAGAAAATGCCCTGCTTAATGTCGAAGCGATCGTCCGATACGCCGCAAGGCCGTCTTCATCGGCGAAGAGCGCCTCTTCCGGGTCCCATAACAGGACATCGTCCGAAAGGGTACCGCGTTCGCGCTCACCGATGTACGGGGGATTGCAAACCACAAGGTCGAAGGTCCCGTCAACCTTTTCGAGCCAATCGGAGCGGATAAACCGCGCTTTTTCGCTCAGGTGCAGCCGTTCCGCATTGTGCCGGGCCACCTCCAGCGCCGCCTCCGACGCATCGACCCCCAGTCCCGTCGCCCCCGGCAGGCGATGCAGCAGCGTCAGCAGCAGGCACCCTGACCCCGTGCCGAGATCGAGAATCCGGGTCGCATCCCCCGCCAGTTCCAGTGCGGCGTCGATCAGCGTCTCGCTGTCGGCGCGCGGGTCGAGCACGTCGCGCGTGACCGCGAAGTCCAGACCGTGGAAGGCGCGCAGGCCGACGATCTTGGACACCGGCTCATGCGCAGCGCGCCGGGCGACGACCGCCTCGAAGCGCGCGGCCTGCTCCCCCGTCAGCGGGTCGCGTTCGGTGGCGATGAGGGCGGCGGCGTCGATGCCCAGCACGTGCAGCATCAGGTCACGGGCATCCCGGGCGGGGCTGTCGAGATGCGCCAGGCATCCCCGCGCCGAACGCAGCGCCGCGCCCCGGGTGGTCATGAAAATACTCCACTCTGCCCCGGGCAACGACCCGGGGCCTCACAGGTCAATGCGCCGATCTTCGAGGCCCCGGGTCGTTGCCCGGGGCGGAGCCGGAAGGCGCGACGAATCCTCACCCTCACGAGTCCAGATCGGCCAGCCTGGTCGCCTGATCGTCCGCCGTCAGCGCGTCGATCAACTCGTCCAGCGCCCCCGCCATCACCTCCTCCAGCTTGTAGAGGGTCAGGTTGATGCGGTGGTCGCTGACCCGCCCCTGGGGGAAGTTGTAGGTGCGGATGCGCTCCGACCGGTCGCCGGAGCCGATCTGGCCCTTGCGCTCGGCGGCGCGCGCCTCGTCCGCCTCGCGCCGTTGCAGGTCGTAGAGGCGCGCGCGCAGCACGTCCATCGCCTTGGCCCGGTTGGTATGCTGCGATTTCTCGGAGGAGGTGACGACGATGCCGGTGGGCAGGTGGGTGATGCGCACCGCCGAATCGGTGGTGTTGACGTGCTGGCCCCCGGCGCCCGAGGCGCGCATGGTATCGATCCGCAGGTCGTTATCGGCAATGGTCACGTCGATCGCCTCGGCCTCGGGCAGCACGGCGACGGTTGCGGCGGAGGTGTGGATGCGGCCCTGACTCTCCGTCTCCGGCACCCGCTGCACCCGGTGGACGCCGGATTCGAATTTCAGCTTCGCGAAGACCCCCGCGCCCTTGACCGACGCGACGAGTTCCTTGAACCCGCCCATCTCGCCCGCCGCCTCCTCCAGCACCTCCACCTTCCAGCCGCGCCCCTCGGCGTAGCGCTGGTACATGCGGAAGAGATCCCCGGCGAACAGCGCGGCCTCGTCGCCCCCGGTGCCGGGGCGGATCTCCAGGATGGCGGATTTCTCGTCCGCCGCGTCCTTGGGCAGCAGCGCGATCTGCATCGCCGCCTCCAGCGCGGGCAGGGCGGCGCGCAGGCGGGTCAGTTCCTCCCCGGCATAGTCGCGCATCTCGGGGTCGTCCAGCATCCCCTCGGCCTCGGCGATGCCCTCCACCGTCTCCTCGTAGGCGCGGGCCTGCTCGACCACGCCCTGCATCGCGGAGTACTCCTTGGACAGCGCCACATACGCATCGCCCGACAATCCCTCGGCCATCGAGGCTTCGAGGAACTCGTATCGTTGCAGGATCTGGAAAATTCTCTCGCGCGGGATCATCCCCGGGGTGTCGCCAGTCGCGCGCGGCAGGTCAAGCGAAGATTGAGTCCCGGCCCGGGACGATTCGTGCTATCCTGCCCTGCATGAGACATGTCGTCCTTCTGGCGGTCTTGGCCGCCCTTGCCGTTCCGGCGAGCATTCAGACAAGCGTTCCGGCGCGCGCCGAACCCGCCCTCAAGGGGTGGAACGGCCCGAAGCCGAAGACCCCGTGCCGGTGTCGCCATGCGGAGGGCAAGGCCGATCCGGGCGAGAAAATCTGCCGAATCCGGAACGGGCGGATGGTCACGCTGCGCTGCGACCTCGTGCTGAACAATACGAACTGGACCGAGATCGGCGAGGGGTGCGACGTGGCGGCAGGCATCCCCCGCGCCGTCCCGGAGCCGCCGCAGGCTCACGCGACGCTGCGCTGACCCTGGGGCGCGAACATGCCCGCATCGGATACGCCGAACGCCTTGAAGAACGCCAGCATCGCCGTTCCGCGCGCGCAGGGGCTGGGGCTGACCGTGTCCATCGAGATTTCCGGCAGCGGAATCCTCGAATCCGCCTGGGCCTCCAGGGTGCTGCGCAATTCCTCGACGAAACCGGACAGCGTCTCCTGCCCCAGATGACTCGCGAGCAGGACGCGGTTGATGCGAAAGGTGGCGGAGGCCGCCCGGATCGCCGAGGCCAGCGCCACCACCGCCTCGCCCTGCCATTTCCTGAACAGGGGCTGCGTATCCGCGAAATCATCGGCAAGCTGGGCCATGAAGTCGAAACCGTCCCGTCCGACACTGCGGCGCAGGGGGGCGAGGGAGGCGAGGTCGCCGACACACATGTCGTTCCGACCCGCCAGCGGCAGGAAGTGGAGCGAACTCGACAGCCGCGCCTCCGATCCGATCAGCCGCCCTTCGAGGATGATCCCCGTGCCGAGCGACAGGCCCATGTCGAAATACAGCAGCGACTGTTCGACATCCCCGCTGCCGATCGACAGTTCCGCGATGCAGGCCGCCTGGATATCGTTGACGCAATAGGCCGGCACGTCGAATTCCTGCTCCAGACGAGCGGCGAGGGAGAGGACCGGGGCGGCGGGGGATGTCGTCGCTTCGCCGGGGGCGAAGAAGTCGATCAGCGATTCCCGGGCGGCGATGCCGACACCGACCCGGCGCTTCCAGAGGTCCGGCCCGACGGCATCCGGCAGCTTCAGCGCGGCATCCATGATTCGTTCGGGGGTCGTGTCGTCCCTCGCCCGGTCATAGCTCACGGTATTCTCGCAGAGCACCCCGCCCTGAAAATTGGTGACGACCAGCTTCGCGTCGTGACTGTCGATGCAGATGCCCAGCGCCACGGCCCCGGCGGGGTTGAGGATGATCGGGGTCGAGGGCTGACCGACCCTGCCCCGCATCTTCTCGCCCTTGCAGACGAGGTCCAGATCGAGAAGGCGCTCGACGATGATGGACACGCCCTGGGCGCTCATGCCGGACAGGCGCGCGAGTTCCGCTTTCGACATGGCCCCGTGCAGACGAAGTAGATGCAGAAGTACCTTTTCGCTCGCACGCAATAAAGGCGCGCGGCCGGTTTTTTCGTTGGAAGCCACGCAATACAGCCTTTGAAAGCAGTCAAGTGAACACAATAGTTGAGAGTAACACTCTTTCAACTACTCCAAAAACGTGACTATTCAAAGATTCATACGGATTAGTATGTTTTTTGATCTATTGACGCGATCGCCCCCTCCGGTTTCGCCATCGCGTAGCGCGTGACCCAGAACAACCGCTCCTGCGCCCGGGTGATCGCGACGTAGGCGAGGCGTTTCCACAGGGGAATGCCGTTCTCCATGCGCCCCGACCGGGCGGCGGCGTAGAGATCGGGGGCGAACACCTGGACTTCGGGCCATTGCGACCCCTGCGCCTTGTGGATCGTGCAGGCGGCCCCGTGCAGGAAGACGGCCCCCATGCGCGCGGCCAGCGGGATGATCGGCTCCGCATCCGTCCCGCGCTCGATCTGGATGATGGCGGCGACGCTGATCTGCGGATCGGCGGCCCCGGCGACGTAGAGGCGCGCAAAGCCGGGCTTGCGGCCCGGTCCCTGGTAGAAGACCTGCGCGCCCTTGACCAGCCCGGCCTGCTCCAGCGCGATGCGCTTCTTGCGGTGCTTGAGCGGGATTTCGGCGCCGTCGCAGATGAGCGGCTCGCCCTTCTCCAGCACGGTTTCGGGGATGCCGTAGGCGGTGCGGAAGGCGTGGATCAGGCGGATGCGCGTGGCGTTGCGCCAGACCAGCATCGGCGAGCGCGCCATCTTCTCCGCGCTCGCCCGGCCCGCGACCACCACCCGGTCGTCGCGCTCGGCGGTGTCGCGCAGCAATCGCTCGAACCCCGCGAAATCCAGTTCGGGGTCGGCGAGGGCATAGGCCAGTTCGACGATGGGGTTGCCTGCGGCCTGCCGGTGCACCTGCTCCAGCCGTTCGATGGCGGTTTCGGGCAGCGAATCGAACGCCATCGCGCTGGACTGGCCGACCGGGGCCAACTGCGCCGGGTCACCGAACAGGATCAGCGTGTCGAAGACGCGGCGCAGGTCTTCGAGCTGCTTGTCGTCCAGCATCGACGCCTCGTCGACGAGGCCGATATCGATGGAATCGTCGCGCCGGGTCCAGCCGGTGATGAACTCGGACCCGCGCAATCCCGCACTGGCCAGCGCCGCCGGGATCGATTTGGTTTCCTCGAAGAACGCCAGCGCCCGCTCCAGCATCCCCTCGGCCAGCGAGGCGTGCTCGGGCCGCTCGCCCTTGCCGCCCTCGGCCAGCCATTCGGCGATCTTCTCGTATTCGGGGTCGTACATCGGGGTGTAGATGATGCGGTGGATCGTGGTCGCCTCGACCCCCCGGTTGCGCAGGACGCTGGCGGCCTTGTTGGTCGGGGCGACGATGGCGAAGGTGCGGCGGCCCGAACGCTTGATATCGTGGTCGCCGCCGATCTGCTCGACATCCGCATCGGCCAGCATCTGCCCCAGATCGGCCAGCAGGCGCGTCTTGCCCGACCCCGCCTTGCCCAGGATCGCGAAGACGCGCCCGAGTTCGGCATCCGCATCGTCGCGCGAGCCGAGAGAGGCCGCAGGAAACCCCTCCAGCGTCAACCCGCTCTGCGCGATGAAGTCGCACACGCGGTCGAAGGCGGTCGCCTGGTCGTCGGAATACGCTCCGATCTCCCCGCGCGGTTCCTCTGGTGTCAGGAGGGTCATGCCCGTCCCCCGTCCCGGTGATGTTCAGGGAGTGTTCTTGCGGGAGATCGAAGCCGAGTGCAAGGCAGTTATGCGATGATGAAGCGCGAGGGCAGATCGCGCGTCACAGCTTGTCGCCATTGACCCCGACAGTTGCGGCACCGATCGGCTCACCGGTATCGGGATCGACGATGGTAAAACTGACCTGAGACTGGATCGCCTGCACCGATGCATCGTACGCGACGAGATCGACGAAGATTTCACCTGCCCCCCTCGGAAAGGTCAGCAGGAATTTCCGTTCGTCGCCCTGGAAATAATCCGTCGCGATATCGCTTTGCGCCACCAGAAAGCCGCGCTTGTCCATCACCAGCAGTTCTGTATACAGCGCGTCGCTCTGGGCTTTCAGGGTCCGCAGGTAGGTCGAGACCGAATTCTGGTCGACCTGGGAAATCAACGGCCCGTAGCCGTCAAGGCTCTCACGATACCATTGCTGTTCGAATTCGACGATGGCGGCATCGTCGGTGTCGATATCCCGCTCGTTCTGAGCGCGGATCGCCTCGATTACGAACGGACGGTGCAAGTCGCCATACAATATCTCGGTGACCAGCGCGCGTGCCATCGGCTCGTAGTCTTCGTCGGCGACGGCAGGAACGACCCAGAGTGATCCCGCAAGCAGACACATGGCCAAACCGTGTTTCGTCTCGCAATACCGCCCCATCGCTCACACTCCCAAAACATCAAACATCGAACCGCATCCCGCCGAAGAATATGGCTGTCCTTTTCAAACAACCATATCGGGCGGCTTTATGCAGCCTCTAGTATCGATGCATACAATACAAGTTCTCCGCAAGTTTCGGAAACAATGGGCGAGAAGACATCAGGCGCTGCAACTGCCTCCGCCCAGCACGCAGAACTTGGCGCAATGGGGGTGGTTCAGCTTGATGGGCTTCTCCGCCTCCTCCAGCGTCGCGCCGACCTCGAACTGCGGGTCGTAGGCCAGCAGGGTGCAGGCGAGGACGGCGGGGGCGTCGGCCCCCTTGCGCCGCACGACCATGCGCGAGGTGGCGCACATGATGTCTGCGGGGGACTTGTTCAGGATGCCCCAGCAGGCCCCGGTAATCTCGGGCACCTCGACCGCATCGTCCATTTCGGGAAACAGGATGCAGCGCGAAGGGTCGGCGGCGTCGATGGCCACCCCCGTCTCGGCGAACAGCGCGGCATAGCCCGCCCGCGCATCCGCCTCCCGCTCGCCCCAGCAGGTGCGCCCGGCGGCGTCGAGGCGGAATCCCTCCCCCGCCAGCCAGCGCATGCCGCGCATCATCAGGTCGAACGATCCCTCGCCCCGCTCGCGGTCGTGCAGGTCGGCGGTGTGGTGGTCGATCGAGATGCGCAGGGTCAGCCGGTCGCCGAAGCGCGCGCGCAGGTCGCGCAGGCCCGCCTTGACCTTCGGGCGCATCATCGGGGCCATGGCGTTGGTCAGGATCAGCACCTTGTAGCCGCGCTCCAGCGCCGCCTCCGCCATCGCGTTCATGTCGGGATTCATGAAGGGTTCGCCGCCCGTGAAGCCGATCTCGGTCACCGGCCAGCGTTTCGACCCCGCCGCCCGCCGCGCGTCGATCTGGTCGAGGTAGCCGCGCACCTCGTCGACGGTCAGATAGACCAGCGCGTCGTTGGTGGGGCTGGACAGGATGTAGCAGTTCTCGCATTCGATATTGCACAGGGTGCCGGTGTTGAACCACAGCGTCTCGACCCCCTTCAGCGGCACCCGCGCCCGGGCCTCGCCCGTCGCGGTGATGTCGGGATCGGCGAATTTTCCGAGGGGCAGGGTCGCGTCGCTGTTCGCTACCGGGCTGCTGCCATCCATGAAGTTTCTCCCTGCTCCGTAAGTCCATGCGGAGTGTTCGGCTACAGGCCCTGATATCCCGAGTCAAATCGGGCGCGTCCCCTCTCGCGTTTTCGTCATCGGGTGTGACCGCCCGGGGGTGATAGCGTCTTTCCGCTTTGCATCCGCACGCGACCTGTGCGACTCCCCTCCCCGGACGATGAAAGGACACGGCGGCAGTGGACAGGATCAGGGCCTTTTTCGCGTGGTGGTTCGGGGAGTTGCGCTCGGTCTTCTCGGGGCGCAGGCGTTCGCCGGTGGCATTGGTGTTCTCGCAGCACGAGATCGCCCTGCTGGAGCGGGGGACCGATGCGCCGCTGGGCGTGGTGGGATTCGACGATCCCGACCGCGCCGCCCGGATCGAGACGCTGCGCAGCATCGCCGAGAAGCGCACGGGACCGGGCACGCCGGTCGAGATCCGCCTGCCCCGCGAACAGGTGATCTTCCGCGAGATCGAGACGCCGGTCTCCGAGAGCGGCACCCGCAACCTCGCCGTCCGGATCGCCGAGACCTGCGGGCGCAAGGCCCATGAACTGACCGCCGTGACCGGCCCCGCGATTCGTCTGTCGGACGGCGCGAAGCCCGGCGTGCTGGCCGCCGCCGCCCTGACCGACAGCGTGGGGGATTCCGTGCGCATGGCCCGGCAATGGGGGTTCGAGGCGCTTCGCGTCACCAGTGTCGACTGGCCGAAGAAATTCGCGGACGGGCCGGAATTCTATGCCCGGGACATCCGCATCCGCTCGCCCCTGCAATCGCGCGCGACGCTTGGCCTCGCCGCGCTGATCGTCGTGCTGGGGGTCGCGGCGGCCGCGCGCATGGTCCATGCCCGCTCCGTCCTGGCCGAGGAAAGCCGGATCGAGGTGGCGCGCTCCACGGTGCCGAATGTCGACATGATGGAGGTGGAACTCGAACTCGCCGAATTCGCCCACGCCGCCTCCGCCGCCATCGAGGGGCGCTCGTCGACGGTTCCGGCGTGGTACCTGCTGTCCGAACTGGCGACGCTGCTGCCGCCGGACATCGCGCTGGACGTGGTCGATTACGCGCCGGGGCAGATCACGCTGGAGGGCGAGGGTGCGTCGCTGGATATCCTGAAGCGCAATCTCGAACGCTCGCCCATCTTCAGCGGCGTGCGCATCCGCGAGACGAAACGTCGCGGCAGGGGGACGGCCAGCTTCGATATCGGGGCCAGCGTCAACGGGCGGGGGCCGACATGAACGCCACCACCCGCAGCACCGTCACGGCCCTGATCCTGCTGTTCGCGCTGGTCAGCGCCCTGCTCGCCGCCATCGTCGTGCCCGCCTATCTCAGCTGGGCCGAGAACGGGCGCATCATCCGCGAGAACCGCGAGAAGATCGCCATGATCCGCACCTCGCAGAACTCCTTCATCCGGGTCAAGAAGGCGAGCGACCAGTGGGCGCTGTTCGGCACCTCGCCCGAGGCGGGGTTCCTGGACGCCGCCACGCCCGAGGAGGCGCTGGAGGAGGCGCGGCTGCATGTCGCCGCCCTGCTCGACCGCCATGGCGGCGTGCTGGAGGGCGGCACCTTCGCCTCCGGCGAGCCGAAGCGCAACCAGGTGGAGACGGTCGCGGTCGACCTGACGGCGATCCTGCCGAAGACCGGACTGGCCCCGTTCCTGACGGAATTCGAGGATAGTCCTCCCTATGCCTTCATCAGCGCGTTCCGCGTGACCCAGCGCGCGCCGGACGGAGTCAGGCTGGTCCTGAAGGCACAGATGCAGCATCTGGGGGAGGGACCGCAATGAAACGCGATGTAGGCTATGCCGTGGTCGCGGCGCTGATCCTGTCGGCGCTGGCCGCGCTGTGGGCGCTGATCAAGGCGCCGGAACTGGCGAACCCCGATACCACGGCGCGCACGCGCGGCCTGACCGGGTCGGTTCCGGTCCTGCCCCGCCCCGTGGACAATGCCGGGGCCATCATGCAGGCCATCGCCGTCCTCGACACCCGCGACCTGTTCGAGGCGGTGGCCCCCGCCGACATGGCGACCCTGCGCCGCCTGTCGACCGCCCGCATCGCCCCGCCGGTGGAACTGATCCCGGTCGAGCCGGTCCCGGACCGCCCCGCGCCCCGCTACACCGCCGCGCCGCCTCCGCCGCCGACGGTGTACCGCGCCCCGCCCCCGGCGGCCCCGGCGCGCCCGGCCCCCGCGCAGCGACCGCTCCAGACCGCCCCGTCCCGCCCCGCACAGCCGACGCAATCGGCCCAGCAGACCGTGACCATGCGCGATCCGGGGTTTCCGCTGACCCTGCGCGGCGTCTTTCCCGATCCGCGCACGGGGGGGCGCGCGCATGTCGCCCTGCCGAACGGCCGGATCGTCTCGACGGGTCCGGGGGGGGTGATCGAGGGATATCTGGTCGTCAATATCAACCCCGCCTCCATCGTCGTGCAGGCCCGGGGCGGCCCGCCCCTGCGGCTGGAGATGCCGGGATACTGACGGGAACCGCCTCGGCGGGGGATTCCGACGCGAGGTTCGACACCGGGCGCACGGGGCGGCAACGACGGGTATCCATCCCTCACGCCCCTTCCGCCGAAGCCACCCCGTCGGAACACCGTCGCGGGACCGCCATCGGCGCGAAACCGGAAGCACCCGGGATCGTCCCGGAGCGGCACGTGAATCCCTTCCCCCGGAAATCCGGTCGCGATCGTCTTCGCGGCCTCGGCCCGTAAACGAACCGGATGTCGGGGAACAGTGACGCCGGATCGGCCCCCGAACGGGTTCGAGGGCCGATGCCCCTCCCTTACGGGAGGGGTAAGAGAGGGGACATCTCCCTCAGTGCGGGGTCGTGGTCGCGGCGGGGTCGTTGGTCGCCGGATCGACGATCTCCGCGTGCTTCTTGGCCTGAAGCTTCCGCTGGTAGCGGGTCTGGATGATGTCGACGATGAACAGGACCGCGACCGAGAAGTAGAAGGTCGATTTCTGCATCGCCTCGATCGGATAGCCGAACAGCGTCAGATGCGCGATATGCGCGCCCTCGGCCAGCAGCATAATGCCGACGATCAGCAGGATGAACAGGCCCAGCACCTCGAACATGCGGTTCTTCTTGATGAAGTCGGCGACCTTGTCGGCCAGCAGGATCATCAGGATGCCGCTGGTGACGACGGCGATGGCCAGCAGCACGAATTGCGGCGAGATCAGATCGTCGTTCACGTATTTCGGATCGTTGGTCAGGGGCAGCATCGACAGGATCGAATCGAAGCTGAAGATCAGGTTCATGAACACGATGATGGCGAGGACGGCGAAGGTCGATTTCTGGCCGGATTCCGTGCCGTGGGCATGGTCCTCGATGGCGAGCAGGTGATTGATCTCCTTGACCGCCGTGTACATGATGAACCCGCCCCCGAACAGGAAGATCAGCGCCTTGAGGTTGAACGCGCCGCTGACATACGGCATCGCGAAACCGGGGGTCGCCTCGGTCGCGATGTTCTGCGCCGCGCCGGTGGCATAGGTGTCGTTGGTCGCGCCATGCACGGCCTCGATCGCCTCGCCCGACCCCATGCTGTCGGTGATCGCGAACAGCGGTTCGATGAACCCGGCCAGCAGGCGCATGATGACGAACAGCAGGACCAGGCGCAGGATCACGGCGATGGCGATGCCGACCTTGCGCACCATCGACTGCTTGTCCGCCGGGGCGCGCTGGGATTCGATGGAGATGTACAAGAGGTTGTCGAAGCCGAGCACGGCTTGGAGGAAAATCAGGCTTACGAGGACGCCCAGCGCCTCGATCGAAAACAGAACGTCCATACTCACTTCTCCCGCAGGGACTTTGCAGATTCAGGCGGACAAGACCATAGCTGCACGGCAGGTGCAAGGCTCGCCACCTCTCGTATCGATAGGACAAGCGCATAGCGGCGACGGGGTTCCCTTGCCGGTTCCGATCCTCCATGGTTAACAGAACGGAACCGAACGATGCGAAAGGAAGCCGACATGGCGCTCATTGCCCTCATCACCGGCGCGAGCCAGGGAATCGGCCTCGCCACCGCGCGGGCCTATGCGAAAGCGGGGCATACGGTCGTCATGGCCGCGCGCAATCCGGAGAAGCTGTCGGCGGCGGCGAAGGACCTGGGGGCGCAGGCGGTGCCGACCGACGTGTCCGACCCCGCCTCCGTCGCGGCGCTGTTCGAGGCGATCCGCTCGGCGCACGGGCGGCTGGATGTGGTATTCAACAATGCCGGCACGAACATCCCGCCGCAGGATGTGGGCGATACGTCGTTCGAGGACTGGCGCAAGGTGATCTCGGTCAATCTGGACGGGGCGTTCCTGATCGCCAGCGGGGCGGTGGCGATGATGAAGGCGCAGGATCCGCAGGGCGGGCGCATCATCAATAACGGGTCGATCTCGGCCCATGTGCCCCGGCCCGGCTCCGCCGCCTATACGGCATCGAAACATGCGATTTCCGGCCTGACGAAGACCATCGCGCTGGACGGGCGGCCCTATTCCATCGCCTGCGGGCAGATCGATATCGGCAATACCGCCTCCGACATGACCGCGCGGATGGCGGGGGGGGTGCCGCAGGCGGACGGCACGATGAAGCCGGAACCGACGATGGATGTCGCCCATGTGGCACAGGCCGTCCTGTCCATGGGCGAGTTGCCGCTGGACGTGAATATCCTGACCCAGACGATCATGGCGACGAACATGCCCTTCGTCGGACGGGGGTGACGCGATGAACTGTGCATTCGTGGGACTGGGCGCGATGGGCGCGCCGATGGCCGCCGCGCTGGTCGGGGCCGGCCATGCGGTGACGGGCTTCGACTTTTCGGAGAAGGCACTGGCATCGCTGGAGGCGGCGGGGGGAAGCCGGGCCGCGACGGCAAGCGCGGCCTGCGCGGGGGCCGGGGCGCTGGTCCTGATGGTCGTGAACGCGGCGCAGGCCCGGGCGGTGCTGTTCGAGGGCGGCGCGCTGGAGGCCCTGCCCCCCGGTGCGCTGGTCCTGTCGAGCGTGACGATGCCCACGGACGATGCCGTCGCCATCGGAGCCGAAGTCGCCGCATCGGGCCGCCTGTTCCTCGACGCGCCGGTATCGGGCGGGGCGGTCGGGGCGGCGAAGGCGGCGCTGACCTTCATGGCGGCGGGTTCGGCGGAGGCATTCGCGGCGGCCCGGCCCCTGATGGAGGCGATGGGGGCCCATGTCTTCGAATGCGGCGACGCGCCGGGCGCGGGATCGACCATGAAGATGGTGCATCAGCTCGCGGCGGGCTGCAATCTGGCGGTCGCGGCGGAAGTGATGAGCTTCGGCTCGCATCTCGGCCTCGACCCGCAGCGGGTGCTGGACGTGCTCAACGAGGCCAACCTCGACCCTGACGGGATCTACGACTTCACCATCACTGGTCCAGCCGGCGATCCGGCGAACTTCGGGCGAGTGATCTTCGACTCGGGCGGTTCGGTCGATGTGAGCGGCCTCATTCGCTCCACGCTGGTCGGCTACACCCCCGTTGCCGGCGACGAGTACCGGGTCCTCGAGTGCAACTCGAGTTGCGACTCCGGCACGCCGACCTACGACATCGTTCCGTTCGCGGCGACCTTCACCACTGACGGCATCGACCTCAGTCCGGCAACACTCGACAGCGTCGTGTCGATCGACGGCCAATGGGCTGCGGTCGGCGTTCCGAACGCAGACGTGGTGTTCATTCTCTTCAACGACGACGGCAACTGGGTCGATGTACAGGCCATCGATGCGCCGACCAGCGGTGACGGGTTCGGGTCGCAGGTCTCGCTTGCCGTCCCGGCACTCGCCATCAGCAGCCCCGGCTCGGGAACGGTCGACGTGTACGAGCTCGTCGCCGGTGGAGTGTTCGGCCAGTTCGTCGCCAAGCAGCAAGCCGTCGGACTCGCAGCCGATTCCTTCGGCGTGGCGATCGACGCCGAGGACGATCAGCTGATCGTCGGCGCTCCTGACGACGACTCGACGGGCCTCAACGCTGGTCGAGTGGTCGCCTACGACCTCGGAGACCTCGATGCTGGCCTTCCGGTGATCTTCGACATCACGCCGGGTGCGTCTGATGACCGATTCGGTCTCGATGTGGCGGCCACCACGGGCGACTACTGGGTGAGCGCCGCCAACGGGCCGGGCGTTCCTGTCGGCGGCGGCGCTGTCACCCGGCTCAACGCTGCTGGCGTGAGCCAGGCAACCGTCATCTCGCTCACACCGACAGCCGGCGCCGGGTTCGGCACGACGATCGACGCCGACCAGGGCCGCCTCGTTGCCTCGGAGAGTTCACCGACCGACTCCAA
>ENA-ORXT01003073-ORXT01003073.1-marine-metagenome-genome-assembly--contig:-NODE-3073-length-18936-cov-3.614136_pt1 | contig 18936 bp, 20 predicted proteins | sample MGYA00237868_ERZ511482 | MGnify/ENA metagenome assembly ERZ511482 | reverse complement strand
GTAGCTGGGGTATCGTTTCCTAATCTTACAAATCCGGGATGTAAAGCACTTGATTCTTTTTTGATTTTTGAATTATGATTCACATTTACATTGGCTGAAGAGGAAAGGGCTATGCCGATAACTGTTATGAGTATGGCAAATAGAATGTACTTTATTTGGAATACAGCTTTCATATTTTTACCTGGTTAATGCTGAATTTTTTTCCAAATACTTCTCTATATCTAATATGGTGAATGACTTCTGATAATGCACGACGCATAAAACAGGTCGAAGCTATCATACAATCATATCTACAGAATGTGACCATTTCTAAAATAGTCGCAATTCCTTTGCCTTCTTCACCCATGAGCCATGCATGAGCTCCATCAAATTCAATTTCGCTGGATGCATTTGATTTGTTACCTAGTTTGTGTTTGAGTCGTTGAATGCGAAAATTATTTTTGTTTCCATCTTCTGTCCATCTTGGAAATAGGAAGCATGATAGTCCTTTTGGAGTTTGTGCTAATGTCAGAAAAGCATCACACATGGGAGCTGAACAAAACCACTTGTGACCAAAAATGGAATATAATTCTCCTCGTCCAGATTTTCCTAAAGGAGTTGCACTTGTCGTATTCGCTCTAACATCTGTGCCACCTTGTTTTTCTGTCATTGCCATACCGATTGTCAGACCTTCTTTTTCGAAGTATGGTTTGTTTCGAGGGTCGTATTTAGCGTTTAATATTTTGGGAATCCATTTATCTGCTTGCGGAAAATTATTTTGGATAGTTGGTACACTCGAGAAGGTCATTGTGATCGGACAACCTGTCCCTGCTTCATTTTGAGTGGCTAAGTACGTTTTAGCCATTCTCACGACATGGGCATTTTCCTGAGTTGTTGACCAGGGTTGAGAAGTGAGACCTTGTGCAATACTTAAGCCTAAAATCTCATGATAAGCTGGATGATATTCTATCTCATCGACTCGTTGGCCCTTTGAATTATGACTATGAAATATTGGTGCATGATTATTTGCCTGATGTCCTTTTCGAATCCACTCGGCTGAACCAAGGGTTTTGCCATAGCTAGTCATCACATTGGAATCCCAATTTGCATTGTAATGGGTTAAAATATTTTGTAAGGGTTTGTCTAATTCGAAGAGATTTATATCTTCGAAAACTGGAGATTGATTAGAGACAGCATGTGTATTCATGGTTGAAATATACACAATGTGTTTAATTTCGTCTAAACAGATGGCACATGGATCATAAAGCAGAAATTGTTTATTCGTATTTAGCAGACTTAGGTATCACATATGTGAAGCATGAACATCCTGCTGTTTATACAGTAGAAGAAGCGAATCAACATTGGGATACAATTAGCGGAATGCATTGTAAAAACCTATTCATGCGTGATAAAAAAGGACGCAAACACTTTTTAGTTGTTGTGGAATCAAGTAAGCAAGTTGACATAAAAGCACTGAATGAGATCTTAGGAGAACGATTAAGCTTTGCTTCACCTGAGCGCTTATTAAAACATTTAGGACTCGAGCCAGGATCAGTCTCTCCATTTGGTTTAATTAATAATGAAGACGATGAGGTGAGTTTGCTTTTGGACTATGACATAGATTCAGCTATCGAAGTGAGTTTTCATCCTAATGTCAATACTGTCACCTTGACTTTACAAAAAGAAGATTTCTTAAAATATGTTGCAGCAGTCGGGAATCAATGGAGCTTCGTTGCGGTTTAATTGGTATTGATTGTTGGATTGAAATGCTTGCATAGGATTGTTTGTTAAATTGAAATTTGATGGAGAAAAAATACTTTGAACTAAAGCCAGAAGATGAGTTTATAGAATTAAATAAGCTTCTAAAGATATTGGGACTTGCTCAAACTGGTGGACATGCGAAAATAATTATAGAAGAAGGAGAAGCGAAAGTGAATGGTGAAGTTGAATTACGGAAACGAAAAAAATTACGAGAAGGAGATGTGGTGGAATTTGAAGACAATATTATTGAAATAAAATAAGTATTTTATTAGCTGTTGGCTCTTAGACCAATAGTGGCTGTGCGACCAAGATTAACCCTTATTCGCTTGTAGCTCTTTTTTTAATTCCAAAGCTGCGGGAGTAATCGCTAATCCTCCAGTGCCCGTACATTTATGGCAAGAAGGCATCTGCGCACTGACACGTGAGACAGTCTCCAATACCTGATCTAATGGAATCAAATAAGCGAATCCAGATGAAGCCATCGTCGCTGAGGACAATGCGTTGACAGCTGCACTTGTGTTTTTACCTAAGCATGGTGCTTCGACTCGATCTGCAATAGGATCACATACCAGCCCGATTGTATTTTGAATCGCAATCGATGCTGCTCCTAATGCTTGCTCAGCCGTACCTCCAAAGAGATCCACTATACCAGCAGCGGTCATACCTGCGGATGCACCTGTCTCTACTTGACAGCCATGCTCTTCGGCAGAAAAACCTGTACTCATTGCGAAGTAGGCACCGGCTAAGCCTGTAGCATAGTAAGCCATAATTTTGTCTTCTTTACTAGCTTGAAGTTCTTCGGCGACAGCAGTCATTGCTGCAGCGACTGTCCCACAAGATCCAGCAGTTGGGTTGGCGACTACGACTTCGAGAGCACTTTTTGATTCCATGATAGCGACAACATATTTTACGATTGTATTGACAATTGAGCCTTGCAAAATCTTTCCGGCTTTCTCAGCTTTGCCAATCATATGAGATTGTTGATGTAGGATACGGTCATCATGATTTGTACCTGCTAAGCCAATTCTGATAGAGCCTTCCATGATATCTATAAGCCCTTCCATTTTTAGTAATAAGATATCTTTGGATAAACCACTTCTATGTTTTCGTACATCAATCCCAATTCACCAAGACTTAGTTGGTTCGATTTACTGTAGCTAAGCAAAGAGGCAATGTCTGAATAACCTAATGATATTTCTGAGCCAGATACGATCGGCATAATTGGTGCGACAACAGAAATTTTGTCCACTAATGGAAGAGTATTTATTGTATCAACGAATGTCTTTGAAAAGGTTTTAGCACTTTCAAAAATGTATAAATACTTGTCCAAGAGTTTCTGTTCAATGAGCTTTGATTGAGGCGGGATTAGATCTTGTAATGAGTTCAACATGTCTCCATGTGCCCAAAGTAATACAATATGAAAATCGCCATTCATCGAGACGGAAAATCCATCTACTGTCTGCAGTATAAAAGATCCACCTCCCAGCGATGCAGCTAACAGCTGTACAGATCTGCCTGATTGACCACTTAAACTGACGAGCATACTATTCGGATGATTATTCTCAAATGAGCTAACTGAATAGTGTATAGAGATGCCACGTTGTTCAGCAGTCTGTTCCGCATTTTTCATCTGATCATCTGCCATATCAATATCTAACAATCCGCCATTCATGCCAAGTACCGTACCTTGCTCTTCATAGTTTGTGGCCCACTGCCCATCACGATCAAATTCAATTGTCGCTGACTTCAGTGGATCATCTAGAATCTGAATCGACATATTCGCCACTCTCCATCCTGCCGCCGTATGCGCACTAGATGGACCTCTCATAACTGGGCCGATGACATCATTAAAAATACTTATGTGTGGTTTCATACTTTTTAGAGTTAGTGATAATTTTAGAGCTTTACTCCAGCATGCTGCGGTTGTGTACAGTTCGAGTTACGGTAGTTCTTTGTTACTAATTCTTAAGGGTCATCAGCCAAATTTTGATCCCTAAGGCATGAAGGCACTAAGATTCACTAAGGGCTAGTTTCTTTTTTCTTAGTGTTACTTTGTTACTTTGTTACTTTTACTTTGTGTCTTTGAGTCTTTGTGTCTTTGAGTCTTTGTGGCTAGATTCTTAGTGAACGAATGAGCTTATTATTTTCAATCAATATAGCTTAGAACTAAGACGTTTAGATTGAGTATTTTCAACGAAAATTTGATAAAATAAACAGCAAATAAAGGGTCAATCCTAAGTGAATTTGGTAGAAGCTATTCTGTAATACCATCACGGCAGTCTTTTATAGTCGCTAATATGAATCGAGGTTTACTCTTACTGGTCATTATGCGCACACTCATATTTTGAAATTCTTTTTTCTGATTAAAGAATGAAATATCTATATTCAAATCTGTTATTATTATCTAAACTGGTATAAATATACATACTATGGAAAATGTCCTAATTCAAACTGGTTTCGAAAAGATGAAGCATCGCATCAATCATTTGACTCCTGATACACAAGCCAAATGGGGCAAGATGTCCGTGTCTCAAATGCTGGCTCATTTGAATGTAGCTTATGAAATGACATTTGAAACTATTCATACTAAGCCAAATGGATTTATGAAGTTTATTTTAAAGATGCTAGTCAAAAAAAGTGTTGTAGGTCCAAAGCCATACCCAAAGAATGGTAAAACGGCTCCTCAGTTTATTATTAAAGATGAGCGTTATTTTGACAAAGAGAAATCTAGATTAATCAGTTATATGGAAAAGGCTAAGGACTTAGGCGAATCACATTTTGAAGGGAAGGAGTCTCATTCTTTTGGACCTTTAACGACTCAAGAATGGAATGTCATGTTTTCAAAACATCTAGATCATCATCTCACTCAATTTGGTGTTTGATGATAAACTAAGCTTCTTTCTTTTTGTTAGGAGACTATGAGTCTTACACGAGATGAAACCATTCTTACAATTCGCCCCGAGATACAAGCCATTGACTTGAGTAAAAGTCTATCTATCTCTGAGTTTTTCCAAAACGAGACACTTAGACCAATATTGAAATATCAGAATGATATAATACAGTCATTGTTTTTGCAAAAATCTAAAGCTCCCCAATTAGCACTTCTTGACATTGCTGATCAAAGGCACAGGATTTCTAAAATACTAGAAAGCAATACCGTTTTGAGAAATCAATTAATTGGTCTTGTGATAGCGTTGATGACGAATAAAGAATTAGAAAGTTATTATGAGATGGAGGCTGAGATTAAAAGAAGAATCAAGACGATGCTTGTTGAGCGTCTGATCTCAAAAAGTTCTTAGCTCTTAGAGGGGCAAGCCATCTAAGAGCTTATTTTATCGCTTCACCACCACGAACAGCAGTACTAATTCTTATCGCATCTTCGACATTATAGACGAAAATTTTTCCATCACCAACGGTGCTTGTACCTGCTTGTTCTTGGATCACATTAATACAAGTATCTAAGTTTTCATCGCTGATGATACAGATGATCATTACTCTATGCTGTAAGATCATGGTTTGTTCTGCACCTCTATAAGATTCGGCATAACTTTTTTGTAAGCCAGAACCTTTTACCGGGACAACAGTTAGACAAGGAATATCTGCATTTTTTAATCCTTCTTGCACAGCATTCAGCTTTGAAGGACGTATGATAGCTTCTACTTTTTTCATGAGAATTTAATGTTTAAACGACTTCTTAGGAATGATAAAGACATAAGGTATTATATTTTGATCTGACTATTTTTTATCATTCTTTATTCAAATGTTGAGTATGATTCTAATCCAAGACTTGCTGCATCGATACCTGCTAACTCTTCTTCTCTTGATACTCTGATTCCTAAAGTAACTTTTAAAATTGTCATTAATAAAAATGTAACAATAAATCCAAAAGCGGCAATCGCTAAGACGCCTATTAGCTGAGTGACAAAAAGACTTGCTCCGCCTCCAAAAAATAATCCACCTTCTGTCGCGAAAAGACCAACAGCAATTGTCCCCCAAAATCCATTGACACCATGTACGGCAATCGCTCCAACTGGGTCGTCGACTTTTATACGATCAATCATTAAAACTGCTACATCGACAAGGACTCCAGCGACCAGGCCAACAAGTATTGCAGAATTAGGACCGAGCACATTACATCCAGCAGTGATGCTCACTAATCCAGCTAAGACACCATTGATGACCATTGTGATATCCATTTTTCCATTTTTGACATGTGTAAATACCATCGTACTAATACCACCTGCTGCAGATGCTAAAAATGTATTCGTCGCCACAGTACCAATGAGTTCCCAATTCCCTACCGCTGCTAATGTCGATCCAGGATTAAAACCGAACCAACCGAACCATAGAACAAATGCACCTACTGCCGCGAGAGGTAAGTTGTGTCCAGGTATTCCTGTGATTTCACCATTCTCTTGATACTTTCCAAGTCTTGGGCCGAGTACCATGGCTGCAGCTAATGCTGCAAATCCTCCCATCGCATGAACAGCTGCCGATCCAGCAAAATCATTAAATCCTCTGTTAGCTAACCAGCCTCCAGGATTCCAAACCCAGTTAGCAACGATAGGGTACATGACTGCACAAAAGACAACTACGAACAGTGCATACACCCAAAGCTTCATCCGTTCTGCTACCGCACCAGATACAATGGATATTGCTGCTATAGCAAACCCTAGTTGTAAGAACCAAAACAGTTTTGTTGATATGGTGAGTTCAATGTCAGGATTTTCGACGAAGCCAGTTCCGAATGCAAACCATCCATTTGAAGCGCCATAGGCAATTCCAAAGCCAATAGCATAAAAAGCAATACCGCCAAAAATGATATCAATAATCACTTTTGCGATAATACTCATCGCATTTTTAGATCTGATAAATCCAGCTTCTAATAATGCAAATCCACCTTCCATTTGAAAAATGAGAGCTGCACATAATGCAACCCAAACAGTATCAATACCGCGTATGATTTCGATTTCTTCCATATGACATTTCTTTTGGCTAAGGCAATATTATGATCAAGATTGAAACTGAATCATAATAGTTGAATCGTAGATAAGTTAGTTAGCCGTTAATTACACTTATTTAATTACAAAATCTATATTAAAAATATTGACGTATCATGGACTGTCTATTTATTTTGATTTTGTGATTTCTAAGCTGTATAATCTGAATATTATGTAATGGTATCGTTTGTAAATGTGGTAGTTAGCTTGTGAGATCATTGTTTTTAGTTGTTATGGCTAAGCCTATAATTTTACTTCACTTTAGCTTGTAGACTTAGGTTTTATTTAATCTTATCAGAGTTTAGATCTCTAGATATTGAAAAAATATCGCCTTAGACTTTCAAAATTGTAAGATGATTAGGCAGAAGTGACATTCCAAAATTGGCAAGAATTCAAGCAATAAAATCTATTTAAATCTCTTAACTTAGTTTTTAAATTTAAATCATATGAAATCTATAGATCGCAGAAAATTCCTGAAAGCAAGCTCAATGTCTGGTGCTGCTATTGCATCTAGCTCAATATTAGGATCATGTGTAACGACTCAAGAAATTCCTAAAGCCGTAGGTCCATATATGGGAGACTTTGCAGCTCCTAAATTAGAAACTGTCCGAGCGGCCTTTATCGGTGTTGGTGCTCGAGGACCAGGACATGCGAAATTTTTCTCTGAAATGGCTGGCACTGAAGTCGTGGCGGTAAGTGATCTATATGAAGATAATGTAAACAAAGTCGTATCGCGATGTGAAGAAATTGGGAAAGGTGTCCGTCATCAAAATATTGCAAAATACCATGGAGCAGAAGATCAATGGAAGGTGATGCTTCGCGAAGTTAAACCTGATGTTGTTTTTGTCTGTACTCCTTGGAAATTACATGCTCCAATGGCGATAGAAGCAATGAATCAAGGCGCTCATGTATGTGTAGAAGTTCCATTGGCGCTTACACTCCAAGAAATGTGGGATATCGTAGATACCTCCGAACATACACAAAAACACTGTATGATGATGGAAAATGTCAACTACAGCAGAGACGAATTGATGTATCTGAATATGTGTAGACAAGGAGTCATTGGCGAGGTGCTTCATGCCGAAGCTGCTTACATTCATGAATTGCGCCTTCAGATGGAAGACGTCGAACGCGGGACTGGATCATGGAGAACATTTCACTATGCTCATAGAAACGGAAATTTATATCCGACACACGGTCTTGGTCCAGTTGCCCAATACATGAACCTCGCTCGTACTGAAGACAACTTTAAAAGTTTGACATCATATTCTACACCATCGAGAGGAAGAGGACTCTATGCAAAGAAGAATTACGCAGTAGATCATCAGTGGAACCAATTAGATTATAAGGGAGGTGATTTGAATACTTCAATCATAAAAACTACACTCGGTAGAACAGTCATGGTCCAATGGGACGAGACGAGTCCACGCCCATATACAAGACATAATTTGATTCAAGGAACTAAAGGGATACTTGCAGGATTCCCAACAAGAGTTGCATTGGAAGATGGGGTAGACGGTGCAACAGAAAATCATCATCAGTGGGTCCAAGGAGAACAATTAGAATTGCTTTATGATAAGTATGATCATCCTCTATATAAAAGACTAAATCAAGTCACTCAAAATTCTGGACATGGAGGAATGGATGGTTTGATGATGTACCGTATCGTAGAATGTCTTCGGAATGGAGAAGCGCTCGATCAAAATGTTTATGAAGGCTGTCATTGGAGTGCAGTTGCTCCATTAAGTGAGGCTTCAGTTGCATCAGATGGTGCTCCTCAACAATTTCCTGATTTTACTAGAGGGAATTGGAAGACGACTAAGCCTCTTGGGATTATTGGCTAGTCATATTGGGCTTTGGTAGCTCAAGAGTTAGCCAAAAGTAGGTCCAGAACCAGAAGAAAAGTCAGTCATAAATTGATAGCTATAACACTTCTTGTGTATCTATAAACCAGTCTATACCTTGAGTCTATCTGTATTAAATTGTGTGTTCATACCTTTTTGTGAATTTGTGAGTTATCAGGTTACTGCTTTTACATAGGGTGCTATCAGATCATAGCTCTTCGGAGCTAAGAGAGACTCGAAATAATCATCCCTCCTTTAGCAACAAGCTAAACTTCAAAAATCTTCTAGAATAATGTATCATTTGATTTCTATATATCGCTATTTGTAGATATATTTACGAATGCATTTGAAAGAAGCCACTCAAATTGGAAAATGCTTATCTAATCAACTTAGAGTGCAAATTGTGGAATGGTTGAAAAAACCAGAAAAGCACTTTCCTCCACACGAAACTCTAAAGCATTTTAATGATGGAGTTTGTATATCTTATATTCAAGAAAAAGTAGGATTGTCACAATCAACTGTATCAACTTATGTAAACAATATGGAAAAGTGTGGCTTGTTAATCGCAACGAGACATGGAAAGTGGACATACTTCAAAAGGAACGAGGAATTATTTAAGCGATACGCTAAATTTCTTACAGAAACAAAAAGATAAATTTATATAAATTAAGTATGATATGAAGATTTTAGTCATTGGCGGCAGAGGCACTATAGGTAAAAGAATAGTAGATCACTATTCAAAAAAGCATCAAGTTTTAGTAGCTGGAAGATCTTCAGCAGATTACCCGATTGATATAGCAGATACAAGATCTATAAAATCGTTATTTAGGAAAATAAAAAAATCTGGTAGAATAGATGCCATTATATGTGTAGCAGGAGAAGCAAAATGGGCTAGAATGAAAGATCTTTCAGAAGCGGATTATCATATAGGCCTAAGAAGTAAATTAATGGGCCAAGTTAATATAGTCCGTTATGCTCATAAGTGTTTAAAGAAAAAAGGGTCTATCACTCTTACAACAGGTATACTTGCGGACGACCCAGTCTATACAACAACAAGTGCAGCAATGGTGAATGGAGGTATTCATAGTTTTGTCCAAGCTGCAGCATTAGAAATGAAAAGGAAAATCAGAGTGAATGTTGTATCATCTGGTGTCGTTATGGATGCCTATCACAAATATGAAAGTTATTTTCCTGGTCATCCTCCCATTCCTATGGATAGAATGATTATGGGATATGTAAGAAGTGTAGAAGGTAGAGTTAACGGGGAAATTATCAGAATATACCATTAACTACCAAAATTCATAAAAAGTAAACATGGATAATGTATTAATTATCGGAGGCGGACTAATGGGAATGTCTACGGCATGGAAATTAGCAGAAAGGGAAGTCAAGGTCACCTTGGTAGAACAAGGAAATGAAGTTATATCCAAATCTTCGAGTATTGGAACGGCTCGAATTGCGAGGAGTCTAGGTCCAAAGAAAGATGTGTTTTCGTATGCACACAATACCACAATTAAAGAAGTTTCAAAGCTGATTGAATTTTTGAATGATAAAGAATCTACATCGGATCATTCAATAGATGATATTTATACAACTTTAGCTGTAAATTATCTCTTTCACAAAGATGATTATCTCAAGGTCAAAAAGTTAAGATTCAAAAAACAAAAAAATGACTTCAGACGAGCTTCGACAAATTCATCTTTCAGAAAATTTGGAATGTCTATACCTAAAGACACCATTATGGTAAGAGAAAGGCGACAATATTCTGGTAGCATGAATCCTTCTGAATTAATAAATAAATTACGTTTAGGAATAGAGAAAAAGAACGGTATCATTAAATATGAGAAGAAAGTAATTGCTCTTAGAAAAAAGGCTAACAACTTTGAAGTAGAAATTTTGGATATCAAGACTCAAAAGACCGAGACATTAATTTTTCAAAAGGTAGTAGTTGCTGCTGGAGCTTATTCGGTAGAAATACTTAAAGAATTTGCACCTTATTTTAATAAACTTATTACTCCCAAAAGAATAGCGATATCATTATTAAAAATTAAGGATAAGTGTTACGAGACACTAACAGATGAAGAAAAAATTGCGCTGCAAAATGGATTTCCTATGTTCTCTCAAATCGGGAAGGAGTATTTTGCTCTGATTACAGAATCAGGGCAAAACACATCTCCGATAATTAAGGCAGGTGGACATCAAAAGACAAGGAATATTCACAATCTGAATAAAATCTGGGAACAATCCGTATCACCAAAAGAAAGAAAGTGGATAAGAAAAAAGTTTTTGAAGCACTTAAAAATGTTAGAAATACATTTAACTAAAAATGACATAGAAGAAGTTGATAGTTATAATTGTGTTTATTCTTTAACTCGTAATAATTTTCCAATTGTGTCACCTATCTTTAATAAATACGGTTCACTTGATTCAAATATTGTTGTTGTAGGAGGCATGTCAGGTATTGGCGCAAAAGGTTGTTTGTGTTATGGAAGTTTCGCGGCTGACCAGATACAACGAGACAATAAAAAACCAAACAAAATGTATCGTAAAATGGAACGTACTTTTGGTAATCCAGCAGTAAATTTAAATACAAAAAGAAGAAGGCCGGGGAGATTATTTTAGATATTTCTAAAATAAAATGCCATATACAAACATAAAAGGCTAAAGTCGTCTACGAGAATTAGCTATGATCGCAAATCCTTCCTCTGGTCGGCTCCTAAGACCTATCATTTTAAGTATGTGGATAATGAAAAAAACGAAAATAAGGAAAGACCAAATTAAAATTAGATTAGAACGTATTGAAAAGACAATAAGAAAACCGAATTAATTGCACCTATTGGATTACTATTGTTGATAGTTTTGCCAATATATTTTTTCGACATAATTATGATGTGATTCGGAATGTTTTGGCTTAATAAATACCCTCACATTTTAAGTTCCCATCAGAATTAACGCTTACTAAATGTGGGCAAAGACTCAGCCATACTACCAGCACCTTTTTTATTAATTTTGAAGGTAACATCCTTTGTTGACGTAAATAAAATGACAGTTGAAAAAGAGCTTCTAAGATGTGATTTCAAGATCACAAATGCTTCTTCTAAAGCTAGCTCATCTTCTGTGTCCTCAGTCTCCTTAGACCTGTAGCGAAATTTAACCAAGACTTTGAAGTCACTTTCAGCATTGACTGGCAAAACGAATATATTTCTCAAGTTAGGCTTACCCTTGGTCTTTGCCATCGTTAATTTTCTGAAACTTTTTGTTTTTACACTTTCTGTTAGCTGTTTCCAGAAAAGCTCAAACTCCTCTTGATAGGGCATTTACTAAAGATTGATGAATAAATATTTCGTTTTCAAAAGTAAGATTAATAATTCAAGTAGTAGAAGCTATCCTAGAATCTATTCCATATTACACCCATTGACGCTAAATGGAGTTTTTTTTTTCTGGGATCACATGCCACTAAAGTACCTTGGAACAAGAACTTCAAACCAAGTGGTTTTAACCCAAGGTTTAGTTAGTGGGTCGTCATTCTGAATTTGATTCCGAAGCTGCTTGTCCGAGGCAGGTCTATTTTTAAAATACAGTAACAAGATGAAATCCTGTATCAAGCCTGCCTAGTGATAAGGCAGGTTCAGAATGACAATCAGCTAGTTTTCATTAATTAAACGACATTGGGTCTTCGTTACTTGTAAAAAAAAATAAGTGTAATCAGTTTTAGACACTTGAATATATCTATATTATTTTTGTCAATAATAAACTTAGCTTTGCGGGTTTTTAAAAAGAAGATACAATCCATGAATATTTATAAACAAATTAAAGCAGAAATTCAGGCTGCTTCACATATCGTGATTACAGCACATAAATCTGCTGATGGAGACTCCGTTGGTTCTTCTTTAGGCTTATTGCATTTTATTGAAAAATTAGCTAAGAAAGCTGTTGTCTGTCACCCAGATAAAGCACCTGATTTTTTATATTGGTTAGATACGAGTTCTATTATTTTAATGGAAGATAATCCGGATGAAGTAACAGCACAAATGAAAAAAGCAGACTTAATATTCTGTTTAGATTATAATGCAACCAGCCGCGTTGGACCAGAAATGCAAGCCTTATTAGAAGAAGCTACATGTCGGAAAATCATGATAGATCATCATTTGAATCCTGAAGACTTTTCTACGATTACTGTCTCTGAACCAACGGCTTCCTCCACGGCTCAACTAATTATAGATTTAATAGAACAGTCTGGACACATCGATTTGTTAGATGAAAAAATTGGCGCGCCACTATACGTAGGTATTTTGACAGATACGGGTAGTTTTAGATTCAACTCGGTAGATCCACATACGCATGAGGTCTTAGCTAAAATTTTAGGAGCAGGAGTCCAGCATCATTTAATTCATGAAGCCATAAATGATACGAATACGGAAAGCCGCCTACGTTTGCAAGGCTATGCGATGAGTGAAAAATTAGAGATTTTATACGATCACAATGTTGCGATTATCTCTTTATCCAAAGAAGAATTAGCTAAGTACAATTACCAAAAGGGAGATACTGATGCTTTGGCTAATTTGCTTTTGTCTATAAAAGGAATGAAGGCAGCCATTGTGTTTAAAGAGAAAGATGGAATTATGAAAATGTCTTTCCGGTCAAAGGGCACAGATAATCCAGTGAATGTATTTGCAAAAGAACATTTTGACGGTGGGGGACATGCAAATGCTGCTGGTGGCATGAGTGATTTAACAGTCGAAGACACTTTAGAAAAATTAAAAAGGTTAATTCCTCAATATTTTTAAAATCAAAAATAATTTGCGCTTTAAATAGAAGGAGCTATAACTCTAATTAATCGTATCTCATTGGTTAAAAAGAATATGCCACAAATGCCCTAAGTCACAAGGAAACACAAAGTGAAAGAAAGCCTCTTATTGTCTTAATGGTTCAATGACATAATTATGAAACCAATCATTTCCACCCGAAAGGGAATTCCGTTTTTCCACCAAAAAACTGCACTTGAGTTTCAGCAAGATGTTTATGAACGGTATGAAGATATGGTTGTTCGACAATCTGCGTTACATTTGGCAGATGAATCATGGGATAGATATCCATTCCAAGCAGTTTTTAATTTTGCTGAACCGCATTATCCAGAGCTAGCTGAAATCAATATTTTAGAAGTAGGTTGTGGTGTAGGAAGATGGGCAGGATCATTAGCAAAACGCTACCCGAAAGCGGCTTTGTGGGGAATTGATTATAGCTATCAAATGCTAAAACGCGCAACCGAATTTTGGGTAGAAGGCAAAGATGTTTCGATTGATTTATCCGATAAAGGATTTTTAAAACAATCCATAAAAGGGAATCATCTGACTAATTTAAAATTAGGATTAGCAAAAGCAGAAGACCTACCTTTTGAAGAAAGTAGTCAAGAATTGGTGGTGAATAGTTTCTTACTTGATCGATTAGATAATCCAATGAAAGGCTTAGAAGAAATGTATCGAGTCTTAAAACAAAATGGAAAACTTATCGTCGTCACTCCTTTAAATTTTAATACAAAAGAACATTGGAAATTGTATTATCCACCTATCAGACTCTCAAATATTCTAAGAGAAATCGGCTTTGAGATCTTGGAATGGACAGAGGATATTATGATTGAGGAACCTCTTGATTTTCATGGAAATGAGCTTCGCTGGAATTGTTTGGGTTTTGTGGGAAAGAAAGGCTAAAATTAGTATTCTACAGTTAATGTGTCTGTGTGGTTCAAAAAAACTTACTAAGCTTTAATGCCTAAAGTACATGAGATAAAGAAGTAGAATAGGAGTTATAAGCTCTTAAAGAAACTAGTTCAAAGAAGAATCGAGAGGTGCTTCAAACTTTGTTTCGTCCATACTATTTATCCAATTAGCAATTAAGTCAACACCTTCATGATGGACAAGACGTCGGCCAAGTTCTGGCATCATAGCTCCTGGATTAGTAGAGTTCATTCTATAGATCATGATTGACTCATCAGCATTGCCGGGGACAATTGAGAATGAATGTCCGCCAGTGCCTGCACCAGCGGATACAGTTGGTTTATAAACGCCAACTTTTAGACCAATCTCAGAATCTGCCATTAAGGTTAAGCCGGACGTTCCGCCAGCTCCTTTCGGATTGTGACAGTGACCACAGTTGATGTCAAGGTAGGCCATTGATCTCTCGTGAATAGAGGAGGAACCATTGTCCCACTGAGCGACAGCTGGGTGTTTAGATTGATTTTTATAGTTATGTAAATATCCAACTTCAGCCCATTTCTCCAACTGATTAAAAGACCCATCTTGGAAGGCAAAATCTTTATTTAAGTTTCTGACTTTTGGACCGATTGGCATTAACTTATTATCGTAAGCGTGACAGCCTTTACATTGGTTTTTATTAGGAATGATATAATCTACTGTTTGTTCTTCTCCATTTTTATTGATCCAAGACACATCTTTGATATCACCAATAATATCATAATACGCCTCTGTTTGTTCGTCATTCCAAGAATAGCCATAGGCGTCCCATTCTTCGCCTCGGTTTATCAGTAATCTAGTTTCCATGAGTCGTTTTCCTTTGGAAGCATCTCGCTCGTCATGCAGGTAATAAAAGTTTTTTATCAATACGGCACCTTCAGGGAAATCTAAGACATGTTCAGTTGTATAGTTTGCAGCTGTGCCATCAGGCATCCAAACAAAACGTTCTTTGTGAGAATAATCCGAAAACAGAGGAGAGATTAACTCGTAGGGTAGGACACCATTTTCTGGTTTTAGTTCGGCAACATTTCCGATAAAGAAATTGTATGCTGACAAAGTTTCGTGAGGAGAGTCAGGGATGTTGATTCCAGTTACAACTGTTGATTTGCAATTTGATAGTAACATTGACATGCAAATACTAGCTGCAAAAATCGATGTTATGAAAATTTTATTTCGGTGGGTTGAAAGAGACAATGGCTAATTATATTTAAACATTCAATAATCCTTGATTCAGAATCTATTATACACACATATACAGTCAACAGCAGATCCTGTATCAAGTTCAAGATGACAATAAGCTATATACCTTAAATAAGCAACATTGTATATATCCTTTTCAGCAATAGACTATAGTCCTTTGGAAGTCGGACATTTACTTTAGTAATTTTTAATCACAAATCACAAATCATAAATAACTTACTTCATCGCTAGCCATGCACTGTGATCACTAGTATCAAAGCTTGGCAATTCACAATCAAATGGGCTCATATCATAAGTCGCATTTTTCATCATATCCTCTAGTGTCATTCCTTTATCTGCATTAAGATTGACAAAACTTGCATCGCCATTATTCTTAAAGCAATAGCTCATAGGCTCATTCGGTTTGAAAATCCCATCGATAAGGATGTCAAAAGTTTTATCACCAAATAAACCAGCTATCATCTTACCTCCATCAGTTGTCAAATCCGTCTTGCCTTCATTTGCAATAAATTGATTGTCATGGATTGAAATATTTGTACAGTAAGGATCGAATTCTTCAGACTTATAAGATTGACCAGTCATCATCCAGCTATTGATCATGATACCTACAGTCTTATGATTCTTAATCGTATTATTATAAATTTCAATATTGGAATGCGCCATGATATTCATACCTGTCCCTGGAGGAAGCGTACTGACGATCATCCCTTTCGGAGCAAAGTTTTCACCATTATTATTCTCCATATAATTGTCATAGAATTTAATCTTGTCACCATTCGCTTGTGGAAGATCAGGCATATCAAAAATCAACATGCCAGCAGTATTATCATGTGCACGATTACCATAGACTTCCCCCACTTTTGTATTTTCTATTTCTAGTCCGGCTACATTATGATGGACGTAATTATTTCTGACAATGACATTATTGGATTGACCGACATAAATCCCTGCGTCCATTGCGTAAGATGCTTCGCAGTCTTCCATTAAGACATTTGTACTACTGACTGGATATAAACCATAGGCGCCATTTGTGGCAAGCTTTCCACTTGTCCAGGTCGTCTCTAGATCTCTCATGATCACATTGTTACAATCTTGAACTTTTATTGCATCTCCTTTAGAGTCGGCAACTGTAAATCCTTCAAGACTGATATTGTCTACATTTTTTATCAGAATGCCTTCCGCTCCTTCGATCTGACCTTTAAATGATAAAATAGTTTTACCTTTTCCTGCACCAGATATCTTGATGCCAGGAGTATCATTCAGTGAGATACTTCTCTTAAAGTCATAGGTGCCTTCCGGTAGTTTTATATGATCACCTTCTTTAGCCGTAATTAATGTCCGTTGTAATTCGCTGACCAAATTATCAGCAGACAATGTCAAGCCTTCATCAGCTGATGGTTTACAAGCAAACAGTAAGCAACACATGAATAGAGTGCTATAATAAATTGAAATTGATTTCATGAATATATGTTAAAAACTGTATAATAATCTACCAGTAACTTGTCTTTCAATTTGTGGAAAACCTGGTAATGATCTAAACTTGTTATCTAAAAGATTTGTTGCAGAAGCTTCCACTGTAAATCCATTTATAAATCCATAACCTAGTGATGCATCTAATAATGATCACGCATCAATTTTCCCAAAATAGATAGAATTGTTAGAAGTATACGCCTGATTCCATTGATAAGAAACACTTCCTTTTACGCCAATCTCTTGACCATAGCTTTTGTTATCTCAAAGTAATCATATTCTATAATTTTAATGAACATTTTTTTTACTTTTTTTACAAATGAATAGTTCCTGTTTTCTTCAATATGTACTGTGCTTGATTGGATTTTTGTTAATGTAAAAGGGACTGATTTACATCTGTACAATGTGCATTTAGAAACGATGATGATGAAACAAAGGAAACGAGATGAACAATTACAGGCAATTTTGGATCACAGTAAGTCGATTCCTGCAGATGACCCGATTATTGTTGCAGGTGATTTTAATTCGTTTTTTCCAAAAGATAGGAAGTTGTTTACTCGCCTTTTTAATGAGAATGGATTCCAATGGTACAGTGAAGTGCTTACATATACAGCAAGAGCTCTAAAAGGAATTCTAAAAAACAAAATAGATCATGTCTATGGAACAGGAATATCAATCCACACAATTGCTGTCTCTACTCATGTGAAAGCCAGCGATCATTATCCAGTATATTTTAATATTCATTTTAATCAATAAGAAGCTATTGTATATTTGAAATCAAATGGATACTCAAATAGTTAATCGCAAAATTATTCATATCGATATGGATGCTTTTTATGCATCTGTAGAGCAGCGTGATAACCCTGAGTTAAAAGGAAAACCTATCGGAGTCGGTGGCGGTAGTAAGCGAGGTGTATTGACTACGGCAAGCTATGAAGCACGTAAGTTTGGTGTTCACTCTGCGATGCCAGGATATCTTGCGAAAGCAAAGTGTCCAGATATTATATTCGTCAAGCCTCGATTCGAAGCGTATAAGGACGTATCTATAAAGATCAGAGAAATATTTTCACGATATACAGATCTGATAGAACCTTTGTCTTTAGATGAAGCATATTTAGATGTGACAGTGTGTAAAAAAGACTTGATCTATGCCACTGATATCGCCACAGCCATTAGAGATGATATCGAGAGAGAAACTCAATTGACGGCTTCAGCTGGAGTGTCTTACTGTAAGTTTATCGCTAAAATCGCCTCAGATATTAAGAAGCCTAATGGTATGACAGTGATCAAACCTAAGCAAGCCATATTATTTTTAGAGACCTTGAAAATTGAAAATTTTTATGGTGTAGGTAAAGTCACAGCAAAGAAAATGAAGGACTTCGGCATACATACAGGTAAGGATTTAAAGGAATGGTCAAAGTTTGATTTGGCAAAACACTTTGGTAAATCTGGTAGCTTTTATTATGATATAGTTAGGGGTAAAGATGATAGGCCAGTCAAATCGGAGAGAGTTCGAAAGTCACTTGGTGTCGAACGAACATTTGATGAGCACTTGACATCCCTTGAACAGCTAGAAGATATGTTGGGTAAAGTGATGGAGACATTTATGGCAAGGCTAGAAAAGAATAATTCCTATGGGCGAACGATCACATTAAAAATGAAGACTGCTGATTTTCAAATCATGACGCGGAGTTCATCAATGGATTCTCCTATTAGTGACAGAGAAAAAATCGAGTTCATCGCACTTCAATTACTGAAAGATAATTTTGAAGAAGGGATGAAAATAAGATTGATGGGATTGACGAGTTCTAATTTTGTGGAAGAAGTGGATGATGGACAGATGAAAATGTTTGAGATTTAAAGTATATAAATGACAGATGACAGATGACAGATGACAGATGACAGATGACAGATGACAGATGACAGATGAAA
>ENA-ORXT01003072-ORXT01003072.1-marine-metagenome-genome-assembly--contig:-NODE-3072-length-18942-cov-3.177684_pt1 | contig 18942 bp, 17 predicted proteins | sample MGYA00237868_ERZ511482 | MGnify/ENA metagenome assembly ERZ511482 | reverse complement strand
AACCGATGAAATAGCGAACCTAGTTGTCGCACAACTGCTATTTTTAGAAGCGGAAGATCCAGATAAAGATATTTATCTTTATATTAATTCTCCTGGTGGTTCAGTCTCCGCTGGAATGGGAATGTTTGATACCATGAATCAAATTCGCCCTGATGTTTGCACTATTTGTATTGGCTTGGCTGCAAGTATGGGTGCATTTTTGCTTAGTGCAGGGGAAAAAGGCAAACGTATGAGTCTACCTAATTCTCGTATTATGATTCACCAACCTTTGGGTGGCGCACAGGGACAAGCAACAGATATTGAAATCCAAGCTAAAGAAATTCTTTACATCAAACAAAGGCTTAATGAACTAATTGCAGGACATACTAGTCAACCATTTGATAAGATAGCTGCCGATACGGAACGAGATTTCTATATGTCTTCCGAAGAGGCTGTTGAATATGGACTAATTGATAAAGTCATCACTAAGTCAGAAGCCAGCTCACTTACTACCTAAAATTGCTCTATCAGTGTGAGGTACATACCTAAATGTCTAAATACGACTCTCATCTAAAATGTTCGTTTTGCGGAAAATCTCAGGAACAAGTAAGAAAGCTTATTGCAGGACCTGGGGTGTATATATGTGATGAATGTGTTGAACTGTGTAACGAAATTCTAGATGAAGAGTTGATCGAAGAGGGTGCAGTAGTATCTTCTTCGGCAGTATCAGGCAATCCTGAAGCAAAACCACCCAAGAAGCGAAAATCTAAATCGGGTGGTATTTCTTTTGGCGATATTCCCAAGCCAATAGAAATTAAGAGCTGTTTGGACGAACACGTCATTGGGCAGGAAGAAGCAAAAAAGGTTCTTTCTGTAGGGGTGTACAACCATTATAAGCGTCTTAGTTTAGCCAGTAAGACTAAAGATGTGGACGATCCTGTTGAGCTACAAAAGTCTAATGTTCTTTTAATAGGCCCTACTGGTTGTGGTAAAACTTTATTAGCTCAAACGTTAGCTAAAGTATTGCAAGTGCCTTTTGCTGTTGCTGATGCTACTACGCTGACTGAAGCTGGCTATGTGGGAGAAGATGTAGAAAACATTTTACTCAGGCTATTGCAGGTAGCAGATTTAGACCTAACCTTTTCAATAGAATTGTCTCCAGTGAGTCTTGGCGCATTGCAGTTAGTGACTGGCATTAGTTTGCTAGTACAAATTTATGCTTTGGGCTATATGGAAAAAGACTGGTCTTTGGCGCGCTTTTTTGCCCTTATGGGTTTCTTTGAAGCATCACTGTCAGGTCTGGCTTTAAGCGACTCCCTATTACTAAGCTATTGTCTCCTTGAGGCTTTAACTTTATCGACTTATCTGTTAGTTGGTTTCTGGTACGCTCAACCGCTAGTGGTAACGGCTGCTAGAGATGCTTTTTTAACGAAAAGAATTGGTGACATTGCCTTATTGATGGGTATAGTGGCTCTTTCTACCTATGGAGAAGGACTCAATTTTTCTCAGTTGGAAAGTTGGGTAGAGGTGCATCAGTTAGACCCCACCGTCGCTGCTCTTTTGGGTTTGGCATTGATTGCAGGGCCAGTTAGTAGCTGCGCGCAATTTCCCCTCAATCTTTGGTTAGATGAGGCAATGGAAGGCCCTAATCCCGCAGGTATTATGCGGAACTCGATTGTAGTTTCTGCGGGGGCTTATGTATTGATTAAACTTGAGCCGGCAACTACTCTCTCTCCAATTTCTGCTGACGCTTTAATTATTATAGGTGCGATAACAGCCATAGGCACTTCTTTGATGGCGATCGCCCAAATTGATATCAAACGAGCTTTGTCTCATTCCACCAGTGCCTACATGGGGCTGGTATTTATCGCCGTTGGTTTAAGACAGGTAGACATAGCCTTCTTATTACTGTTTAGTCATGCGATCGCCAAAGCACTATTATTCATGAGTGCAGGTTCGGTTATTTTGGCTAGCAACAATCAAAACATTACGGAAATGGGCGGCTTGTGGTCGAGAATGCCCGCAACTAGCCTATCTTTTTTGGCAGGTTCAGCAGGACTAATGAGCTTTGCTCCTTTAGGCATATTCTGGACTTACAAGCGTTGGTTTAGTGGTTCTTGGGATGTTGATTGGTGGCTGTTATTAATTGTCATGTTTGTGAATACCTTTTCTGCAATTAATTTGACTCGATTATTTAGAGTGATTTTTCTAGGAAAACCTCAAGTTAAAACCCGTCGCGCTCCTGAAGCACCTTGGCAAATGTCAGTACCAATGGTGGCTTTGATTGTAGTTGCTTTAATTGCCAGTGTTGCTCCCATACAGTGGCCTCTATGGTTGAGTCCAAACACTCCCTTAGCTTTGGATCGGCCCGAATTAATTACTCAATATGCTTTGCCCTTACTGATAGGTTCTGGTGTACTGGGTTGTGTGATTGGTTCAACTATTACTGTTGGTAAGGCTTGGTCTAGGTCAAGCAATTTTACAGTTAGGTTTGTTCAAGATTTGCTAGCCTATGACTTTTATATAGAGAAACTTTACGAGGTCACTGTAATTGCAGCGGTTTCCAACTTGGCGAAGTTTACATCTTGGATAGACCGTTACGTAGTCGATGGAGCAGTCAACCTAGTAAGTTTAGCAACAATTTTTGGCAGTAATGCTCTTAAATATAATGCCACAGGTCAATCACAGTTTTACATCACCACCATAGTAATTGGCATGGGCTTGTTGTTATGGTCGATGTTCAATGGTCAATGGTCGATAGTCACTAATTATTGGTCATCAATCATGTGATGCTTTGATAAGATTTTGGGTTTAAAAAAAAGTTTGATTTGATAAATTTCCGCTCTTTAACCATTCATTATGCTCAGTGCCTTAATTCTCATCCCTCTAGTGAGTGCAGCCATCATTGGCTTAACACCATTATCAGGAAAAAATCCCCGCAACTTTGCTATCGTAGCGGCAGTTGTTGCATTAGCTATCAATATTGCTCTAGGTTTACAGTTTGATTTTCAACAAGAGGGTATTCAATTTGCCGAAAATATACCTTGGATTGAATGGATTGGCTTAAACTACCACATCGGAATTGATGGTCTTTCTTTTCCTTTGGTATTGCTCAATAGCCTTTTGACTTTAATTGCTATCTTTGCCACAAGCCGAACAATTCAACGACCCAGACTATATTATGGGATGCTGTTTCTTCTTAGTGCTGGTGCGGTCGGAGCATTTTTAGCTCAAGATTTATTACTTTTCTTCCTGTTTTACGAATTAGAAATTGTTCCCCTATACTTTCTGATTGCCATTTGGGGTGGAAAAAGAAGGGGTTATGCAGCGATGAAGTTTTTACTTTACACTGCTTTATCAGGAATTTTGGTTCTGGCATCCTTTTTGGGATTGGTTTGGTTGACGGGAGAAACAACTTTTGACTATGCCATATTGCGATCGCATACTTTGCCCTTAGCTAGCCAGCTATGGTTGCTTACACCCTTGTTGATTGGTGTATTTATCAAAATTCCGATTTTTCCTTTCCATACTTGGCTACCTGATGCTCACGTAGAGGCTTCTACTCCTATATCAGTATTATTAGCAGGGGTGCTATTAAAACTGGGAACATATGCCTTGTTACGCTTTGGGGTAGGATTGTTCCTAGAAGGTTGGGTCTACCTTGCCCCTTGGATGGCAATTTTAGCGGGGATAAGTGCCTTGTATGGAGCATCTTGCGCGATCGCTCAAAAAGACATGAAAAAGGTGGTAGCGTACTCTTCTATTGCCCACATGGCTTATATCTTACTAGCTGCTAGTGCAACGACTCGTCTCAGTATGACTGCTGCCGTGTTTCAGATGGTCAGTCATGGATTAATCTCCGCATTCCTATTCTTATTGGTGGGAATGGTCTACAAAAAGACAGGTTCACGAGATGTTGACTATTTACGGGGTTTGCTCAATCCAGAAAGAGGACTTCCTGTAACTGGTGGGTTAATGATCTTAGGCGTAATGGCAAGTTCAGGCTTGCCTGGAATGGTCGGCTTTATTTCTGAATTTCTAGTATTTAGAGGAAGTTTTCCCATATTTCCGATTCCTACTCTAATGTGTTTGGTAGGTACTGGTTTGACTGCCGTTTATTTCTTGCTAGTAATTAACAAAGTCTTTTTTGGTCGTCTGACAGAAAGCTTATCCCAACTACCTCCTGTGGAATGGAGAGAACATGCCCCTGCCTTTGTGCTGCTGCTGTTGATTGTTGCTTTTGGAATTAAACCAGACTGGGTAACTCACTGGAGTGAAGTACAGGCGATCGCTCTTTTGACTGGAGGATAGCGCGCCCTTAGAGGCAAGGCACGCCTCGTTTGCACATTGATCAGCAATTAGTAATTAACAATCAGTAATCAGTAATTAATATGGTTGGTACTTCTGTTAAACGTTCAAAATCTCTTTTAGTTGAGGAATATATTGCCAGACTAGAAAAAGGAGATGCTCTACTTGATGATTCTCCCCAAAATCTGGTGGAAGTTGTCGGTATTCTCAAAAGCTATGGTGTGGTTTTAGATGCCTATTCTATTAACCTCTGCTATGTTGCCAATACTCAATTTTTAAAGCTATTTCCTTTATTTAAATACTTTAATGGAGAAGTAAATAGCGGTAAAATCGGCAAGTTTATCTGGCACGACCGCCTTAATTACGAATATGCAGAATACTGCATGAAAGGTATGTTTTGGCATGGTGGTGGTGGGTTGGATGCCTATTTAGATACTCCAGAATTTGCAGCCCAAACAGAAGAACTTCTCAAGGCTTATTACAAGTACAATCCTTTAATGATGGGGTTACACAAAATATTTCCTGATTTTCTTCCTGAACAAATGCGTCAGATGTCTTACTACAGTGGCTTAGGTCAGTTTTGGCGAGTAATGAGCGACATCTTTATCAACCTATCTGACAGTTATGACCGTGGTGAAATAAAGTCTATTCCTGACGTTGTAAAATTTATTCTGGATGGTTTGGTAGCCGATGCAGCTAGACCAATTGTTTATATTCCTAAGATAGGCGATATCGCATTTCCTATTATTCCCGAGTCAGCAGGAATAACGTTTTTAATGGATACGGGTGTTCCCTATGTAGAAGCAATTTTCTTTAGAGGAACTCCTTTCACTGGCACAGTATCCTACAACGCTCAAGCCTATGAAATTCCGTACGATCCTGGAATGTTCAACTATGGAGCATTGTACGCCGATCCTTTGCCTATTGGTGGTGCTGGTATTCCTCCTACTCTACTGATGCAGGATATGCGTCATTTTTTACCAGACTATTTACTTAAACTTTATCAAGAAAAAAGTATTCGAGGGGAAGGAGATCTCAGAATTCAGATTTGTGAAAGCTTCCAAAGATCTATGTTTTGTGTAACCACTGCTGCTGTGCAGGGGTTAGCACCTCATCCTTTAAATACTGAAGATCGTGATCAGCAACTTGCCAACCGCAAATATCTCAAAGGATGGCTCAATCGAATTTTGGAATCGCAGATAATTAAGGTTAATCGAAAAACTGTTGACTAAACATTTCTCAAATGTTAATTTATCGACAAATTTGTAACGATAATGAGATAATTGATCGTCAGCTGTTTATTAAAAAAATATTAAAGTATCAAATAAAACCTTTTTTTTATAGTATCAGCGAATTTTAGTACACAAAAAAATATAATTCTAATCGATGATAAAAACAGCATGGGTATTTCCAGGACAAGGTTCTCAAGTTGTAGGCATGGGAGTAGATCTACAAAATATTCCCACTGCCAAAGCAAGATTTGAAGCCGCTGAAAAAGTACTGGGTTGGTCTGTATTAGATATTTGCCAAGCAGACGAAGTAACTTTGGCTCGTACTTTGTATACTCAACCTGCTCTATATGTGATTGAAACAATTTTGATAGATTTGTTGATAGAGCGTATTGGTCTGCCTCAGTTGGTGGCTGGTCACAGCTTGGGTGAGTATGTAGCTTTGTATGCAGCAGGGGTTTTCGACTTTGAATCAGGACTACGATTAGTTAAAAAACGAGCAGAATTAATGGACAATGCTGCTGGAGGAAAAATGGCTGCACTAATGAAGTTCGACCGTGCAGAGTTAGCCGAAATTTTGGCAAAGACTCCTGATGTAGTTTTGGCAAACGACAATAGTAAGGGACAGGTAGTTATATCTGGTACTCCTGAAGGAGTAGAAAAAGTTGTCGCTCAGGTAAAAGCAAAACGAGTGATGATGCTTAATGTAGGGGGTGCATTTCATTCTCCTATGATGCAAGAGGCTAGTTCACAGTTTCTAGCTGTATTAGATGGAGTCAATTTTAATGATGCCAAAGTCCCTGTTTTATCAAATGTTGAACCTACTCCTGAAGTCGGTCAACAAGATTTAAAACGTAGATTAGCAGAGCAAATGACAGGATCTGTGCGTTGGCGAGAAATAATGCTGCAGTTTACCGAATCAGAAGTCACTAACATCATTGAAGTAGGGCCAGGAAAGGCTTTGTGTGGTCTGATCAAAAGAACCTGTCGCGAAATCAAGCTAGAAACCATTGGTACATTAGAACAGTTAAATGCTAAAACTTTAGTTTTAACTCCCTAAATTCTAAAATCTAATATTAATTTGATATTAATAGGGAATAGGCAATATACTGCCTCCACCCGTCAATCTTTACTACCTGCCTCAAGTATTCCACGATCGACAGATGGAAACAATTGCTTGAGGCAGTATATATTAGGTAGATCTTTTCAACAGCATTATTTACAATTGGCTAATTTTCTCTTGCCTCTTGCCTCTCTTAACTATGTAATTAATATTGCCTATCTACTTAAATTAAGTTTTACACTTTCTATGCTTACAAAAGCCATGTAATGAATTAACGTTTATCATTCGAGATAGACTTTTGAGGCATTGTACTTGGTCATGATTGGCAATAGATTTTCTTATGTTTGGCAAAAAATATACAAAGTCAGCAGATATATATTATTGTTTCTATTTTGTTTTGCTTTAGTAGTGGGATGCAATGGTAATTCCCCTCAACAGAGCAACAGTAAAGTTAACACTTCCCAACGCATTTCTGTAGGTACAACTCTTAAACCCCGCACCTTAGATCCAGCAGATAACTACGAATTGGCAGGATTGAATATTATTTATAACGTTGGGGAAAGTCTCTACACCTATGAGGTAGGAACAACAGAAATTAAGCCCCTGTTGGCGACAACAATGCCACAAATTAATGAAGATGGTTTAACCTACACCATCCCTGTGCGTGAGGGGGTGACTTTTCATGATGGCGCACCTTTTAACGCTGAAGCCATGGCATTTTCTTTACAACGCTTTATCGAGAATGGAGGCAAACCTGCATTTTTGTTAGGAGATGCGATCGCTAAAGTTGAGGCGACAGAAGAATATGAGCTTAAAATAAGCTTAAAACAACCCTTTGCCGCTTTTCCTGCTTTATTAGCTTTTCCTGGTGCTTGTGCAGTATCACCCCAGGCGTACAAAATTGGTCAAGGAAATTTCAACCCCAATATTTTAGTGGGGACGGGTAGATACAAGCTGAGTCAATTTAAAAGTGATTCAATTAGTTTAGATATTAACGAAAACTACTGGGGAGACAAAGCTGCCAATCAAGGAATTAATATTCAAGTATATGCAGGAAACTCAGCCAACCTGTTTAACAGTTTTAAGACTGGGGCGATAGATGTGGGCTATCAGTCTTTAGATCCTCAACAAATTGATACTTTGATTAGTAGTGCAGAGAATAACTGGAAGGTAGTTGAGGGTTCGGGAACAGTAGTTAACTATCTTGTGTTGAATCAGCAGCAAGAACCTCTAAATCAACCAGAAGTACGTCAGGCGATCGCCTCTATTGTGAATCGTGCTTTAATTAATGAACGAGTCTTAAAAGGACAGGCAGAACCAATTTATAGTCTGATTCCCACCGCGTTTGAAAGCTATAAGCCATCTTTTGAAAAACCGTATGGTGATGGTAATACGGCAAAAGCCAAAGAACTGCTGACTACAGCTGGTTATTCCTCTGAAAATCCTGCAATAATTGAGATTTGGCATCCTTCAGGCTCAATTACCCGTGGTATTGTCGCTGATACGATTAAAGCCTATACCGACCAAGAATTAGGAGGAATGATTCAGTTTATTCCTAATAGTGTTGAGTCGGCTTCCTTTTTTGGTAATCTCAGCAAAGGAATATATCCCACTGCATTGGTAGACTGGTATCCAGATTTTCTCGATCCTGACAACTATATTCAGCCTTTTATGAGTTGTGGTAAAGGTTCGCCCAATGTGGGATGTGAAGATGGTGCAGCCCAAAGTCGTGGTTCTTTCTATTATAGCGATCGCGCTAACCAGTTAATTGAGCAATCTCGACAGGAACAAGATACTGACAAACGTCAAGAGATTTTTGGAGAATTACAGCAGCTAATGGCCCAGGATGTACCATATATTCCTCTCTGGCAAACTAAAGACTATGCTTTTGCCCAAAGCAACGTTGATGGTGTAGTAATTAATCCTAGTCAGAACTTCCCTTTCTGGACAATTAAGCGAGTCAACAATGCCGATAGCTAAATGAAACTAATCATTCAAATTCCTTGTTATAACGAGGAAGCAACTCTAGGATTAACTTTATCCGAACTACCTCGTAAATTACCTGGAATAGACAAAATTGAATGGTTAATTATTAATGATGGCAGTCGCGATCGCACTCTTGAGGTAGCAAAAGCCAACGGAGTCGATCGCATTGTCAATTTTAAACGCAATCAAGGGTTAGCCAAAGCTTTTATGGCGGGGCTAGAAGCTTCCCTCCAGGCGGGGGGAGATATTATCGTTAACACCGATGCAGACAATCAATATTGTGCAGAGGATATTCCCCTGCTAATTGCACCTATCTTAGAAGGTAGAGCAGAGATAGTCATCGGTACTAGACCAATTCAAGAAATCGCCCACTTTTCACCCATCAAGAAATTTTTACAGCGGCTAGGTAGTTTGGTGGTGCGTCTGGCTAGTAATACGCGCATTCCTGATGCCCCTAGTGGCTTTCGGGCTATTAGTCGGGAAGCAGCCCTACAGCTAAATGTATTTAATGAATATACCTATACTTTAGAAACTATCATTCAAGCTGGTCAAAGAGGTTTGACAATTACTTCCGTTCCTATTCGTACCAACGGTTATCTACGCCCTTCTCGTTTGGTCAAAAGCATTTCGGCATATGTGCAGCATTCGGTCTTAACTATCTTACGAGTTTTTATGACCTATCGCCCGCTTCAGTTTTTCACCCTGTTGGGGAGTATTCCTTTTAGCCTGGGGTTTCTACTGTGTTGTCGTTGGTTATTTCTCTTTTGGGGCATTATTGGCGACGATCCAGCTAAATCCCGCGTTCCTAGTTTAGTTTTGGCTGCTATCTTAATTTTGATTGGGGTGCAGTTTTTGATCTTTGGTTTGGTTGCCGACTTGATGAGCGTCAACCGTCAGCTATTGGAGGATATTCAATTGCGATTAAGACGGAAGGAGTTGGAGGAGAAAAAGAGCCGTACAAAATAATAAAGGGGCGAAGCCCCAGCTTTTAGCTATTAGCCGTTAGCTTTTAGCTTCAATCAGAAAAGGTATTAAACCCCTCCTGATTGCAGACCACCAAACTTTGCTTGGTGGGGGTATTCAACCCGATAGCTATAAGGCGCGAAGCTACTACGCAAGTAGTCAATTAAAAGGCTTAAAGCTTAAAGCTTAAAGCTTTTTTGATAATTGAAGGGGATTGGAGATCAGGGAATTAATGATAGTACTTTTGCACCAGTAGTTTTTATTGGGAATGACTATGAAAAGTAATATCTGTAAAATTAGTTTGTGGGAGCTAAATCTTTTATAATTTGAGTCTGCCCATAGTCTGCAAAACATCATGCGCGATCGCAATTCTTTTATCCGTTCAGATTTGGCTCAATTAGCTGCATATACTTCCCATCCAAGCGGAGGAACACCCGCTACTGTAGTAGATCGTCTAGATACCAATGAAAGTCCTCTGGATTTGCCAGCAGACATCAAATCAAAGTTAGCCTGGGCATATCAGCAGGAAATAGATGCCAATCGCTATCCTGATGGCAGTCATGAAGAGTTGAAAAAAGCGATCGCCGAATATGTAGTTGAATCTGCTAGTTTGACTGATAATTTAACCACCGCTAATGTTTCAGTGGGAAATGGTTCGGATGAATTAATCCGTTCGATTCTAATTGCTACCTGTTTGGGAGGCGAAGGTTCAATTTTAGTTGCCACTCCTACCTTTTCTATGTATGGCATACTAGCCAAAACTTTAGGTATTCGGGTGGTGAGTATTGCTAGAGATGAAGCATTTTCTTTAGATCTTCAAGCAGCACAACAGGCTATTGACGCTACGGATAATCCACCCATCAAAGTGGTTTTTGTCGTCCATCCTAATTCACCCACAGGTAATGCTTTAGCCGAACAAGAATTAGAGTGGTTGAAAAGTTTGCCAGAAAATATCCTGGTAGTTATAGACGAAGCTTATTTTGAATTTTCTCAAACGTCTGTCGTCGGAGAATTAGCCCAACACAGCAATTGGGTTATATTGCGTACCTTTTCCAAAGCCTTTAGATTGGCTGCTCATCGCGTGGGATATGCGATCGCTAATCCAGATCTAGTTAAAGTACTAGAAAAAGTACGCCTACCATACAATCTACCTAGTTTTGCTCAAACTGCAGCAACGGTAGCCTTACAGCAACGCCAACTGCTTTTACCTTTAGTGGAACAGACTATCGAAGAAAGAAAGCGAGTTTATTCCATCCTGCAAAAAAATAGCCATTTCCAAGTATGGCAAAGTCAGGCTAACTTTTTATATCTCCGCCTTCAAAAGATTAGTGACGATCAACAGGATCATGCTTTGGCAAAGATAACTTCCGATTTAAAAACAGAAGGAACTCTTATACGCCATACTGGAGGAGGTTTGCGTATTACTATTGGTACTCCTCAAGAAAGCGATCGCACTATTGAAAGATTAATCAAGCAAGTAAATCATTAAATTAAATATCGCTCGATCAGCCTTTATTTTTAATTATCATTACTTTAGTGATTTGATTGACTGTTTCTTCAGGAATTGATAGAGAATCAGACAGCTTGGATAACATATCTAACTCTTCTTCAAACATTGCACCATCAGAGAGAGCGATATCAGTAGCGATCGCAAATATTGTCTCGTATAAATATTCTGGTAGCTTGGGTATAGCAAGCTGCAACAACACATCGACGTTATTAGCTTTAATAATTTTAAGCAGCTTTTTGAGAGTTTTGACAATACTCTCTTTTGTTTCATTTTTAAATAGCTTAGTTCTTTTGAGAGTTGTCATCAAATTCTGCAATTCTTCGTCTGCCATATGCCCATCCACAGCCACCGCAGCCAGCATAATTCCTGCAAAAGATTCCTCTGGTGTCAATTCAATATTTAGCCTTTTTTGAACGTCAGATGTTAAATTAGGTAAATTCATTACAATATAGTCAACAGTAATTTGGTCTGTACTGATATATTTCCCAAAAGCTTCCGACAAGTAACTATCTCGCTCACTAACTACAGTCCCAGTTATAGTCGTTCTAATTAATTTCCGTACTATCTCAGTAATTTGTTCGGGGGACTGGGGATTAGGGACTAGGGACTAGGGAGCAATAAATAGTACATACTTTCGTCTGGTTCTTATTAGGAATGACTATACATAAAACTTCGGAAAAATTAGAACAATCTAGTTTTGATTGTCTAGTAAGCATTTATGTATGCACGCATGTTTCGATACTAGGTTTTCGCTGCGTATTGCTCGCTTTTTTTGCTTGATGCTGATGGCTATTCGCTAAGAATTCGACTTGTCAAAAGGAATATAATGGGTGCGCCACGCAGACATATCCACTTTATAAATCGCGATCGCCTTATAGTCAAAGCTTATTGACCGATTGATGTTTAAATCTCTAATCAATATCTTATTTTATGGTTTTATTAGCGATCGCTTTATCTACTCGATCGCACTCCCTAGAAACTGACCAATTTTGCCTCGAATCATTTGTTTCTAATAATTGAGATGCAACTTTAATAGTAGTGGTCGAACACTCAGGTTTTGGTCGTACTCGTAGTAAGAAATAACCCTGTTTATCTTGAGGTGGCAATGAATACTCTGGTTGAGTAATTATGCACCAGTTTAAAGGAAGACTAGAGCGATCGTAGAAGGTAAAATAAATATCAAATTGTTGAATAATATCAGGTTCAGTATTAATTATCAAAGCCTGCTGAGAGTCCAAATAATTATAGGCAAAGTGGGTTGCTGGCGCGCCTACGGGTAGGTATTCTCGGCGGACAAAAGATTCTGGAAGGTAGTTGCGTAATTTGAGGATCGTGAATATATAGTAATGGAGGCTGGAATAAAACCAGTTTTTGGCTTCAATTAAATCGTGATAGTAATCATTAATATTATTAGGAACATTAAAAGTATCTGAATATAATTCATCATCTACTTTTATAGCAGGATAACTAATAGTATCGAGGCGATTATAATAACGTACTCCCAAAGAGTATTTCCCAGCAGGCAATTTAATCGTGTGCCAAGGTAAATCCGAATCTATTTTTTCAGATTCAATGCTAGTAATAGTTTTATAGGCAGGAAAACTATAAACTACGGCAATCCAAGATCGCGAGGATTTATTAGCTGTTGCCACATCTATTTCTACTGTTTCTTGGACAGGAAATGGCCCTAACGTACCGATTATGGCATGAGTATTCCAACGAGGTCCTTTCGTCATTAAAACGGGTAAAACTAAGGGTGCGTTAATAGTTTTTTGAGATAGTACACGCCATTGAGAAGCCTTCTTTTTATCTATAGCCAAATAAACAGTAAACAAGTTACCAATAACAAACTTCATGACTTTGTAAAACAAAAAGGATGCCAAAGCCAGAGGGAGTTCCCACAATAAATATATTTTATTCATTACACAATCAACGTTTAAAGCTAAGTTAATTGTCCCCCAGATTGCCGATCGCCAAACACAATTCTCTAAAATGATTGCCTCTGGCTTCAAAACTAAGATATTGATCGAAACTGGCACAAGCAGGGGAGAGTAAAACTACCTTGGCTTCTTTCTCTTGAGCGATCTCTAGACTTTGAGAAACCGCATTTTCCATTGTTTCAACAATTTGATAATCATCATAATTGTGCGATCGCAACTTTTCAGCAAAATCTGATGCCGCCTCTCCAATAAGTAAGACAGCGGCAGCTTTACGTTTGATACTATCGATCCAGGCGGTATCATCTCCTGTCTTACCTTGTCCTCCTGCAATCAAAACTGCTGGCGAGTCCACAGAATTTAAGCCCACCTCCGCAGCATCATAGTTGGTTGCTTTACTGTCGTTGATAAATTTAATTCCCTGATAAGTGCAAACATATTCCAAACGATGTTCCACTCCAAGGAAACTAGTGATGGCATCGGCGATCGCTTTTTTATCAATTTTGGCTAATTTGGCTGCTGCGATGGCTACCAAGAGATTTTGTAGATTATGTTCTCCAGGCATCTTAAACAAGGATACAGGGGAAATTAGTTCGTCAAATGCCACAACCCAGCCATCTTTAAGATAAACCCCTACAGGGCGATTATCCTCAAAACTATTTTCACCTTTAACACTTGTCCAAACAACATCTTCACCAAATTCTAATCTCTGTTGCAAAAAGCGATCGTCCCCGTTGATAATTTTCTGTTGGCAACGATGAAGCAAAGAAGCCTTGATCTGATAATAGTTTTCTACAGTTTTGTGGCGACTGAGGTGATCGGCAGTCAGAGTAGTAAAAATACCTATTTTGGGGGCTAATTCAACGGAAGATTCTATTTGATAGCTGCTTAATTCAGCAATAATCCAATCAAAATCAGCCGAGTTTCGATCTAAACTTTGAATTGCTAACTCACAAGCGGCGTTACCAATGTTGCCACAGGCAGGCGCGTTTAATTTTGCAGCTTGAAAAATCGCTGCTATCAAGGCCGTTGTCGTCGTTTTACCATTAGTACCTGTAATACCAATCCAGGGAATATGATTTAGGTAACGCCACGCTAGTTCAATTTCGCCAATAGTCTCTATTCCTTTTTTCCTGGCTGCTGCTAAAGGTTTAATATCCCAAGGTACACCAGGACTAACTACAATTAATTCAGGGGCATCATTACCTTCTAAAGTAATGCTGCTGTTTAGTTTTACAGTAACTCCTTCCTGAATTAGCTGTTGTTGTGATGCTTGTAATTGAGTAGCGTTAGATCTTGATGCAATTTGTGATTCTGTTGCTGAGTCTACTAAGGTAACTTGCCAACCGTCTTTGTTTAACAGTCTGGCTGCTGCAATTCCCGATCTTCCTAAACCAATAATTTCGCCTTTGGGCATAAATCTAGCAATGTAAAATTCCCATTGAATGGTAGCTTACTTTGCTTCATAACCATAGAAATGCTGTAGATTGCTTATCCTTATAAGTGGCGTAAAAGATTACTATTTAAGGATTTTAGGAAAAATTACTATTGTTCGTTGTCGAAAGTTATTCTGCCATCTTCTAATTCAATAATGCGATCTGCCACATCCAAAATGCGGTTGTCGTGAGTCACGATCAAAATAGTGCAGCCTTGCTCTCTAGCCAACTGCTGCATCAATTCAACGATATTTCTGCCAGACTTACTATCTAAGGCTGCGGTGGGCTCATCAGCTAGAACTATTTTAGGGTGGGAAACTAAGGCTCTAGCGATCGCAACTCGTTGTTTTTGCCCCCCCGAAAGGTTTTGAGGATGATAATCTATATGTTCTCCCAAACCTACAGAAGAGAGTAAAGCGATCGCTCTTTGTTCTATCTCTGAGCTTTTAATCCCGTCGTGCAATTCTAAAGACATCTGCACGTTTTGTTTAGCAGTTAAAGAAGCCAACAAATTGTGTGCCTGAAAAATATAGCCGATATTTCTTCTAGTTTCTACCAGCTTCTTTTTCTTTGCCCCAACCAATTCTTCCCCAAATACTTTTAAACTTCCTACTTGGGGCGATCTTAACCCACCCATTAAGGTCAAAAGGGTGGTTTTGCCCGAACCAGAAGGCCCTTTGAGAATAATTACTTCCCCTGAATTTAAGACTAAGTCTATATCAAATAATATTTGTTTTTTTAACTTACCCTCACCAAAAAAATGACTCAGGTTGTGAATATTCACAACCTGATTAATAGCTGACTTGTCTCGATTGAGAATCATATTACTCATGGCTAGCTGTGATGTAAGATAACTTTATTTCAATTTTAATTTATTAAATTAATAATCTCTTTCGCAGCGCGATCGCAAACTCCCACTGAGCCTAAGAGCGATCGCATCTTTTGATAGTCTTCAGTTATTTGCTGTCTTGTCTGAGAATTTGATAACGTTTGAATAGCTTCATTGGCAATGTTATCGGCAGTAACTTCTTCTTGCTGAAATTCAGGCACAATTCTTTGATTGACAATTAAGTTGGGAGGAGACATCAAAGGTACAGAAAACCCAAGTCTGCGACCGATCCAGGCGGTAATCGGACTAATACGGTAAATTACAACTTGAGGAACATTGAGCAGGGCAATTTCTAAATTTACTGTCCCTGATTTGGTAATAGCTAAATCCGCTGAAGCGATCGCATCGAGAGTCTGACCATCTAAAATTTTTGCTGGGAGATTATATTGCTTTACGGCTGCATTAATCGCATCTCGATAACTGGGTAGGGAAACAGGAATTACAAACTTAACTTTTGGTAGTTGCTGAGAAATTTTCTGTGCAGCCTGGCACATAACAGGTAGAAGATATTTGATTTCTTGTTGGCGAGAAGCAGGTAGAAGAGTGACAATTGTTTCTTCTGGTTCAATATTTAGATTGACTCTTGCCTGTTGATGGCTGGGTGCTTTTTCCATCCTATCTAGTAAGGGATGACCGACCCAGGTAACATCAATATTTTTATTAGCAAAATATTTAGCTTCTCCAGGAAAAATTGCCAGCAATTTATCCACCACTTGAGCAATTTTTGGTGCATTATTTAACATTGGCACTGCCCAATCCTGGGGGGCAATATAATAAACAACGGGGATGTGGGGAAACTGTTTTTTAACGTAGCTAGCTAAGGCTAGATTTGGCGTAGGATAGTCGATTATTACCAAAAGATCGGGAGGATTTTGCCTAATGTATTTTTTTGCCAGATTTTGAATTTTGATGGTGGGAAATACAAAAGGAATTCCTTCAACAAAACCCATTGAACCAATGACTGCAGTATTAGCAATAATGTTTGCTCCTGTCTCTTTCATGCGATCTCCACCCAAACCAGTGATTTTTAGCTCAATATCTCGATCTGCTGCAACTTTATAAAGAGATTCGATCAACATCGATCCTTGTAAATCTCCAGAGACTTCTCCTGTACTAACAAATATTTTCATAGTAAATTTCGGCAAGAATAATATATGAACGATCGCAAACCGAATATTAATACAGAATTAGCAAAAGAGCGTAATCGTGCTGCTGCCGAACGTACCCTAATGGCTTGGATACGCACCTGTTTAGCCTTAATCAGCTTTGGCTTTGGGGTCGACCGCATTGTGACAGCACTACAGCAATCATCAGTATATGAATATATTGACGATCCTCTTCACGTAACTAGAATTTTGGGTCTTTCTTTTATTGGAATTGGCACTAGTGCAATTGTTTTAGCAGCTTTAGAACATCGTAAAGAGCTACGTCATATACAAAAAGACCACTATATATATCAACCTCGTTCATCCCTAGCTTTTACTGTGGCAATTTCAATTTCCATCACAGGATTATTCGCTTTTGTCGGGATTTTAATTAAGTCTTACGGCAATCCTATTTAGGGCGTGTAATCAACATGGCGATTGCAAGCCCTAAGCAAATTAAGCCAAATTTAAAGAGAAGCAAGTTTTTTCTTACTCCTCTCTATTTTTTTATCCCTTACCCTTCAACGGTATGTCCTGCGGCAACAATAATTTGCTTAATTGATGCTTCGGAGGCTTTAGTATCCACCTTTACCTGCTTTGCTTCTATATCAATGTCTACTTTTGCTTCTGGTTCGTGAGTAAGGATAGCTTTTTCAATAGTTGAAGCACATCCATCACAAACTATACTTGACACTTTAAGATCGATCATTGTGAAAATAATTTGGCTAAATTTTGTATCTTACATTTTATCTTGATTTGAAGACTAAACTGATGTAACTACTTCTAAATCTAAAGCCTTGAGCAATCTATCTATATCGAAGTGCTGTTCCATCAGGTTTTGAATCTGTCTAACTTTGATCTCTTCGTAGATTGGCACTTTACCAAAAGCATTATCAACTATTTCCACCGTAGTCAGAGTATCTACATTCACGGATAATATCGGAATATCAAGACTTTCTGCTCGTTCTATAATTAGGTCTTTAGGAGGAATGTGACCAGTCAAAATTAGGCAATGAGTCGAAGTTTCCAAGGCTGCCATCTGTAGTTCTGCCCTATCTCCTCCTGTCACTACCGCCATATTGTCTCTCTGACGGAAATAGCCCAAAGCAGAGTTGACGTTCATTGCGCCAATGCTGAGGCTTTCTACCATCCAATCTAGATGTTCCTCACAACATAAAACTTTAGCATCAAGTCTAGTAGCTATTTCTTTAACGCTAATACTATTCAAAATTCTATCTTTAGGAATCATGCCCAAAACGGGAATTCCTTGCTTTTCTAGATAAGGTTTAACTGTTTCGGCAACAGTATCTAATTCGGCGGGGGGAATTTCATTAATTAGAATTCCTAGCAGGCGATCGCCTAAAAACTTTTTCGCTGTCAATAAACTACCTACCATCATCAAAGGATGGTAACGGGCAACTAGCAAAATTGAAGCATCGATAGATTCAGCAATTTCTGGAACTGATAAATTGAAAACACTACCTTCCCAGAGGTTGTTAGGTCCTTCTAGAAGGACTAAATCTGCTTCAAACTGGTTTACATACTGTTTTAAAGCTTGAGAATAATCTTCGCTATTTGTCCCTTGTAAACGTCCATCTATTGTCTGGCGATTGAGAAATAGCAGAGGAGATTTTACCTGATTGGCTGATAATCCTAAAGCGGTAGCCAGAAAATCAACATCTTCTGCTTGCTCTTGTTCACCAGCATTTTCTAGAAAATCTGTTGCCAAAGGCTGTCCATAGCCAATAGATATATGTTTATCTAAAGATAAATGACTTAAGCCCAAAATAGTTGCTGATTTTCCGCTATAAGCTTCGGTTGAAGCTATCAGAAGATGTTTAGCAGATTTAGCCACGCCCGCACTCCTTTTTGTTAGTTTTGATTTGTTTTTGATCGACTATTCCAAACGCAACAGTTTCCGATAAAAGCTTCTAGGAAAATCTGTTGTCTTAGAACGTTTAAAGTTCATGATGACATCAATTAGGTAATCAATAAACTCCGAATTAGACAATGTCACTTCATAACTTAATTCGGCCTGTCCATCAAACTGTAAACGACAACGAGTCAACTCAGAAGGTAATTTTGATACATACCAACTAGCGACAAAAGGAATACTTTCTCCTCCTTCCACTTCTCGCTTTCCTTCTAAAGATGCTTGGCGATATAGAGCGATCGCATGAGGAAGCCAACTATGTTTATTTTTGGAGTAATAAGGTACGTAGATAATTACATCCGCTCTGCTAGCAGGTTTTATTTGTTCGATGGTAGACATATGATAAAACTGTTAACTATAGTATTTCAATTTTTCTTGACTTTTCTACGTTATAACATCAGTTTTTATTGATTTTAAAAATTGCTCGCAAAAAAAAATGCCCTCCAAATGAATGGAAGGCATTAGCTCGAGCGTTCCCTTGCGCCTTTCGGCGGCGCGGGGTCTCTCGCCTTATTCAATCTTTATAAAAGATTAACCGTTGATTGCAGGTGCGCTTAGTGCTAC
>ENA-ORXT01003071-ORXT01003071.1-marine-metagenome-genome-assembly--contig:-NODE-3071-length-18945-cov-8.421454_pt1 | contig 18945 bp, 22 predicted proteins | sample MGYA00237868_ERZ511482 | MGnify/ENA metagenome assembly ERZ511482 | reverse complement strand
GCGGCGGGGCAGCGGCGCTCCGCCTCGGCCTCGGCGGTCACCAGCGCGTCGGCGGTTGGCGCAGACGCGCCCGCCGCGCGCGAGTCCCACCCGCACGCCGGGCACCGGAAGAAAAAGGTGCGCGCCGCCGCCGCCGCCGCCGCCGCCACCGCCGCTGCCGTCGCCGGGGGTGGCGGGGCGTCTGCGGCTGCCGCCGGCGGGGGGGCGTCGCCTCCCCCCCCGGGGTCCACGGGCGCCCCGTGTACGATGCGGGCCCCCCCCCCGCACAGCGGACAATCAAACGCGTAGCGGGAGCGGCCGGCATAGGCGCTGCCGCCCGCGCGGCCCGGCGGGATGAGGCGGCGGCTGCGCGGGCACACCCACCCCTCCACCGACAGCACCGCGTCAACGTCGTGGAAGAGGCGGCCGGTGGCGGGGCAGCCCCACAGGAGGGCCAGGGAGGGGGCCCGCCACACGGTCGCCGCGTCGGCGGCCACGGGGGGGACGCCCCCCGCGCCCGCCGCGTCCGACAGCCGCTCGGGGCGGGCGGTTGCGTCAAAGCCGCCGGGGGCCACCGTCGGCACGGCGGCGAGGAGCTCGTCGAGGCGCGAGAGCACCCACACCGCCGCCGCGGCGGGCGCCAACGAGGCGGCCGACGTGAGGACGCCCGCGGAGCGCGCGCGGAGGTGGACGAGGGCGCTGCGGAAGCCGCGGCGGTCGAGTTTGGCCGCCACCCCGCCGCCGCACATCGAGACGTGCGGCGGTTCCTACCTCTACCCCTGGCCGGCCCTTGAGGTGATAGCCACCACGCCCGTGAACGACTTTCTACTGGCCTCCCCCTTCGTCTTCTGACCTCTCTCGGCCCCCGTCCGTGCCGGCGACAGCCGCCCGTCGCCCGCCTTCGTTTGTCCGGCAGTCGTTGACGGCGGCAACCGGCGCAGGGTCCCCCACTTGTGCCGTATCATCATGTCGCGGTCGCGGCTGAACTGCGGATTTTTGGCGCGCCCCCCCGTCATTTACGATCGGGCTGACCATGGCATGGTGGTCATTGGTTCATCCCCTTACTCCCTACGCGTCGTGGCGGAGGACGTGCGGCGGATCGCCGCTGAGCAGGGAAAGGAGGAGCAGGCAGAGGAGGAGGGTTGTGGGGACGCTGACGTTGGAGATGTGGCCGGGCGTCGTGTGCGGGCCGCTGGGGACGAGCTTCGGGAGGATACCGGTCAAGATGTTGGAGAGGGCGGGGGAGAAGGCCTGTCCGACTTGGGCGACGGCCGCGGCTCCGTCCGAAGAAGCAGCAGAGAGGGGGCATCACCCCGCGGAGGTGCCTCATATGGAGCAACTGGAGGTGTGAATGATTCCGCGGTTGCCAACACGCGCGAAGACGGGCACGGCGACGCGACCGTGGACGCTGCCACGATCGAAGACGCTGTTACGTCTCCCAGCGCCACCATCTCCTCCGCCCCTGCCCCGTCCCCCCCGTCCGTCGCGGCAACCGTTTCATCCGCACGCCGTCGTCTATTGCACGAGGCTCTCGCTGGGGTGGCAAAGGACACAAGGCCCCGTCCACATCGTCCTGCGGACCGAGACGCTGCTGTTTCTGCCTCCAACCGCCTTCCTCTTGATGAGGACACGCTGTTCCGCGTCTTTTTGCCGCAGTTACGTGCGGCTGTCAACCTGACGGCGCGGATGGCGAGCGCACAAGCAGTGTCAAGTGTGTGCGTTCATGGAGCGCAAGTGATCATCACGGTGGACGCGTTTGACCCTATTGCCACTTGGCTGCAGTACAAGGACGGTGTGCTTTTGGCGCTCTGTAGCTGCGCTGGGGTGCTTGGGCTCGGCCGCTCTTCCGTTGGCGGGCTCCCGATGGAGTTTGCGCAGATGCAGGCAGCACTTGGCCGGAGCTGCACATGTCGACACGCCGTGGCGTTGCTGAGAGCGGTGGACGAGCTCGGCCTTGACGTTGCAGCGATCAACTTGCCGGACCTATTTACTGCTTGCCCGGCATTGCTCGGTCCGCTCCGCGATGACGGTGACGACGAGCCGGTGGGCACCATCACCTACCTCGCCATGTACTTGGGTAAGCGCAACAACGTGCCTGTGTACGCTGTGTTCTACGACGACGCATGGACGCCGGTCGTCGTGAGGCCGACGGCCAACAAGTTCAACTTAGCCACTTGCTGCCAAATGCCGTGCCAGACGCGACCTTGAGGTTGCATCCACTCAAAGGCGGTCAACAAGGTGACAAGGGCGGACGCGTCGTCAGACGCGGTGCGCGCTGAAATGGAACGTCAAGACGCGTTGCCACTCGGGCCCGACGGCCTTCTCAACCAGCAGGAGGAGCCGGCCGTTCGGCCTCCACCAGGAGCCGCCTCGAGACCCTCTGTGCAGCTGCCTGAGAGGGACTCTGCGACGCGGCGCAAGAGGCGCGCGCGCAACATGTTTCCTTGCGCAGCGGAGGTGGCCATGTGCGATTCGTACAGTGCCGCGCTGGACAGTTTACGCAACGGCAAGAAGGACCGAGAGCTGATCCCTGTGCACGCGGAGGAATCCTGCTTGGAATGTGGGGAGGAGCGCGCCGGAAAGTACCTGACGGCATGGGCTGCCTTGCTCTACACGATCCGCGGGCGCCTGCAAATCAACGTGGGCATCTGGACCTGCACAAGTGGGCACGTTGTGCACTACGACGGCGCCGAGGACGGCCTTTTTGCCGCATCCCCCGAGACGGTCTACGTGCGCGTCTTCCTAGACGCGGTCTTGGAAATCTGCGTCATCGCGCGCTCAACAATGGCGGCGGCGGCCGAGTACCTCACCAGCCTCTTGCGCAACACCGGCGCGTTCCAGGAAGAGCACGGCCAAGCGCGGCAACTGCTGTCCGACGCCTGCGGCGAGTTTTCGGAGACGCTCGTGATACCTGACGTGGCCTTTACGTGCGGCAAGTGCGGCGAGCAGGAGGCCGATGGCGGGCGCTTTGAGTGCGTCCTCATGGATGGCCAAGTCTTGGCCGTCCTTCAAGAGCACATCCTGCCGATGGTGCGCCCGGGGATGGACGCCCCACGGGTGGACTTGTCGATAGCGTACGCGTGCGCAGTGCGTAACGCGACCGTTCGGGCGGTCATTCGCCACCGCGTGCGCTCTGGCGCCGTCGACGATGTGGCGCTCACCGCGGAGGAGGCGCGGAAGTTCAAGGCGTTTGCGATGCAGCCCTTCCTGGAGCGTCCAACCCCGCCGCCGGCACCAACCGAGACAAGTCGCGGGGTGCGATCGCCCGCCGAAGCGGAGAAGGCCCTTCATTGGTCTGCATTCAAGGTGTTTTCGACCTTTTTCCACGTTCCCAACATAGAGGCCGTGCCCAGCGTCGCTACTGGGACTGGTGCCGCTGCGCACCATGCGGGTGCCGCGGCAGAGGACTCTTCGGGTGGCAGCGATGAAGAGAGCGTCGTCGACATGGTCAGCGCTGACAACAGCAAAGACGGCAGCGCGTCGGACTACTCGAGCGACGAGCTCATCCCGCTTTCGGGGGGGAGCGGCGCCATCGCAGAGTTGGGTAACGACGAGGGACACTCGACAGTGCTATGTGCCAACACAGACGAGGCCACGTCGGGCGCGAGCGACGATGTCGCCGGCGACGGACGGGTGGGGGTGGAGGAAGATCTCCAAGCCCTCGGACTCGATGTGTCGGCGCTTGGGGGATCTCCTCCCTCAACGACTCGCGCGTTTCCTCCCTCCACACCCCCTCCCTCCACAATCTCTCCCTCCACACCCCCGTCTTCCACTCCCCCGCTGGTCGGAGACGGCACCGAGTTCCTGCTGAACTCCCCGATCGCAGCCGGCAATGGGGACGAGCAGGAGGAGGTGGAGTCCTTCTTTTCTCGCGTGCCCAAGACGCGGTGCAGGTGGAGCGTGCCGCTGACGTCCGTAAAGCCGCCCTCATTGGAGCCGAGCGAGGAGCAGAACCCGGTCGTTGTCAACCCGGCGGACCCCTCCTCATTGTTGACTGCAGCCGCCATGAAGGCGGTCAACGCCATCTTTCAACAGAAGAGGACGGGCTCTCTGCTGCCCATCGTCAAGATCAACGCAATACCGATTCACATCTCCAGCTTCAAGAACCTCCTGCCGGGCAACTGGCTGGACGACGAGGTTGTCAACGGCTACGCCACGCTGCTAGAGTGGCGCAACAAGAAGGCGCTCAATAAGAGACCGGCGGCGCCCCGGCACCACTTCTTCAACTCTTTCTTCTACAAGCGCTTGCGGTTCATGAGCGAGTACTCCTACAACATGGTGCGGCGCTGGACCAAGGTTGACGACATCTTTTCCGTGCGTAACGTCTTCATCCCCGTCCATCTTGACGCGCACTGGATGTTGGTGGTCGTGGACGTTGGCAAAGAGGCGGGCGTCATCTCCCTGTACGATTCCCTCGGGTCGCCGGACAAGGTGGTCGCCGAGACCGTCCGGCGGTGGTTGATTGACGAGGCGGCGGACAAGGGCAAGCCGCAGCGCGACTGGACGATTGTCTATTCCGAGTGTCGCCACCAGGAGAACACCGACGACTGCGGGGTGTTCATGCTAAAGAACATGGACTACATTGCGCGCGGCTTGGAGCCTACTACCATGAAAAGAAGCACCGCATACTACCGCTGTCGCATAGCAGCCGAACTATTGGCCGAGGTTGTGGGCGGGGAGGGTTGATAGGATAAACCTGGTCCAACGGGGGTGGTGCGTTGGGGAGCTGGCAGGTACATGGGCGGGGTGTGCGGGACGGAGGTGCGAGGTGTACAGTCGTTTTCTTTCATAGCGCCCTTGTTGTTCTCCATTTCTCTTCTGGTTGGATGGTCGAAGAGGCAAGCAACAAGTGCATGTGGTGAAGCACCACGTGAAGCACCGCATCGCTCGTTCTATGTCACTCAGCTTGGTCGTTGCCGCCGCTCAAAGCATGGTTGCATGGCCGATTGTCTTCCTCGAAGCTTCCGCGGTCGCGTTGGATTGCACATGAGCATGGCTGACAGATTCACAGGGGGGCCACCTTCGCATTGTCTGAAGCACTGCTCTGTGAATTCCGCAATTACGAACCTATTGTGTGTACAGCACATGACCCAGATCCCCCGCCAAGGCCGTTAGAACAGGACACTTTATGCTCGCTGAAACAATTTCACTGCAAATTAAAGAGACTGGCAGTGAGGGTAGCGCTCCACTGAACCGCTCATGTCGGATCGATCTGCGGCACCAGTGACGCGGTGGCCACGGTCGAGCGCGCCCGCGAAGCATCCCGTGCTGACAAAGAGTGAGCATCTCGAGTGCCGTTGACAGTGTCCGCGGCGGTGGCTCCCAGCTACCTCACTGTTCAACTGCGCAGAAGAGTATCCGCTGCCGGCGCTTCCGCGCCACCCAGGGGCAGCCCGCGCTGTGGCCCTCTCGGTTCTGCTATCGTGCCCCCCAGGCGCTGCCAAAGACCGCGTGTCGGCTGCTCCTTGAGTGCCCCACTGCTTTCGCGACATGGCTCCCGCCACCACCGCCGGCATCTGGGGCCCTCCACGCCCCCGACACCAGCTCTCGATTCAAGGTCTCGCAATGACGCCACCGGTCTCTGGTACCTCTTACGCCCCCCCCCCCCTTCAATCACGTGGGCGGCCTGTCACAGCTAGCCAACGACACCCCCTGCATTGTCTGGCACAGGTGGGTTCTCCTTTGCATGCCCCGTGACTCACGCTGTTGCCATCGGCAAGGACCGGCAGTCCCTTCTGTTTCTTCCTCCTCGCACATTTTTTGTATGCTCCGCGCGTCATCCCTCACTCTCCGTGCCTCCTTTTCATGCCGTTTTGTACCCCCCGCCCCCGACGTGACTCTTCGCGTTTCTGGGTTCTTTTTGCAGGCCTGCTTGTCGCTGTGCCACTACGGTGGGGACTAGTCCTTTCTCTGCTGTGCGCCGCACGGACACCTGCTCGAGGCCCGTGACCGAGCCGCAGCAGTCGGCTGACCCGTTGATGACGGGGGAGCATTTGTCGTTGGCCCATCGTATGCCGTTGTCGGGGCCCCTGCCGTCTGTTCACCCCCTTCATTCCACCTAGCGCGTGCCTTCCTCCGAGCCCGTGCGGCTTGCCGAGCCCCTGTCGTCCGTCGAGCCTCTTCCGTCCTCCCAGCACCTTCCACGCGCTGAGCGCCTCTCATCATTCGGGCCCTATCCGGTGATGGAGGTGCCGCCGGCCGTCGAGCCGCTGTCACCCATGCGGGCGGTGCCTCCTGTGCACATGGCGGCATCGCTCGAGCCACTGCTGGCCGTACAAGAGCAGCTATCGGCGGCGGCGCCCGATTCCTTGCTGGCGGCGGCGCCAGAGCCTTTGCTGGTAGCGGTGCCAGAGACTGCGGTGGCGCCGGTGCCCGAGCAGCGGGAGATAGCTGCTCCCGAGCCTTTGGTAGCAGCGGCGGCCGCGACTGCGCCCGTGGCGGCCGAGCTCGTATGTGTCTGTACGGACTTCTTCCCGGAGACAGACGACCCGGACGTCGAAAAGGAGCGCTGGATGATTGTGCGCACGTTTATCGCCGCCATGCTCGCTGAGCCGGTGCTCAACGTTTTCGGCGGGTGTAACCTGATCGACGTGGAGGTTCTCGCCCGCGCGCTGATCGATGCCGTTCCGAGCGCAGTGTGGATCCAGCTGGCGCCGGCGGTGACGCCCGTCGTGTTTGTCTGGCAGTTCTTGCTGTTGGTGCGCAAGGCGATGGACGAGTCGCCCTCCCTCTGTCAAGCAGTTGGCGAGTTGATCCTCTTTTGCATCACGGCGGAGGAGCAGACAATGCCTCGGTGGGAGGCCAAGGCCGGGCGGTCATCCAAGGACTACCGTAACATGTGGGAGGACGGCGAGGCTGCTTCGTACCAGTCGTGGTTGCTCTCCCTCGGCATCGAGCCAGCTGTTTCCCACGTCGTCTCAGGAGAGGCATCAAGGGCGCGCGTCCAGGTTCAGGCCGAAGAGGAGAGGACGGGCCAGGCGTGGCCGGGCCGGGCGACCCTGCGCGCCTTCCCCGAAGACAGCACGGCGGAACGGAAGCGGGCCAAGGCGGCCTAGAAGCGTGCGGAGGACAAGCCCAAAACAAAGGAACCCAAGAAAGCATGGGACGCGGACGACTGCCGGCACGATTACCCTGTGAGCGTCCTGCGGGCGCCGGGGGTCATCACCTTCATGTGCGGATGTGGCTTTATCATCGCGTTTGAGCTTTTTCGGGAGACGGAGAGCCCCGCTCATGCGGTGGCGGCTCTAGTCCAGCGCTTTAAAAAGTTCCCTCGTGTCATATACTTTGATACGGCCTGTCAAGCCCAGCGCAACGCCCTGCGTCGGGTGCCGTGGATGATGGATGGCGTCTGCTCGGCGTGGTTCATCGATCGCTTCCACAGGTGCAACCACAAGTGCAGCCCCGTATTCAACGCCGACCAGTTCCCGCACCTTACGCGCGGGCACGACACGTCGGGCGCAGAGCGCCAGCACTCCATCAAGAAGAAGTCTAAGAACAGTTTGTCGTACATGACCCAGCGTCGTTTTATTGTGCGCTCACGATTTATTTCGGCACACAACAACATCCGCATGTCACAGCGGCGCCAGGCAACGACCATGGCGGCGGCGACTCACGTTAAGGGAGAACCCAAGACGGCGGTCGAGATCCAGCACAAGCCTGTCGAGGCCTACTATCATCACTACATTGTCAGCCATTGCGAGTTGGGGGAAGGGTGTCCGTGCCGCGAGGAGGTGAAGCGTGTTGGGCCGACCGGTCTGGAGAGAAAAGCGAGTTGATGGCAGTAGATAACACGTAAGAAAATGTCATGTCTCGAAGCAATGCAACCGACATCCTGCCAACGAGGCAGCACCGAGTAAAGGTGAAACGCGCTGCCGACAGCAGCAAAGCAACTACGAAATAGTGGTAACGTACCCACCTTGCAGGTGCTTGGCCAATGGTCCACGCGTCTGCAACGCTCGTACCAGCATGCCATTACGAGGTCTACAGGCGCAACAGAAGCGCACGACAGAAACATCCACAAGAAGCAAAAAGGAGGAGGAAAGCGACGGGAGCAGTTCAGTTATCTGTCACATTCCCCACATCCCCAACCAGCACTACGCACTGCCAGTAGCAAAAAACAAGACATGGCACAAGCGGGCACACCTACCCATCCAGAGGCCGGAAGACGCTTGCGGCGACACCCCGGGGCGTGTAATCCCGATGGAGCGTTCTTGGAGGGGCCACAGCGCCCACAACAGCGATGGTTGCTGAAAAAGAAACGGTCAAATAGAACCCACCGCGCCGTCACCGCGAAGCAGGACGGCCCACGTCCAAGCCCCCACCACATCCAGCAGCAGGCACCCTGTACCCCCACAGCATGTCCGCTCCGAAGCGATGCGTCCATCACGACCTGAAAAAGACAATGAAACTGAAAGTAATCAGAGCGCGGCGGAGAGAGGGCTCAATCACGGGCTGTTGGTGGGGACGGCGACTGACGGGGGTTGCCGGTGGGCGACTAGGGTACGATGCGGACACGACATGGGCTGCTTGACCGAGCGTGGGGCGGCAGTTGACAGTTCAGATCCTTCATCGCTGTCCGCGCCGAACGGGCCCAAGACACGTTGTGCGTCGCGCGAGCGGGCTTGCTTCATTCGGATGACAGTCGCTTGAATGCAGCAGGGCGCGTGCCGGAAGCGCTACCGTGGCGCCGCTTGTGGACAATGACAGCGCTTGTTGGGGGGCAGATCGAAGTTATGTTCACGTCAAGCCCCGATTGTCGGATCAAATCCATGGAATAAGTATGGTAGCCTCCCCAGGCAGTGATCTTCGCTCGTGTCCAGCTGAAAATTCAAGTTGCACGGTTCAAAAAGAGCCCGTCGGGGGGGGATCGCTGACATCACTCGGACTGCTGCAGCGGCGACTCCAGGAGGGGTTAGAGGTAGCGGCGGGCGTTAGGGTTATCGGTACCCGAGGGCGCCGAGCCGCCGCGTGGTGAAGAGGGTGACCGGTGGCTGTGACCGAGGCGAGCGGTGGCAGGCAATGCGGGGAAATCGCCCAGTGTGCCAACCTGGTACATGCCGCCTACAGACAGCCGTGGCGACGGCCGTCCGCCTGCTGAGCCGCCCCCGACCACAAAGGACGTGCTTGGACCACACGTTCATCAGGTCCCCATTGGTGAACTCTAGACAGCCGCGGTGCGAACGGGCCGGCCGGCTCGACAAAGGACGTACAGATATCAAATGCTCTGCAGGGTGGGTCCGTCTAGTGCAGCAAGTGTCGGCCAGGTCGGTCTGAAGCTCAGCAAGAAGCCAGGCCGGTCTTCAGTTCAGCAATAGGAGTGAGGCACGCCTACTGCGACTGCTCGCCGCCCGTCGAAAAATGCCCGCTACGGTGAGATGGTTCTCCCATAGGAAGCAACCCAGTCAGTGACCCAGTCAGAGACTGTCTGTGCGTCAATGTCCCCTCGCGCTTGGGCTGTTTATCAGCATGTTCTGCTTTATCGTGAGCGGTTGCGACGTAGACGGGTACAAAGTTCAGGACGCACGCCGGAGCACGCTCCGCCAGTAGTGTGTAACCCACACAGAAGGAACCTATAGCGGATGTGTCCAGATACACATGCAGAAGCGCATGTCGCCCGAGTGTATTGCATCGCGGAGGCGGAGGCGCACACCAAAGGAGCGCAAGAGCACATGGGTCCTCTGGACGGGTGCGTTTGAGCGTCGCATTGAAACATGCGCTGCAAGTGGATGTCGCACTGCGATGTGACCGCTGTCAATGTTACATGGTAAAACAACTGCAGGGAACAGGCAATCGTGAGAAAGAGTACCCACGTTCTCTTTTGGACTGCGGTCCTATTCATGAGAGGCACTACGCCGCCACTTCAGAGTGGAACGGTACAGAGTGCCACGAAACAGACGGATGCACCACGATGTTCATCACTGCTCTATTTCATGCCTCGCGCCCAGTCATGAAACTGTACCCTTTCGGAAGTGAGTACAAGCACGAAGCCGTCCCCTTTCACATGTGAAGTACACCCACGAAGCCGTCCTCTTCCATATTTGACGTACACGCAATTGACAGCTGCCCCGTCATATGCACGCTCAGAAAGAATCAGACAACGGCATAAACGTGCACAATGTATTTCTACCAACTGCCCGCCCCTCCCATGTCAAGCACAACAGACAAAAGCCCTACCGCCGCACATACTCATCCATGGTGAACAACGTGAAAACAAACTCGGACAGCTCCTTGCTGATCGGCGCGCAGCCCGGCGGTGGCTTCAACCGTGCCAACAACGTCCTGGCATCATTCATGGTTGCTGCGGCACGATAGGCATCTTGCAGCGCCACAGGCAAGTTGAAGCCGCCGTCCATAACTCTGTCGATGCGCTTGGGCCCCACGCCCGGTATCACGTTGAGCTGCAAAGCCCAGATCTGCTGCAGCGTCACCGACTGCCGCATGGTGCGCACAGCCTCCTCCCACACAGGGAAGGTCAAGTGCCCGTCCGTCCCAGCGGCCGCGTTGCCGTTGGCGCGATTCGTCTGAAGCCAGTTGGAAAGGCCGATGGTGGTGCCCAGACGGCGCTGACGGATCGTTACGAGTGACGAGAAGAAGGCCGCCGTGTCGGTGAGGTCGACCGTGTACTTGATGACGAAGTTGGACGTGACGGTGAGCTCCGCCAGAAGGTTCTTGGCCTCCATCCTTGTGTTGGCGTCATTGGCCGTCGCAGCATCCAGGTCCCCTTCAACGATGCAGGTCAGCGACTTGCAACCGGTCGCAGACATGTAGTACGTCTGCTGCCGCATCCGGCCGTCCCGCAGCGAGGCCACCAGGTCGGCGGCCGTCTTGCGCTCAATGAGTTGGTCGAGTACAATCTCCGTCCCCGCTTGTGGAGCGCCTGCGACCGTTGAATGGCCGGCGGTCGTGACGCGGGCCACCAGTACCGCGTCGCCAGTGGGCAGACGCCTCCTCACAACCTTGTCGGCCAGGCCGGGGTTGACGCGCAAGCGGGCCAGGAATGCGTCGCGAGAAGGCCCGGCACCGAATGTCTCCCGGTCGTCCACGACGAGAAGAACCTCGGCCACGAGCGGGCCGTCAGGTGCCATAGGCAACGGAAACTGCAGCCCCACCGGCGCCGGCGCCCGCGTCATACCGAACACTCGCTCGGGGTTCGCTCCGGCAAACGTGCCAAGTGGGGAAGACCTCAGAAGGTCCTCGGCCGTCTGGAGGTGCGTCCCGACGGTACTCGGCGGAGCGTGGGCAGGAGCGACGGCGTCCAAGACGGGGGAGGCATCCTCGTCGTCAGAGATGATCACAACGTCAGGGGCAGTTGGACGCGGGAGAGGGACGACAACAGCGGCTCCCCCACCCGAATTGTGATTGGAAGGCCCCGCCGGCGTCGTGTAATGCCGAGCCCGCTCGACCGGCTGGCCACCGTGCCCTTGCTCTGCCAAGGCACGGAGCAGCACAGCGCGAGAAAACACGTCTGCTCGAGGTAGACCACTCGGTCCTGCCGCAGCGGGAGAACCGGCCGGGGGGGGGGGGGGGACGCGTCGTTGCGCATGCCAGAGCTCCGTGCGGCGGGTCCACGCCGATCCATGGCGTACGGGGTGGGTGGTGTCCGCTGTAGAGCCGGGGAGTGGCGGAGAGGTACTAGGGTGTGCCAATCCCGGTTGGGATTCCACAAGAGGCGCGGGGGTGGTGGTGCACGGGTGAGGGCGCCTGTCGCCCGCGCTGGTGATGGATCGTGGCGGGAAGATGGTGGCGCGTCGCCGCTGTGGCTAGCGACTGAGGGGCAAGAGGAAACCCCGGCGCTGGCATCTGTCAGGCAGGGTCACCTGGGAGGCCGAACGGAACGGGCGCCTACCAGTCCGCCAAAAGGGGCCCCTCTGGGAGGCGGGTTCGCCGCCTCTAGACCGAACCTGCCTTGATCGGGCCTCCTGGAGGGGCGGCCCGAAGCGCCCGCTGAGGCCTGCGAACGAAACCGGCCTGAGCGACGCCGTGAGGATGGGTCTCTCTCGATGGCCACTGCAGCGCCTCTTGTTGAAAACGTCTCACGGCATATCTCGGCAAACGCGACTACGGGGGCTTCTTCCAATGTAGAAGGGGTGCATGAACGAAATCGTTCATACGAAGTATGGACTTGAGTAGTAACTCTCAGATCTGCGCGACCACTGGTACTTTCAACGGCCGGCGCGCGCCTACAGGTTTTGCGTGGGCGCTCGCGCGTTCATCTGTCGCGGCTGCTTCGCTGCAAGCCACTTGTCAGCACGAGTGTCTTGGCGATCCGCAGCTTATGCCATTGGCGAGGGCAGCATCAGCCACACGGGCGAATCTGGGTAACTGACGGTGGGGCGTGTCGCCATGGATTCTGGGCGCACTTTTAGTCAGGCACGTTCCGAGCTCACGCTGGTGCGGCCATCATTCTGGGCTCTGGCACCCGGCCGTGGTGGCGGAGTGCAGCGATTGGCCTCCGTCTTTTTGGCGCGCTCATTTCTCCTCGGCTTCCTCCGTACCATCTCTCAGGGGTAGGGAGCCGGCCAGCCCGTCGCGCCGGTGCCACGATTTGGGCGTCTCGTCTCCGCGCCAGTGGGACTGTCGGCACGCTTCGTCGTGGGGCCCAACTGGTGGCTTTTTGTGCCTGTGAAAAGAAGGGAGTGGCCAAGCGTACCAGCGTGACAGGCGCCAGAGAGCGGGTCGGTTGGGGCGTCGGGGATTAAGGAGGTAAGCTGCGTGTCATATGTGAACGGCATCCGCGTGTGTGGACGCCTTCGCCACGGCCCCGTACCCAACGACTAGCACCCGTGGGCAGGCAGTCTGTCGTGGAGAGGTCGGGCCCGGGGATGGCCAAGATGGGCTACGTGGGCGGCGACTTGGTGGTAAGCTGGTTGGGGGGCGGAGTGGCTTGGAACCGTGAAATGGATCTCGTGCGTGGCCATGGGTGGGATTGTGATGCCGCAACAGCGATACAACGGAGGGAGCTTAGCAGTTGCTGTCATCCGAGTGTGGGCCGGGCGCCGTTCATCGTGCTGGGTGCCATATGTGCCCGGAATCCGGGTGCGTAGGCGCTTGCACCACGGCTCCGTACCCTCCGACGTGCGCCTGTGGACAGGTAGTCTTTCGTTAAGAGGTCGGGCCCGGGGATGGCTCATGTGTGCTACGCGGGCGGCGACTGGGTGGCAAGCTGGATGGGGGGCGGAGTGGCTTGGAACCGTGGATTGGGTCTCGTGCATGGCAATGGGTGGGATTGTGATGCCGCAACAGCGATGCAACAGAGGGAGCTTAGCAGTTGCTGTCATCCGAGTATGGGCCGGGCGCCGTTGACCGTGGGCACTGGCGGATCTCATTTTATTCGTCGCGCTGAGTTGAGCTGTACCGATGCATCTTTCTTCGCCTTTCGTTGCTTGTGTTTCTCTTTTTATCTCTGCTGTTACGCCGTTCATGAATGGGTGCTATATCGAGAGGCGACAAAAGAACTTCGTCTTGCTTGCGTCGCGTGGTCCACCAGTGCACGTGACGAACCGGGGTGAACGGAAGTAGGGAACCAGTGTACCACAGCAGAAATAGCTTGCAGACAGAAAGGACAGAAAACACTACGAGAAAGACACCGATTCCACGGACCACACGATCGTGGTACCAACATGACCATCAAGATGCACGACCGCCGACCGCTTCGGAGCCAGTGGGTAGCGGTCATTGTAGGGGTACGCGACGGACGGCTCGAGGATGGAGCACAGCTCCACCGCTGCCATGTCCGGGTCGATCCAGCGGTTGCTCACCTTACGACGCTCCTTCAACAGCCGCCCAGTAGCAACCGGCACACCAAGCTCTGACAGGAGGGTGCAGACGGCGCGGTTGGCCACGGCGCTGAGAGGGGCTTGCGACGCCGCCACCGCCACTGCTGGCGCATCTGTGGCAGTCGCGGATGCCGCCGCGGTCTCCCGCGCGGCTGCGATCCGTCGCTCCGCTGCCTCAAGCTGCTCCCGCGCTTCAAGGCGACGCGAGCGCTTCGGAGGACGCGCGGGACTCGAGGTTGGCTTTGCAGCAGCCGCTCGTTTAGTAGTCTTTGGCGCTGCCGCTGCACTCGTTGAAAGCCTAAGGGCATCCGCCGCCAGCCCAAATGCCGAGCGCCCTCTTCGCGCGCTGTTGCCACTTGGTGGCGACGGACGAGTCGCCGACGACAGCAGTGAAGCGGACCCGCTGGCTCTGCTGGCGACCGGTGTCGTTGCAGGAGGAGGTTGCGCATCGGCCTCCCCGTTGGCGCCCGCCGCAGCACCAAGAATCTGGGTCGACTTGACCCGCGTGGCCGACGCCTTGACGCCCGCCTTGGAACCCGCCTTGGCTCTTGCATTGGCAACCGACGTGGAACCAACCTTGCCGCTCACCTTGGCCCTGACCTTGGCGCCCGCCGTGGCGCTCGCCTTGGTGCCCACCTTGATGCCCGCCTTGGCGCCCGCCTTGGAGCCCTTCGCTTCCGGCTCTTGGGAACTTCTTTCCGCTGCCGCTTTGGACGTGGCCCGGCGCCGACCGCTGGGCAGCGGGGGTCTCGGGGGGAGTGGCGGACGCCGCGAGGATGAGCCAGCTCGGCTCAGCAGGCTGGCAGCAGACCCGTCGCTAGACGCAGCCAGCGGCCTAGGTGCCACCAAGCGGCCCGGAACGGAAGCAAGCGCGCCGCCGGCGGCGGACTGGTGTGTAGTAGCCGCGGAGCTGGCCACCGACTTTGGTGACCCCTCAAGCGAGGAACGACCACCAGGTGGAGGAGGTGACGAGGGGCGAGAGACCGTTGTCCGTGAAACCTCTAAGCCCGGTGAAGGAGCAGGAAGAGCGCGCGCTGCTGCCAATGCATCCGGTCCACCAGATGGAGAAGATAAACTTGTTGGGCCGTCCGGGGTAGCCGATGCACTTGTCGCGGCTACAGACGGCGACGGCTCTGAAAGCTTCAAAGAAGCAACCGCAATGGACGCGGCGCTGGTCGCCGGCTGCGGTGTCGTTGCAGATGGGCGGGTGGAAGAAGCTTGCGCGGCGATCGGCGACGGCAAAGTGCAGGCAGGCAGTGCTGTCCCGGAAGCAGCAGACGGCGCGGCAGCTACAGGTGGTCGACCTCCAGATCTTGATGGCTGGGCGTCAGCACGTGGAGACGGCGCAGTAGCCACTGGTGTTGCAGCCGTAGCTGCGATAGGCTTAGCCGTCGCACGTGGAGATGGAGAAACAGAATGAGTAGGAGGAGTAGGAGGGCGTGGTGCTTGCGTACCAGCCACAGGTGGTCCAGCCGCAGATGCAGACGGCTTGGTCGTTGCATTTGGAGATGTAGAAACAGCAGGATTAAGAGTGCGTGGTGGAAACGTAGCAGCCACAATGGGTGCAGCCGCAGCTGCAGTTGGCTTGGTCGTTGCAGGCGGAAGTGAAGAAGCAGCAGGAGTAGGGAGGCATGGTCGAGGGGCAGCAACAGATGATGACGGTGCCGCAGCTGTGGATGGTGTTGTCGTCGCACGTGAAGATGGACGTGCAGAAAGACTGGTAGAAATTGCTCGAGGTGCAGCAGTTCCAGGAGCTGCAACCGCAGTGGTATGCGTCGTGGTTGTGGCACGCGCTATGGGAGCTGCAGGATGATGTGCAGGGCGCGCTCGAGGCGCAGCAGCCACCTGTGATACAGCAGCAGCTGTGGATGGAGCTGTCGCTGCACATCCAGAGAGCGACGCAGGAGTAGGTGGATATGGTTGAGGCGGTGATGCCGTGGACGCATTTCGACGAGCTCGGCGAGCCGTCGACGTAGCGCTTTCACGGCCAGTCGCCGCGGCACGGCTGGCGCTTGAGGAAGCTCGCGGCTGCTTTGCCACTGCCGCTCGCGCGACTAAAGTCGCTCGGAGTGTGGCAGCCGCCGTCTGTGCGGCAGCCACCGCCGCAGTCGCCCCACTAGGTCTCGTGCTAGCCGAAGGCGCTTGAGGAGCAGGATGGTCGCGGGGTAGCGGGGCGGGAAGATCGGGCGGCGCCATCCGCACGTGGTGTGTCGGCGGCTGTGAGCCGTTGGCCACCCACCCCGCGGGTCGACGGGAGCCGCCAGAAAATAGCTCACCAGGCCTCCGAGCGTCCGCCTGTTGCAGAGCAAACGCGGATGGCGTCGGTGCAATCCTTGGTGCTGCTCGCAACCCGGACAGCCCGGAGAGAGACGGCCGCTGGGACGTCCGCGACGCAATCGGCGGCAGCACCTTCGGGTTGAACTTGGAAACGTACCCCGATATCGCCGCGTGAGCCCTCTCGTACTTGTCTACCAGCGCCATCAGTTCTCCAAGGCGGCACTCCAGCGTGCTGGAGCAGGCGATGTTCATGTGAGGCAGCACCACCCTCACCGAACCGTCCTTGGTCACGTGCTTCGGGTCCCCGAGGTGGACGAGGGAGTTATTGACAATGACGTGGAGCGGCCACGGCTTTTCGCACCCGACTTGTCGAGGCCACCACGGCAAGCTCAGCCGCGCTCTCGGCCAGGACATCCCGCCCGCCGCAGCCGCGTTTCCGAGCACTGCGACCTTCCTCAGCTGCGTGAGAGGCTCGGGGCACTCTAGTACCGTCTTGGCCAACAACACGGCGGTGTCGGTCGGCAGGTAGTCAGTAGGAGAGTGTATGGTCGCCGGCGCGGTGGGCTCCCAGTCGCGCCGAACCCGCTTGACACGCTTGACGTTGCCCGACGGCCGGGGGCGTGCCCCGGATGCTCCCGCAGCGAGCTCATCCTCGGTCTCGTCACCGCCGCCGCAGTCACTGACGTCCAGCCCAGACAGGGGATCGTCCAAGGTTGGGTACATACGGCCACTGCCGCCCCCAACGGTCTTGCTTGCCAGAGGATGCGATGCAACGGCACCTGTATCCGTTGCTGCCCTGCCGGATCCCAACGGTCGGGTCCCGTCGTCTGCAACAGCTGGAGGAGTAAAATCGTCTGCAGCGTCTCCGTCAATGACGGCCGCTGCGGCTGCTTGCGACATTGCCAGTCGAGCAGCGGCCGTCGTGGGCTGGCCCGGGGCGTCCCCAGCAGCACTTGTACCAGCTTCCCGCGCGGAGTCCTCCCTTTCAGGGGCTGGTTGGGCAGCCCCCGTCCCCTCCCCACCCCCTCCGTCTCCCCTCACATCCTTCTCAGCATCTCCCGTCCTCTCATCACCTTTTCCCCGCCGTCCCCGTGCGACGGATCCGTCCGCGCGGGCGGCTGGAGGGAGCGGCGTCCGTGACGACCGCGCGTCCGTCAGGATGGAGGCGACCGTCGCCTCCATGCAGGATCCGCTCTCCGCGTATCGGTAGACCTGGCCCAACGCATGGGCCGCGGGGCTCTCGCAAATGGCCGCGTCCTCGTAGATGGGCAACCAGAAGACTTTGCCGCGCTTGTCGTAGCCCGACACGTGCACGTGCCAGTTGAGGTTGTTGTTGTCCTTGGAGAAGAGCTCAACGATGGTCAAGAGCTGCTTAACCTGCTCCAGTGTGACCGAGCAGACGCGCCGCTCCCCGACGGCTTTCACAAATGAGTCGCATGTGGCGAGCGCCGCCTGGTTGACCGCGTCCGACACCATTGTGCGGGCCTCAGAGACGGAAATTCCAGTGAACACCGGTCCGCAACGGTTGCTCTTCCCTCCCAATAGCTGCCACCACAGGAAGGATCAGTTGGCCAACAGCGGCGTCCCGTCGACCGCTCAGCCGAGTTACGGCTGTCCCCAGCCGCCGCTGGCACGCTCGTGCATGAGTACTGCGACTCGCTCGCGCAATAGCGCGCCAAGCCGACGGAAGCCACGCAGCTGCTGCAGGTGATGGGGTGGACGCAGAAAGAACAGCACGCCCAGTATCGGGGTCAGGCGTCAAGAGGGTACCGGTACCAGCCGACCCACACCGAGGACCGAACCCATTAACCGGCACACAATGCGTGACACACCGCGGCCGTCGACGGTCGTGGGGGCGCGACCTGATTCGGAGCGAGTAGGAGCAGGCGAAGAAGGGAGGAGCCCCATGCAGCGCGCCGCGCCCGCCGCCGCGTCACCGTGGGTGACGGCGACGACAGCGGCAACGGGGCCGCAAGAAGCGGGGCCGGGTGCCGCAAAAGGCGGGCACGCCGCGCAGGCACGCGTGGGCACGTGACCCGGGGACGCGTCGACCGCACGTGGCCTGCCGCCGAAATTGGCGGTTGGGAAGGACCACCCAACGCGGTCGAACGGGCCGCGAATATCAGCGGGTCCCCGAGAGATGCTCCCTTTTTGCTCCGCCGCAGGCCCGGTCCGATCTCGATGGAGAGGTGGCGTGTCTCGAGCCGGGCCCAGGACGAGCACCAAACCGCCATGGTCCATAAACCGCAAATTGCAGGGCCTCGTCCACACTGTAATGATCGTCAGAAAGGGCAGCCGCCATTTGGCAGAAGAGCGTGCCAGATTCTGCAGGCGGTCGAGAGCAATTTGGGGCCGCACAAATACGCCCGGGAGGGCGCGCACGGGTGGGCCATTCCGGGCCTCTCATTGGTCAGACCGTCGGCACGGCCGTCGAGTGGTGTGCACGTGCCGTGCCTAGGGCCGAATGCCGCCTGGAAACGCGTCGAATGGACGCCGTGTGGGCGGGTGGCACGACTGTGCCGACAGATCTGAGGTATTCCTGGACCAGCAAACCGACACGGGCTCAGCCAATCGACTCTACGGTGAGCGGCTCACCAGACTGAATCAGAGAAGACCGCACTGGGTGTGTACGGGGAGAAATACACAAATTTGTCGAGCATATTTATGTCAGGTAATTGTGTCGCATGACCACCGACTACAGACTCGCTTGAAAAAGTACATTGTTGACTGCGCGGGCGATACGCACGGCAGCAGCAGTGCGACGCGCGGGCGCGTGCATCGGCGGCGACGCGCCGGCGCGCCGGCATCGTCGCCCACGTCGAGTGCACGTGCGGTGCATGGCGCGCCACCAAGTGCACGGGGGCGCACGACCCAACGCCGCCGGCAGGTGCCCGCCTCTGGCCGCGGCTGCCCC
>ENA-ORXT01003070-ORXT01003070.1-marine-metagenome-genome-assembly--contig:-NODE-3070-length-18953-cov-8.793388_pt1 | contig 18953 bp, 21 predicted proteins | sample MGYA00237868_ERZ511482 | MGnify/ENA metagenome assembly ERZ511482 | reverse complement strand
CGTAGGCTGCGGTTTCGATGGGGCACCACACTGTGTCGCCCTCAAATCGCTTGAAAGTAACCAAAGAAGCGCGATGGCAGAACCGCCGACGATGTGGCGACGGCGGCCAACGGGGCGGCGCCTGTGGCGCCCGCGGCGGCAGCGGCGGCGGCGGCGGCGTCAGCGGCGACTGCGGCGCCCGCCGCCCCCAAACCCGCTGACGACACCGACGCGGAAGACACCGACGCGCTCGGGCAGCTGCCGCTGTTCCTCGCCTCCCTGCTTGTCAGCATCGTCGCGTCGTTTGCAGCCGGCGTGGACGTCCTTCGCGGCGGCGACGGCGGCGGCCGCGGCCACGGCGGCGTGCCAGCCCTGTGGGTCGCTGGCGACGACGATGTGTTTTTGGGCGTGGCGGACGAGCGCCGCGCCGCAGCGGCGGCGATCGCGGGGTGGAGCGGGTCGGGCGTGGAGGTAGTGGTCTTGCCGCGCGCGGGGCACTCTTGGGAGGTTGAGTTTGGCGCCCTTCGCCGGACGGTCGTCGGATGGCTGGTTGCGCTGAACCCCGTCGTGGGCTGGTTGGCGTGAGCGCCGCACAGGGGCGCGGGCGGGGTGGTTCCCGTGCGCAGCATGCAAGCGCCCGACGGGCACACATTTCCGCGCGCCCCTACACGTACACCCTCACACCACCTCCCCCCTATTCTGTCGCTGACGCCCCCCCGAGCGCCACCCCATCTCAGACTGTTTTTTATTTTTTTTTCCGGAAAAACATCTAGCTGAGTCGCGAACATCATTGCAAGTATATTATAGACTTCCCGATTCTCGAAAAAGAATAACTTGCAGCGTTTACATCTTGTGATTGGCCGAGAAGCCGTATCCAGCCCAACGAAATGCTTTCGTGCATCTGCAGAGCAGTTGCGTTTTTGTCGGGAGACTGCAACAGAGTAAAAGCAGTTTACAGACACAACTCGGGGCCGCCACTTAGTCTTGCCCCACCCCATGCCACTCGATACCCCTCCTCCTCGTCCGTGCTCTCAAGCCCCTCTTTAACGTCAAGCGTGTGGAGGACGCCCTCAACGCCGCCGTAGGCGTCGGCATCGTCCGTCGTGTTGGCAAAGACAGGGGTGCGGCCGATGCCGCTCTCCACCGGTGGGGACGGCGAGGACAGGGTTTGCGCGGCCGCCGCGCCCGCGCGCACGATAGAGTCTTCACTCGAATCCTTTCCCGACACAAGGTTCACGCGCTTCTCCGGGGCGGGCGGCGCGGCCGAGAAATGGGCAGGCGTCAGCGACGGCGACGCCGCCCGCGCCGGAAACAGGTGCCCCGCCATCTCGATGCGCGTCCGATCCGGGACACAACAGGCCATCATCTGCTCTTCCAGGAGTGCTTTGGGACTCGGCCCATCTCTGGCAGCCGCCTGACTTGCTTGGACCGGGGGTAGCAGCAAGCCGCGAGAGACGGGAGTTGTGACGCCTTCAAAGAGCCGCCGAGGAGGCTGCGATGGCGTCGGGAGCACGCGCCCCCCGTCCGCCACGGACAGAGCAGCCGCGCGCGCCACCACGCTGGCACCGCCCGTCCCCACAGAGCTGCTGCCGACCACGCCCGCCGAGTCGACTGCCATTGGCGAATGTTCCGTCGGGGACACCTCGTTGTCCTCGGGGATTTGGACTAGAAACCAGTAAGGCCCCTCGTACGAGCTTGTCCAAATGCTGCGCAGGCGCTCGACCTCGTCTGTATGGAGCGCCACCGGAGCCGGGGACGCCCACACCCCAGACTGGTTCGTCGACATAAACGCCTGGAACCGCACGGGCACCGTGGCATCGCCAATGCGGACGCTCTGTTGAAAGCCCAGCTCCCGCGACTTGGTCGACGGTGTCGACAAGTAGAGCAGGACGTGCTCTGCCTCGGCGTCGTCAAGAATTGCCAGGATGTCCGACAGCTTGTTGTTGGACGTAAAAAATGAGGAGCGCTCCCCCTGAAAGTCCTCGCAGCGGACCACCGCCCCGCTGCTGGAGGCGTCCACATCATTCTTAAAAATGCGATCGGCCGTGAGGAAGTTGGTGTACGCGGGCAGCGACACAGCCGAGGACAGCGGGATAGGCAAGCCGCCGCGAGTGAGGTGCGCGTTCAGCCCAACTGGGCGCTCGAGCATAGGTAAGCTCGTGGCGTGGGGACAACCCGCCAGACGCCGCCGGTCGAATATGCACCTTAAGAGAAAACGTCTGCCGTGAAAAGAATGGAGCCCAAGGAATGCCAAGAGCGATGCGAAAAGATTGGAGAATGTTAAAATTGTCAGCGAATCGTACAGTGCTCCCACAGTAATTGCATCGCGCCCAAACGGCAACGCAAATGGGCCGCTGCCCCTGGCCCCTGCCACCATGCAGAAGATAGCAAGCATAAATAAACACCACGACACCGATGCTCCCAGCCACCCAAGACCACACAAACGCACCTCACCAACCAAAAAGCCGAAATTCATAAAGTTGTCGACAAACTGAACGTACTGACGGCCGTTGAGGAGGAGCCGCAGAGGCCCAGACAGGTCAATGAAAACCAATGTGGTTCCACAGGATTCCGACGGCCGTTCGGTGCCGGACGGGATGAAGGCGTTGCAAAGTGCCGCGGTGATGCGCACGTGATCCACCGTGTCGGGCTTGACGTCCGCCAGCGCCATGATAGAGACCGCCGCCGCCAAAGCCCGGCCACGCGCCTGCACCTCCGCGCGGCGCTCCATCTTGGTGATGGGGGAGACGGGCATTCAGAATTTGAGTGGAGCAGCTAGCAGGGGGGGGGAGGGATCGGGTAGGAGGAGCACAAGTCACGAGGCTGGGTTGGGGAAGAGAGTGGGTGCGTCGTGCAGTCGACGATCACACCATCAGGTGACGGGTAGGCGACGTGACAAGAAGAGCAAAGGAATGAGAGGCAACCCTGTAATAGTCTGAGGAGAGCTTTCGTATGACATGACCCTCAGCCCTAGTGCCATTCTTGGCGACAAAAACCGGGCGCCGTGTGTCCACCAGGAGGTCATCGCAAGGACGAGCGCGAGAACAGGCGCAAGTCAGGCACGACGACTGGCGTGAGGATGGGCGCGAGGACGGGCGCGAGGCCTGGCGCAAGAATGGACGCGGGGGAGGGCGCGAGGACCGGCGCGAGGACAGGTGTGAGAACTCTCTCAGGGGTCCTGACCGGGACAAATAGGGCTGTCAGACAGCGGACGCGCCGGGGACGGGCCGCCCACAGGGATTCGTCATGGGAGCTGCATTGGCTGAAATTGTCCCAGCCAATTCCAGCATGAATACAAGAAGCTCATTGTAATCAGTGCGGAGCTCTGCGCCGGTATAGGGGAAGTACTCAGACGAGCACTTAGTGAAGCAACAATCTAGTAAACATGACCACGACAATGGAAATCCGATTTCACAGCTCATTTCTCACACCACGGCACAAGGCACACTGTTCGGACCCTGACTTACCACGGGAAAAAAGTGGCAAGGTCCGCTGAAAACCAAATGGGGTGGCTCATGGATGGCACCGATGAATATTATACGTTTCTGTTCGAACTTAGCTTACTCTGGGGATTGATTGAGAAACCAATTAGTTGCATACAAAATGGATAACTGATGAGTAATAGTAAGACTTTTTGTGGATTACTTCATAAGTTCGTCAAACGATCAAGCAGCTGTTCTGTAGTTGTCACAATTTCTATAGATCAAATGCCTGCGTTTCGTAAGAGCTTAGTCATAGGGATCAATAGGAGAGGAAAGTTCGCCCGTGTCCTCTTCGTTGGGAGGCCGGAAGGATGCGGAGAGGCGCAACCTGAAGTACTCAATGTGGTCCGAGATATCTGCAATGGCTTCTTCTTGGCCTCTTGATGAGACATCTTCCAGGGAGATGGGGTGCACCAATGTCATATCGTCGAGGCCTTGAACTCGTGAAAGCGCCTCATACCACGACGCCGGAGCAAAGAACTTGGAAGCGTCGCCTTCGTTTTATGTACAGTAAAAGCATTTGCCTGTACAAGAGGTAGCTAGTAAACAATGACCGGAACTGGTAACTGTATCCTTTCGCGGACTGCATAAATCGCAATGACCCCGGGCGTTACCTTGGAAAGAGAGGGTCCCCGATAACAGGATGAGTCAAGCTGGACCAAGACTACCGGCAGGTCATGCGGTGGACTATCTTGCTCGGCTGAGGAAGCCATTCTGTTACATGCCTCTTCCTTCTATTCATGCGGGTCACCATCCCTTCCGCCGAAAATGCGATACACCACGCCAGTGGCACTATTGAATAATCCCAACTCGACGCACATGTTGCATGTCAGCATTACACGTTGACCCACGTACAAGTTGAGCGAATTAGTAACGAATTGATCTTGCCCTCCCGTGGACCTTCTTCGAGACAAGCTTCGTCGAACAATGCTTTGCTTTTCTTGCTGAGTCCTCGCTGGATCTCCTTCTTTGTCTGTGCAAACAGCAATGTGCGTACATGCTCTGGCTGTTTTCTTTAGTTGCTTACGGTCGTCTGGAGTCAGGCAGTCCCGTTTAAAAGCGACCTCGTTCTACGCCTGCACCTCCTTGTTCGTTTGCACGATCAAGGTGCTGTCAGTCCAGCGACAATCTGGATTCGATGTCAATGCGGGATCGTGCCTCGAGTTCAAGTACCGAAGCCCCTCTGCAGAGGGCTTGCCCACTCGAACTGCAGAGGGCACATCGTAGAATGGGCCGTGGTTGCGTTGACCAACAGACAGTTCAAAGTATGCATCACACTCGGTGTACAGATCGATGTCCATGCTCTCTCATATTGGAACGCTTGGGAATTTCTATTGCGGCCGTAGCGGCCGAGCCTCAGCTGGACTGAGCTGGAATCGGTCCCCGCACATGAGGAAATGGAGGCCTCCAAAGAGAAGATGCGCACAGGATGGGAAGACTTTTCCCAGTCTCTCACTAATCGTGTTCAAACTAGCGGCTGAGACAAAGCTGATCTTGTCAATGACCAACACTTTGACGCTTTCCTAGTCGCGTCGGAGACGGAGAAGCGTTGCTTCACTCATTTCTGACCCGTGATTGCACGGCGCACTCCAAAGCTGAATGGAGTGGAATGCCACCAATGTTTGACGCTGCGACACCGGAAAACGCGGTTTTCACGAGCAGCGCGTGTCTACTGCCACCGGACGTTTCACCTTCGAGCAAATTGTCCAGGCCCAGGCTTTGATTAATCTTCAATGTCACTGTATCTATCAGGTACGACTTTCCGGTGCCCCCTGGCCCAATCAGGACTACACGATTGCTCGGGAGACCCTTTTTAAGATCATTTTCGAATTCCCTGTGCACGTGACGTTGTTCTGGATCGAAAGACTTCATGCGGTCCTCCAGTGCTCGTCGTGCAGTCTCTTCCGAAGAAGCCACATCAGCACCCTCCTTCAGATTTTTCTGTTCACCCCGACTCTTTGTAAAATCTGCCCTTCGCTGCACGCTCTCACGTGCCAGTGCCCACCGGTTATGGTGCATTTTTTCAATCTTTCGACCGATCATGTTTCTCTGCTCAAATTCTGGCAAGCCAGTCGCACTTTCTCCGCTTGCCAGATCCTGATCCTCCTCATGCTCTTACAACGTATCGCCCCACGTCGATCCATCGTCACTGTCGATATTCTCCTGCCCAAATTCAAACTCTCGGTTCTCCGATGCTTGGGTCTCATCTAAGCCTTTTCGCACATTGAGAGCGGAAGAGGTGGCATGAAAGCCTTGGTAGTGGTCAATCATGTCCCGGGCGTGGCATGTCCTGGTCATATCGGCGCTAAAAAAAAATGCTTTGGAGATACTCGGATGCCGTGGATCCTTCCCGGAGAATTCGATCTAGCCGTCGCCACGGTGTGTGTAGAAACAGAATGCCCTTCGAGAAGGTGGCGGCTTCTGTCGGGTCTAGGCGGTAACGAATGGCAACGACAAACTTCTATGCCTCTTCGTGGCATACAGGTGCGTTTCAGTCTCCACCCGCCCTACCAATCGAAGAGATTGGCCCTCGTTCTTTGTTATTGTTTTCAAAGAGTATTCAGAGAGCCACTCGAACACGGGGAGTTTCTCGCAAGAAAAAGAGCGGTCCTCGTAAAACTGCACGTTTTTATTTGTGGCCAATGCGGATCCATTCGGCCGAACGAACACATCTTGAACTTCTCTGTCGTCGCTGTCCCCAGAGTTTTTAAGGTGCAAATGGGGCGCCGGCACAGTGATGTCCTCGGCTCGATTGATATACCGGCCCATCAGAACGAATCCAAAGGCGTTCTTTCATGCTGACCTACCTCGAGTTCAAAATTCCCATCATCATTGCTGATTCCCGATTTTTGTCTTGGTGGACAGAGACTGACTTGCGGACCGACTCTCTCCACCAATCAGATACGCCCCTGGGACTGACTTGGTGCGCCTGATTGCTTACATGTGCCCATCCAGTCTGGAAATCGAAATCAGCTGCTCTTTTTTTCTGCACTTCTGGCAAGGAGACAGTAGAAAATCTCAAGATCTCGCATGGGCAGCTTGCTCCGTGCTAAGAAAATCGGATCAAGGGGCAACAAACAGTGAGTTCTGCTTGATGCAAGGTCCTGGCATCGAATGCGGGCTTTCTATTGGCTTTGATGCCTTTTTACTGTCGTTTTCGGCCAATAGAATGCTGTTATTCACAGTCAGTCTCTGTCTCTGTCCCCCAGGACAAAATTTGGGGATCAGCAATAGGACCTGCAGCTGTCGCCACAAAAGCGGCGGCGTGCACCCTGCACCGGGGTTCGTGTTCTTCTTGTCGTTGCCTGACACACAGGCCACACTGCGGACCGAGCACAATGTGGGAATCGGCTCTCTCAATGCCACCAATGTCCCGGCCTCGGGACCCCAACGAGACGCAATTGCACAGTCCGCACGGTATCTGGCCGGAGGTTTCTCCTGGTTAGCGGGAGATGGGCAGTTTAATGTAATCTAGCGCGCCCATTGGCCCATTACAGGCACGGCCTAGACAGGGACCTCGTCTTTGGTCTGCTGATGCCTGGAAGGCGGCCAGAGCCTGGCACGGATTTTCGTCAACGGGATTTCCTCCCGTTCAGTCCGCTGTTCTCGAACAGAAGGGTGAACAGAATCGACTCCCGTCCAGCCTGCCCGCAAACAGGACTCCCTTGCAGACTCCCGTTTCATACGTTGTTTTTGTGACGGTGGCGGGAGAGGTCGTCGGCGGGCCCCCCCCGCCGTGGCAGACCCCGCCGTCGTGGCCGCCGCCGCTGCCGGCGGTGCCACCGTCGCCGCGGCAGACGACGGTGGCGGTGACCCGTGCCCCATCTTCAGAACAGTGGTCATCTTGAACGGGAGGAAATCCCGTTCAGGCTTTTGTTACGGCACTGCGCCTGAACAAGTAAACTCCCGTCACAAACATTGTTCAGGAGCATGGATCTGGTCTCGTGCCTCTCTGCAGGGTAAAGCAGAATCGCGTGACTGCACCAAACATTACCGTTAATGAGCTCTAATACGCGCAGTGGCGGGCGGCGGGCATTTGCGGCGGCGGGTGCATGGAGGTGACGTATGCGGACCGCTGGTGCTGCTCTTTTTTTCAGCTGCCCGGAACCGGCAGTATGCCTCAGCTGTATTGTTGTACACGGCGGACGTGGGACTGACAATAGCGCTTCCAGGCCAGAGCGCAGGTGGAAAGGGGAAAAACAAAACAGCTAACAAAGCAGTGTGCGGACCGCGCCCTGCAGCGCGCCGGCGAGCCGGTGCTGCACCCCACGCTGCTGAAAATGAATCACAATCACACGTTGCCCGCCTCTCCTCCGCAGGCGCATCAATACATACCCTCACGACGACGGGGCGCCAAGCGACAGGCACGCATGAACGGGTCTCACTCCTCCTCCTCGTCATCGACATTGTCGTCCTTCTCAGTGGCGCGCTGTGCCGTCCGCTGAGCCTCGCGTAGGCGTAGCATCTCAGAAGTGCGGGCAAGCGCACGACGGCGACGCTCCGCGTGCGCGCGCTGGAACTCCAGCCACTCTGCTGCCCGCGCCGCGAGGTACGCCGGGAATTGCATGTCCTCCTCATCCTCGCTCCCGGCCGCGAGCTCTGTCTCGCCTTCGTCGCCCTCGAGCGGCTCTTCACCATCGCCTGGATGTAGCTCCTCGTTGACACCAGCCATCCAGTCGTCCGTGGTGCCTTCGTCACCGCCGTGTCCGTCTCCACGCGCGGTATCGTCATCTCCGTCGTTTCCATCGTCGCCCGCGTCGGCGTTGGACCCATCTTCGTCGCCTTCTACACTCACCGGCACTCCGCCGACAGGGGGCGGGGGCACGATGTCAGCCATGGCGCGACCGTGCCAGGCACCGTCGATGATGCGCAGACCATTGACGGCCCGGTCGCCTTGCACAGAAAGAAGGACACTCAACGTCCCCATCTCTCTCTTCCACTCGTCGCGGTGGCCGATGTTGAGGCCGGATGGCAGAACAGCGTTGCCCTCAGTGTCAACCGGGGCCGCGCGCATCTGCAGATGCTGGCGCACCTTGAGAGTCAAGAGCGCCATGTGCGCCAATCGGCAGACGACGTTTCGCGGCCCCCCCGCGGGACGGTCCGGGCTCGGAGAAGGTGCGCAAGCCCATGCGGTCGAACACGGCGTGCGCAGCGTGCATCAGGGCCGCGCGGCAGCCGGCGTCGACGATGAAGGTGTCGTTGGCGAGCATGTCGGACGCCTCCGTGGCCGCGAACACGACCTCATACTTAGTGCGTGTGCCCCGCACACGTCGCAAAGTGCCCAAGCCCTCCTCGCTATGCATGCGGGACGAGAAGGATCTCACTGCGGTAATTCCAACGCGCTGGTAGAAGTGTGACACGCCGCGGTGTAGGAAGCGGTATGCCGGCGTCTTGCGTTTGGCGGCCACAGTGCGCACTGCGGCGCTGAGCGCGTCCACCTGGGCGTTCTTCTTGACACAGACGGGGAGACGCCACTTTCTTTGCATCATGGACGCCGCCCGTTCGGCCCTTACTCCCATGATGACGGCAATCTTGTCTTGCAGGTACTCGTTGATGGTTGCCGACGACGGCCAAACATCCGACACGCATTGTGCATTAGCGAAGTTGTGCTCCAGCCACTGCACGAGCACGGGCCGCAGCTCGACAATCCACGAGGCGTCCTCCTCCTCCCGCCTCGGCTGCAAGTCGGGGGTCGGTGGAAGCCCGGCGCTCCCTTCCGACGGCGGCAACGTCCGCTCCGCCGCCACTTTGTCGCGCACCTCGAGCATAATGTCGCGATTGCTCGATACCAGGGCGACGACGTTCTCGACCATTAGCGCCATAGAGTCCATCTTAATCATGGCCGAGCGCTGCTGCGTGCTCGTCAGAGCAAGCTCCCTCTTGAGGGCCGTGATCTCACGGCGCACGGATACCAGTCCGAGGCTGGTTGTAGACAACAAATCGGCCAGGTTGGTGCCGTCGAGCGGCCCATCTGCACCGTCCGTAGCGGCTACGCCACGTGGCGTGGACGGACTTTGGCGCCGACGACGCGTCGGCGACGGACTCGGCGTCCCACGAGGAGTAGGTGCACGCGGACGGCGAGCCACTCGGCTCGCTCGGGCGCCAGCCGGAGTGAGTGCCGCACCAGAGGGCGGGCGCCGCGGCAGAGAGCTCACCGGCGTGTCAAGCATGCCGTCGTCAGACAAGTCGCCGCTAGCGCCGCCGGGCGCGCGCGCCACGTCGTTTACCGCCAACCCGCCAGTGTAGCGGCCAGAAGAACGAGCGTGCGTGGCGCTGCTGCCCGCCGCCCCACCGGTGGAGACGCCCGCAGCACGGGCGTGAGCCGCGCTGCTGCCCGCCGCCCCACCGGTGCAGATGCCCGCAGCACGGGCGTGAGCCGCCCTGCTGCCCGCCGCCTGGGTGGTGCAGCCGCTCGCAGCACGGGCGTGTGCTGCGCTGCTGCCCGCTGCGCCGTCATCGGAGAAAGAAGGACGGAGGGGGGTCGTCACGTCATTCCCCGTAGCGCCGCCGACGTTGGCCCCGAGGAAGGGCGGAAAGGACTCTGGACGGCGACGAGAGGATGGTGGGGGCAGCTGGCAGCCATGCGCCATGCCGCCGTATTTTGGCTGGGAAAACCGATGATCGAATCCAGGCGCCGACGTCGGAGGGGGCACCGTCACCCCAGCGCCGCCACGCTGCGGCAGGCTACTCGCCCCCGGCGCGCCGTACATGGCCAAACCGGCCCGCGAGTCTTGAGCAGGTGCGTCGACGCCGGCAACATACGCGCCGCCAGTAGCGGCAGACCCCCCACCAGACGGCAGTATCCCTTGGGGCGGTGCCCCACGCAAGAAGGCACGTCGACTCGGCAGAACGGGGGCGGCGCTAGAAGTGCTCACGGTCGGTACGTCCTGGCGGCCGCCTTGGTGCGGGGGCGCGGGTGCGTCATTCCCACAGCTGGTCGCCCCGACGTTGCTGCGCTGAACCTCGATCTCATCTTGGCCGCCGAGGTAGTTGTTGACGTTGCTGACAAACGCCAGCTTGGTGCTGCAGTAGTAGGTCTGCCACATCATGATATGATCGAGGGAGGCGCAGGGGATGCGTGAAACCGACAGGTGCGCGTCGTTCCAGGTTAGTTTCCGCTCGTTGAGACGAAGGGCGCTCTTGATGTAGGCCGCGGCAAAAGACGGGCGCCTGGGCGTCGTCGTCCAGTGCGGGCAGCAGTTGGGGCCGCGGCCGTGTGGGGGCCCTCTGCGAGCTGGGACCTCTGTACCTCGCACCATATTTTCGGCCACACGACACACGGTAGCGGACCAGCTCGTGTCGCTGGCCGCCGACACGCACCCACCCCACATCGGAAGCCCCACCGCCAAGTCGTCAGAACACGTACCACCAAGGGTCCGCGTGGGTCGGGAAGATCATGCCTGAGCGCCTACTGGTCCATACAACGGCAACGCCTGCAAACATAAAAACTCAGGGGGGGGCTCCAGCAAGTGATTTCAGGCGTGCTCGGGGGGAAGGCACCGCGAGGACCACGAAGTTGAACAGCCCGGGCGCCTCAAACACAAGACTGTCGGCAACGCAACACCGGGAACCACACAGGCCCCCGACTCTCGCAACGCGCAGTGGTCTGCCTGGACGGTGCGCACGCGACTGCCATAGTGGACAGACAAGTGCATGGATCGACGCCGCAGCACGCCAGCAGCACAAGAGGGGTTCGCCCCCCGAGTGCGTAAAAACCCCAACCCCATGCATCAATACCGTACCATCAGCGGCGATTGGCTACACGTGTGACAGGCAGGGCAACGGGGCAAAAAGATGGTGGGGCAGTGGCCATGGCGGTGAGCGCCGGCGTCCACAGTTCACCTGAGTGGGCACGGCGAACACCGCGAGCGGTTGCCACCGCGTCAGTGAAGAGGCGGCCGTCGCGATGTCACAAAGAGAGTGGCGTAAAGAGCGACAAGAGAGAGGCAGTAGCAGGGGGGGAACGGCGTGCACATCCGGCGGAGATTGGGTAGGAAGCTTCGGTGTCGGCGGAGGTGGAGGCCTGCTCCGCGGACGACGCCACCGCTGTCATTAAATATGCCGGCGACAGATTTGCATTTCGCCGCAATCGAGAATTACCATCCGGAGAAATTCTATGCGGGCTCGAACTGTTCACTCTCAAATATGCGCCCATGAAGGCTACAATATTTCACGGCCGGTGCTCGTTGGCAGATGCAATTGTGGCCCCCTGCACCACAGAGCCGGTAGTTCAAGGTGTTTTCAATGCATCCGCACAAGACGAGAGGATTCTCCACAAGGACGGCCAGCGGTGAAGTCTGTCCATACTTGCACCACTGCCTGGTGCCCCGCCGGGCCGTGACACGCAGGGTCTTGCAACCTCCGAGGACGAAAGCGCCTTTGGCAGCTCCTGCAGGGTCCGCCACAGCCAAGTGCCGGCTGGTGGGCCAGATGAACCGCCCCTCGGAGAAGTCCTCTGTGGCCTTCTCGCTGCGGCCATGCTGACGTGTTTCGCGGAGGTACGTGCCAGGCCCGGCCCTTGCGCTTCTCGACCGCCATTGTCTCGCGTTGCGCAACGGTGAATTGTCTGCCCCTGTCGGTGTTGTAGGCCCCCTCAGTTGCGCTCGTGGCGCGGTGGGGGCGAGAGCCCGCGGCGTACGCGGTAGTCTCGCGGCTGTCGGACCCCATTGTTGCCTCAGATGGGCCCGTTGCGCAATGGGATTCGGTCGGCACCTGATGGACTGCCGTCCCTCTGACAGTGCATGCGTGGCGGCCACAGGCATGGGCAGGGCCATGGCGTGCCTGGTGGTCTCGCGGCTGTGGGAGGGCATTCTGATACCTTCATTGCGCGTCTCGGGGTTGTTGCGCAATGGGGAGTGGTCGACACTTATAGTGACGCGTGCCGTCCATCTGTCCTTTTGGCGCGGGCGGCGTGTCCACGGCGGGTTGGATGCGGGAGCGCGGTGGCGTCTGTGGCGTGCGACTCGCAATCGCGTGCGCCATTGCCTGACGTGTGGGCATCGCGCATCGGGGTCTGCTCAGCACGTACCAGGCAGCCGGTCTCTTTTGTTACGAGTCCGTGAGACCCGGTGTCATTGTGCGTTTACGCCGCCTTGAGACCTCTTGCGACCTGCGTTATGATGCTGTTGTTGCCAGGACCTGTTCCCTTAGCCGACAGTACGTACTGACGCGCAGCGAGGTGGTTCAAAACACGAGTGTTCTTGTTCTTGCACGATGCCACTTGTGGAGGCAGGCTAGTGGAGGGGTTCATGACTGCTCTCTGCCGACAAGGCCTGACGCGAGTACATGGCGGTGGACTGGGCGGCGTTGCGTGACCACTGGTGGGAGCGACGAGGTACGACTGACTCCGGCTCGAGGGGGAGCAGAAGGAGAGACCGGCAATGATGCAGTGCTCAGTGACCGCGACTGACTGCGGAGAGCCCACAACGGCCTACCCTTTATCGTTGCGCGACGCTCTCTGTCGTTGCAGATGCGTGCTGCAAATCGGTATGTGGATACCTGTGGTGAGGGTTGGCGCGTCGATTCCCCTGTAATTTGCGTGCAAGTGTGATGGCAGTGGACGGTCGCCGTGGTGTAGCAAGGGCGTTGGGTGGCGCCTGAGATCCCTACGTGCTTGGCTCACCCACGAGCGACGCACTGACGGCAATATAAGGCTACGAAGCATGCGTCTTGCGCTGCCCGGTTCGCTCGCTACCCTTCCCATCCGCACACCGCTTCTTCTTTGTGGATGCCTCCCACGTTTGCCTGCTTGTGCTTCCGCCGACACCCTTGTTCCCTGCACCTCCTTCCCCGTCGTCATGTCGCAGCCCGAGTTCATTGCTTCCCGCGGTCACCCGTGCTTCCGCTGCCGTCTGACGTTCGAGACCTTCCTTGGGCGCGCTCGCCACATGCAGGCGACGCATCCCAACAAGAGCCGGTTAGCGGGAGCGACCACGTCTAGCGCAGCGTCCGTCATGCACTAGCCTCTTGCAGGTTTGTATGCCACACAAGGCCCGCAGCCGCTGAATCTCGACGCCTCTATGGGCGAGTCGCTCCCAGAAGCGACGCCCCCACTTGGCAGCGCTGCGCTCAACGTCGGCACCAGCAGCACGGCGGTCCCGGCCAGACGGCCGGAGGGGGTCGACGAGCTGCAGGGGGCCGATTTTCCGGGGCTTGTGTCCGACTCGGACGACGACGCCCCGGACCTCATGAGCGACAGCGAGTCGGATGGCGAGGACAGCACTTCTGGCTTCGATAATGACAACGACGGCGACGCCTCGTTGCAGGCGCGCGGCCGCGCCCAACTGCGGGCCGCTGTGCACGCCGCCCGCTAAATCCGTGCGACGCGTCGTTCTGACGAGATGGAGCGGGGCCCCGTCGGTCGCTCGGCTCAACGTCGCGCGGTATTCTGGACCAACATTACAGCGCGCATCCGTGCGTACTACGAGTCGATGCCGGAGGCGTCACAATCGGTCCTGACGGCGGCTCGCGATGAGCAGGCGCGAGTGTTGGCACGCCTTTGGTGGATGTAAGTGCCCATTTCTATCGGGAACACTGTGTACACGTATTACTACCGCGGCGTGCTGACGGCAGGCCTGGACGCGCTTGCGTGCGCGGAGGCTGTGGACTTTGGCGAAGACGGGACATTCGGCGGCGGCAGCTCCGCTGCGAATGGTGCCGCCGTGGCCACCACGAGCGGCCAGCAGGAGAGCGAGCTGCCAGAGATCGGCGACGACGACGAGTCGCGCGAACGGCGTGGCACGCTCGACAGTGACTTGTACCAGCAAGAGCGGCGGAACTTGCGAGCAATTCAGGGCCGGACGGCGCTCGTCATGGGCGTGCAGCTGCACGCAGACGAGGCGCTCGTGTCGTGGTCGGGCGCGCATAACATTTTCCCTGTGCGCTCCCGGTTTGTCAACGTCGTCGGACGGGGGGGCAGTTGGACAGCAGTCGGCTACATCAAGCACGTGCCACGTGCGGTTGGCCAAACCCCGGCCCGTCGCCTGGAGGTGAGCGACACGCGCAATGATTTGCTGCAACGTTCCCTGGCCGTGTCACTGCGGACCCTCACGCGTGCAAGCGAGACGGGCATCACCGCCCCCGTGAGCGGTCGTGGTGACGCTTTCCTCGTGCCTCGCATCGTCGGGCTCGTCGTGGACCAGCCGAAGGAGCGGGCCATCTTGGCGCTGATGGGCAACCGGTGCCGCTTCTTCTGCTCCCCGTGCATGGCCGACAAAGACGATGTGCCGAGCACATCTGCCATCCGCGTCTTGGACCGCGACGTCGTGCAGACGCTGGACGCGCAGCTGGAGGCGGCAATTGTGCGTCGCGACGACCCGCGGCCGGCTCGCCGCCGGGCGCTGGGACAGGAGCACAGCGCGCTCCCGTTTGCTCCTGCTCTCGGGGCTGTAAATGGACTGAGTACCGGATCACGCTCCTTGTACAGGATGGTCTCTTTTGACTTGCTACACGTGTGGAAGCTGGGCGTCTTGCGGCTGCTGGCCCAGCGGCTGCCGGCGTTTCTGACAGCCGTTTGTCCCGGCGGGCGCGCTCGTCTGGGTACGACAACAGACACGCTCGACGTGCTCAACTTGCGCGCATTCGAGCTCGACAGGAACTGCAACGTTTGCCCGTCGGCGCCTGGGTATTTTTGCGTGAAAAAGGTGGCGTGGGTGGCCTGCGCGCTGTGCTTGATCGTCATTTTCAGCCTGTTGGTAACGATGTGGGGCGGGTGGTAGACGAGACAGTCCCAGTCTGACCTTGTCCGCCGTTGCACGCAAGCCACCCTGTCCGTCAATTCTGTCTCTCATGTGAATGAATGGTACACTATCCCCAAAACCATTTTCTTCGTACCAATGACGGACAAGCAAGCCACCATGACAGGGCGCAGCTGGCGCCACTTCTGCGTATTTTGGCCGTTTATGGTGGCGGGCCTTATCGGACCACCGGACTACGCGGATCCCGCTCCCACGTCGTCTTTCAACAGCAGGAGCGCGGGGTCGACCCACCCCTCCGTCCTTGCGGGTTCTGGCACGCACCCAGACGACACGCTCAACGACGACGGGTGGGTGTGTGTCGCTGACGACGACCTCGCTGTCGAGCACGAGCCGTTGGGTGAAATGCCCAACCCAGACGTTGTGACATCCTCGCGGTATCTCGCCGTGTTTGAGAACAAGCCGGTGCACGACGCCATCCAGGAGATGTTTTGCAAGGCCGCCGAGCTCGGTGGACTCTTTTTTGGGGACAACGTCGCAGACAGCACCACGGTGACCGAGCGGGATGTGCGGGCAATTGAAGCAGACGCAGAGACGCTGGGCGTTGACTTCCTGCAGACACTCTACGGACGCACGAACACAACCAAGGTGCACCGGCTCATCTACCACCTCGCTGACGAGCTGCGGGCCCGAGGCAACCTGTGGGAAGGCGACACGTCCCTGAACGAGACGTTGCACGGCGCGTGCAAGCGCATGTATAAGCGCACAAATAAGCGCGGACCCGGCGGGTCGCTGCAAATGATGCGTTGCGAGCAGACCCAAGTGGAAGTACTCAGGGAGATTGGAGACGTGGATGGCGTTGAAGCGGCGGCGCCGGAGGGCACCGACGTCACTCTCGCGGCGCCGACGCGCACGGCGGATCTTTTAGTTTCGGGCCGCGGCAAACGCGTCGTCGTGGGCGACCTGCTTGCGACCCCCGAGCTGGAGAAGTTTGCCGAGCTCTTCGTCACCGACGACGTCCGCTGGGTGACCGTCTGCAAGAAGGCACGCATTGTTGCCCAGTTCGAATGGGGCGCTGTCGGGCACATCCAGTTCGTGCAGGCGACGCCTAGCTTCATGGGCAAGGCCTGGTACTCTTTCGTCAAGTACAAGTCCTCTACGGGAGAGGTGCGGTGGGGCCGGGCGCGCCTGGTGGTGAGGTCTTTTGAGCGGCGGGCATCGAGTTCCGTGGTCGTGCAGCGCCTCCACCGCGTTGACGCCAGCTCGGGGTGCGTGCTGACGGCGTACGGGTGCGTGCGCTTGGCGTGGGACTTCGAGTCGGTCGGGGACAGCTTCCCCGCGTTGGACATTGTCGACACGACGCGCATATTGCGTTTGGAGGACGTCCAGGTTGACTGGCGTGACTTTTCGGACCGCCATGGGCTGCGAGCCACGCCGTACACGGTGACCTCCACGCCCATCGAGCAACGGGCGGCACGCTTCTTCACCAACCCATTTTATCCTTGGACGAGCCGGGACCTGATGCCCGCTCTTAGATGAGGTGCAACTGGGAGGGAGGGAGGGCTGCATCGACTTTATCTCTTTTTGTGGGGGAAGGTCCTTCGGGTGGTTCGCGCGGCCTGCTTGAGGTGCTCCTGCTTGAGGTGCACCTGTGTTTTTGACCTAGCGTGTACAAGTGCATGTAGTATTGTTCTAGCCTTTATTCCTATCTGTCAAGGGCGCTTCGGCGGACTACTGTGCGCCCGCCGCCAAGGCACCGCCTCAAACAGCAGCGGCGGAGGTAGTGATGGAAGGCGCGCCGGCATTGGCTGCCGGTGCGGAGACCACCGCAACCGCCACGGCTGCGGCTTGGGTTGGCCAATGGTGGACCGCCGGGCGGGGGGCCGGCGGCTCATAGTGCTCACGGCGGAGGCGCACTGGAGTACTGCTGTCGGTGCCAAGGCCCCGTCTGAAACGGCGGCGCCTGCGGTAAGCGTCGCCGCCGCACCTGCTCTGGCAGCCACTGCCGCGTCCGCCGAGACCGTGACAGCCGCGTGAGCCGCGTCTGCTGCCGCCGCCGCCATCGATGGCGATGGCTATGGCCGTACGTGCAGCCTCCCCGCTGATGATAGCCTCGACATCTTTGGCATTGCCACCGAGAAGCGCATCACAGCGTCGACCTCGAAGCGGCATGGCGGCGGGGCAACCGGGGCACACATGCAACAAAGGCATGCGGCGCCGAAAAAACTGCTCCGAGCGAAGAAGGACCGTGCACGCGGCTCATCTTCTCATATTAGTCGAGATCTAGGACCTAAGCACTCTCATTGGATGAAGTTAACGTCACCACTTACATGATCCCGAGGGTGGTCACGTGAGCACGCAGGGCCTGGCACACCTTTCCTGAATGGGATTTCGTCCCATCCAGGCCTTTATCACGAAATAGAACACTGGACGGGAAACCTCCCGTTCAAAGGCTCCTTGAACGGGACTCCCGTTCAGACTCCCGTTCAAGTGTCAACTGTTCTGACGATCGTCCGAACTATGGTCATCCTGAACGGGAGGAAATCCCGTTCAGGCCCCTGTTACGGCACGGCGCCTGAACAAGGGAACTCCTGTTACAAACGTTGTTCAGGTGCACGGACCTGATCTCGAGGTCGGACGTCAAAAAATCGCGGGATACACACTTGATACTCCTGTTAACCAGCGTCCATTATTATTGCACTGATCTCTGGGCGATGACAGGTAACTGGCGGCCCATGCACACTGCTCGTTGATGCTGCTCTGTTTTATTTCTGGAAGGACTACGGCTGGGACTACGGCCATAAGGGCAACTAGACGGTGCACCCATCATAGCTGACCATGTACCAACGGCGGCAGCAACACAAGTGGGGGAGCCAGTCGGCTGGTAGTACCGCGAACAAGGCACAAAGACCGCGACACATGCCGTACTATCCAAGCCCACATCAAACGAGAGCTCAAGATATCGAGAGAGAAGAAGACTAAGAAACAAAAGCAACGGTACGACAGGACAAAAGTGGGGACGTACGAGATGGAGGGCAGGAAGCGGGGTACGGGCGTAGGGAGGCGGGGGGAGAGAGAAACCCAATCAGGAAGTGGGAGAAAGACATACACGATATGCAGGAAGAAAACATGCATGGACGGTAGCCCATGTAGGCTCTCACTCTGAGCTGTCTACAATCGACCTGATAAGCTCGTTTTTATTATGGAGACGTCCGACCTATGGTGCGTGTCCCAGAAATGAGACATGCGCGTTTTCTGAAGGACTGACAAATTACTGCACGGGGACAGGCGGCGCGGAGTACGAGAAAATTCTCGACTGGCCTCCATGGAAAGAGCCTCTCCCGACGCGTGCTTGGCTGAAAACTCCTTAGTACACGCCTGTGGGCACTGTTCTGTGGACCTTTCATATAGCCCCGATCTTGGAGCCAGTCTTTTTCAGATTCTTGGGGTTAAAGGTTTGCAACGCCAAAGCTCATGTGCTAACTGGAGCTTCGATGAGGGGTGTCCCAAATCGTGATTTCCTGACAGGGGGCTACATGGGGGTCTTTTTCAGGTTTTTATGGGTAAGGTGGTGCCCTGTTCTTCGTGCACAAATTGCCAGCACATGCCTGCTCTGGTATATGTGCATTTGATTGGGCCGCGTGATCGTCACCTGTTGAAGTTGCAATGAATGACACTTTCCCCCATGGCACGTCAGGATGTGCCGCCTCTGCTAACACAGTCAGGGGCTGTTCTGGAAGCACAGTGGGACCGAGTAGGTAACATTACATCATCGGACCGTTGCAGAAGGCCAGTGGGC
>ENA-ORXT01003069-ORXT01003069.1-marine-metagenome-genome-assembly--contig:-NODE-3069-length-18956-cov-20.466868_pt1 | contig 18956 bp, 14 predicted proteins | sample MGYA00237868_ERZ511482 | MGnify/ENA metagenome assembly ERZ511482 | reverse complement strand
AAGTTAAATTCTCCTGAAGCAATACCGATAGGGTCAGACGAAATATACCGTCCATCATTTGGATCGTAGTAACGGAAGCGGTTGTATGCGAGATTAATCTCAGAATCAAAGTATTGTCCTTGGAAGAGGAACAGTAAACTACTACCATCTTATAAACTACTTTTTTTAGAGGTCAGTACTTTTTTAAAATACTTTTCTACAAAAATCCACACAAAAAATCAAAGAACTTCGTTTGCGTAAATATAAAAAAGATTGGTTTAACTGTGTATTAATTTGTTACAAAAATTAAAAAGAAAAAACAGCAAAGCTGTAAAAAAAAAGCCCCACGCCAAAGGCGAAAAAAAAGCCCCAAAAAGCCCTGCGAAGCAGTGCTAAAAAAACTCAAAAAGAACGGTTAATAATATGCGTATAAATTTGGGTGCTATTTAAAGAACTATGCCCTAAAAAACGTGCAATATTTTCAATTTGCATTCCTGCTTCTAATAAATGTGTAGCGATTGAGTGGCGTAAAATGTGGAAGTGTAAGCGTTTTTCTTGTATTTTTTCGTTTTTACACTGGCTATGTAAATGATATAAATCTCGTAATAAAGTAGATGAAAATTGCACAAAAAGCCTATTATGATTGCATTTTATAAGGTTTCTAAAGTTGTAAATATAATCTTGTAAAGTATTGTAAACACTTTCGTTTATGGGTACAATGCGGTCTTTGTAATTTTTACCCTGGCGTATAAAAATAGTGCGTTTACTAAAGTTTACATCTTTTGCAGTTAAATTATATCCTTCGCTTAATCGTAATCCACAACCATAATACAAAGCAAAAATAAGCTGTAATTGATAGTGTTTTAGCTCTCTGTTTTTATGTGTATAATTTGGATAGGTGTCTTTTATAGTGGCTTGTAAAATCTTTATTTCTTCAATAGTAAAAGGGGCTATTTTTCGTACTCTTTCGTCTTTATCAATAACGATTCTGTAATTAGTTGGTGTAGGTATATTTTTTGCGCCTATTTGGTGTAAAAATTCTAATAATTTATCTATTGCTCTAAAATAATCGTTTAAATAAAGCGCACTTAATGTGCCTGTATATTTCTTGTTTTTTCGGGTTTCTTGGTGCTTAAAAAAAGTAGTAATCTGTTTTTGATTTAACAGATTTATAGCGGTAATATTTTGTGTGTTTAACCAATTTAAAAACTCTTTTACTCTGTCTCCATATTTACGAATAATTGATTTTGAAAAGCCTAAAGTATCTAACCAAAAAACATACTCTTTGTGTATTTCTGTAAAACTTTTGTTCGTCAAAATGGATTGTATTTTGTAATATCTTCGGCTAAATCTTCTATATTATTTGGTATGTATGCTTCGGTACTGGTAATGCTTTTATGTCCTGCAAAATATTGTGCTTTTCGTAAGCCTTGAGTTTTTACCCAATGCGTAATTACAGAAGTTCGTAATTGTACTAAACTGCTAAAATTGGTATCTATTTGTTTTAGTTTTTTTATAAATCCTTTAAAACTGGCTTGTGCTTGTTTTTTTGCTTTTGGGTCTTTTTTTTGGATGGGTAAAAACAGTGTATTATCGGTTTCTGAAGTTTCTAATTGTGGGCGTATTTCGTGTAAATACTGTATTAAAAAACCTATTTGTGTAGCTTGTAAAGGCAATGTTCTTTCGTTTCCTCTTGTTTTTCCTTTGCGTATAAAAATACTTGCTTTTTGTAAGTGTATATCTTCTGTTGTTAGCCTTAAAATTTCTCGTGTGTGTAATCCTTGATGTATAAAAAAAAGCAACATTGTATGATTACGAACTTTAGCTAAATAGCTTCTTTTAAAAAAATAACCGCCTTTTAATTTTAGGTTTTCTTCGGCTTGTTTTACCTCTAATAAATAATAATTATCAGCTATTGCATTTAGTTCTTCAAGGATAAAAATGTACTGTATATTATGTTTTTGTAAACCTCTTAATTTTATAAACGAAGTTGGATTTTGTACTATTTCATCTTGTTTAATTAAGTAATCAAAATAATGCCTTAAAGCTATTAAAATGTTGTTTCGGCTTATGGTTTGTAGGTTTTTGGTGTTTTTTAAATAGCCTAAATAATTTAAAACGGCTGCCTTTTTGCAATTAATAGCTTCATTATTATTCCATTCTATAAAAAGTTCTGCTAATCTTGTATATCTTTTTATCGTAGCAATACTTAAATTTTTGTTTTGTAAATAGGTGGTAAATTCTAGCATCTTATTTTTTGGTTTTGGGTGCGTCTTCTACGGTTATAATAAGTCGTTTGTTTTTTATTTCTACGCAGATTTGTTGCCCTATTTCAAAGCCTATTTTTCGTAACCAAATACCTGTTAATCGTATGTATGGTAGTTTTTTGTCATTACGGTACATATAATATACTTTTAAATATCTTAGTTTTTTCATTTTCTTAGTTTGATGTCGTCCTAGCGGTGAGCCACCGCAGGCAAAGGGTTTATGAGTTGGTTACTGGGGTTTGGCTAACTGACTTACTAAACTCATTTTGTATGTTTTCAAGATTGGTTTGTAATGCTTTTTCAATCTTATTTTGTACATCAGTTTGGTTTCCAAATTCAGTTATTTTGTACCTAAATCCTTCACGGTGTTTGTTTCCGCCAACTACTTTTACATAGCTGTATAATTTTAATTCTTGTAAATAGCGGTTTAATGTTCTTGGATGAATGGCTTTTGCTTTTCTAATATCCAAAGCTGTAAATTGATTGGTTTTTGCTTCGGCTAAAAACTCAATTAACCAATGATAAAAACCTCTTGCGGTGGTGCTTAATTCGTCTGCTCTTCTAAAAAGAGAGTTTTTTAGGAGTTTAAAAGCTAATTCTATATCGTTTGGATGTGTTTTTATAAATATTTCGCCTGTTTGTTCATTTGTTATTTGCTCTCTTTGATATTGGAAAAAATAGGTTATCACTTCTATAAAATTGAGCAATAATAAAAGTGATTTTCTTGGGTGTGCTATTTCGTTTGGTAGTTCAATAAGTGTTGCAAAAGGGTTTATAATTGATGCATTTTCAAGCGTAGCAATTAAGCATTTTAATTCGTATTGCGTTTTTTGTATTTCAGTATTGTTTATTAAACCTGCGGAAGTTTTTCGCTGGTAATTCATTATTGCTAAATCTTGTTGTTTGCTATGGTTTAAATGAATCATTAAAAAAGGCAAACTTAAACTCTCATAATTTTTATCAGAATATGCACAAGCGAGTAAACAAAGATTTGCGTTTACTTCAAATGTTGTGCTGTGTAGCATTCCGTCTTTGTCTTTGGTGGCTCTTGTTTTTACTAATTTTCCTTGGCTTTGTAAAGTTGCCAAAGGCGTTAGCATTTGGGTTGTCCATTCTAAATCTTCAATTAATAAGGCTTTGTTTTGTATTTCGTAAGAGTTAAAATAATAAAGTGCGTTTGCACTTATTTGTGTATGAAAACTGTACGAACCATTAGGCATACAATCGGCTAATTTTTGTAAAATATAACTTTTACCAATGCCACTTTTTGCAAGGCATAAAACCGAAAAAGGATTGCTAAATTTATGCGAAGCCAAGGCAAAAAATAAAATGGTTGCGTTTTCATCTTCGCCAATAATTCCTGTGGTGTTTAATTTGGTAGTTAGTTGTCCAAGAAGTTTTTTAGATTTCAGTAATTTAAGAGCTTGCTTTTTATCTTCAATACTTAAATCAAATCTTGGTTTTCGGCTTGTGCCTTTAAATTTTAATTGCTCCAGTCGGTAATCTTCAAGCTGTAAAGTGAGGTTGTATAAAGTTTTAGAAACATCTAATAATTTCACTTCCCATTTATCACAAAGCGTTCGTATTAATTTATCGGTTTGATTATCGTTATATAAATCAATTGTGGTTCTGTAAATGGCGTTTTTTTGATGCAAAAAACGAAGTGTGCAAACCATTCTTTCTATTTGGCTTAAATCTACACCGCCTAAAATATCAATTGTTAAAAAAGCATCTTTAAAAGTTATAAAATTAGCGTTGTTTATGGTTAAATTTTTCATCGTAAAAGTGTTTAAAAAACACTAATTACGGAAGAAAAAAAGGGGGAGAAAAACCAAACTATCAACAGCCCGAAACCCTCTATTCTCCTTATTTATCGGTTTATTTCGCCTGCTGAAAGGTGGCAAAAAACCACGCCCAAAAACCAAAAAGAAGCCTAAAAAACACCCAAAAATAAGGCAACATAAAAAGTGAATTGCAAACCTTAAAAACCGATTTTTAGAAGTTTAATTTTGCGTAAAAACAATATTCAATAGATTGCTTTTAAAAATGTTTAAAACAGACTTAAAAGACCCCAAAAAACTAGTTTTTAGTGTTAAAACACCTGTTTTTTGCTCTGCAAAAACAAAAAAAAGCCCTGCGAAGCAGTGCTAAAAAAAGAAAAAGAAAGCCCCCGAAAACCGCTAAAACGGTTTTAAAAAAAAGCATCACAAAAAAACGAAACGGTTTCTTAAGCAAAACAGGTTTTAAAAACTAAAAAGAATTAAATTTTGACTATAAACTGCAAAAAAACGTTCTTAAAATAGTGAAATATAGATTATTGATTATTTAATAATTATGCTGTTTTATTGAGTTTTTAAGAATCCTTAAAATCACATTTATATTTCGTCAATTTAAAATCTTATTTTCAAATGAAACTCAATTAAAAATTTATTTTGTGCTTCATAAAACAAAAAAAGCCCCACGCCAAAGGCGAAAAAAAGCCCCAAAAAAACCTGCGAAGCAGAGTAAAAAAGAAAAGAAAAAAGATTCAAAAAAATCATTAAAAGGGTTTAAAATGAGCATCATAAAAAAACGAAACGGTTTTCTATATAAAAGCAGTATTTTAAACTTTAAAAAGTCAATTTCTGACTAAATATAGCCTTAAAACCTAAAAAGTCAAATTATTGATTCCTCAATAATAATGCTGTTATTTTAAACTTTTAAGAACCATAAAACAGCGTTTTTATTTAGCAATCTTAAAAACCGATTTTTAAAGCTTAAAAAGTCAATATTTTGACTAAAAAGAGCTTTTTAAAAATCAAAAATCGACTAAAAAAGGTCAATTAATTACACTTAGAACATCAAATAAAACACCTGTTTTTTGCTCTGCAAAAACAAAAAAAGCCCCACGCCAAAGGCGAAAAAAAAGCCCCAAAAAAAGCCCTGCGAAGCAGTGCTAAAAACAGTATGTAGCGAAGCTAAAATACAGGAAAAGGAAAACCCCCAAAAAGAGCCTAATTTGAGCGGAAAAGAGTTGTTTAAACCCCAAAAAAGGACATTTACAACCTAAAAACAGCCATTATAATACACCAAAAAAGCAAAATAAATGGAAGGCTTAAAAACGAAAAATGCCACCAAAAAACAACCCAAAAACAAACCCTAAAAACCCAAAACAAAACCCCTAAAAAAAGCACCTTTCAGCAGGCGAAATAAACCGATAAATAAGGAGAATAGCGCAAAAAAAGAAAAGGGACAAAAAAGGGCGGAAATACCCGAAAACAAAGGGATTGAAGCAATAAATACAATTGTTAATAACTTTTAGTTTTGGAGCTTAAAACGAAGTTTTTAAACAGAAAAACAACGTTTTTTAACGCAAGCTTGGAGCAAAGCGACAAGCGAAGTGAAATAAAAAAACCACAACTTTTAAATTGTGGTTTTTGTTTTTTAAGTGTGAATTGTAACCTTTTTTACTTAGGAACGATTATAAAATTATCTTCTTTATCCTTGTCCCATTTTACATCATAGTGTTTTTTAACCTCACAAGAAATCTGAATATTATCGTTATCTAATAACCACTTTAACTTACCATCTATTACATTACTGCTGCCCACTACTCCTAATTTTTTTAATTTAGGTATATCTTTAACAAAATCTAAACTTGGTATTTCTTTTTGATTTTCAAAAGATAATTTCTCCAAATTTTTCATTCCAGATAAAGAACTAAAATCTTTAATCTTTGGGCAATTCATAATATGAAGCTCTTTAATCGTTGTGTTTTGGCTTATAAAATCTAAATTATCAATAGCTCTATTATGTGAAATTTCTAAATATTCTAAACTTGGTAAGTTACTTATGGCTTCAAATTCTATCAGTTTAAATTGCCTAAGAATTAACTTCTTTAAATTTATAAGACCAATAAATTTAGTAGACTCTTTTTCTGGAAACTTATGCATTTCTAATTCTGTAAGATTTTCACAATTAAAAATACTATTGAAATTTTTACTATACTCTATAAATACTTTTTTTAAAGTAAGTAGTTTGTTGAAATCAAATTCCTTTTTTACTAAACCTGTAGATTTTAGACTTTCTAAGTTTTCTAGTTTATATATAGCACTTATATTTTCATAAGAATACTTGCTTAAAATAATTTTTTTTATATGAGTAAAGTACTTTTCAATAAACGTTAATTTTTCATATTCAATACAACTATCTGGTTTGTTTTTAATAGCTAATACGTTTACATCATTAATTGTGATTTCTTTAAAGTCATTTGTTTCTTCAGAAAAAAGAAACAATTCAATATTATCAAAATCAATATTATCAATTTCATTGATATTAATTGTTAATACAATATCTCCATTTACTTTAGATACGATTACATCATTCATTATTTACAACCTGGGCTTTTTATTTTATTAGCTAAATCTTCTCCTGCTTCTTTAAATGCATCCATCACTTCTCCTTCAAGTGTAAATAAATTTTTACCACCTTTTTCTACAATTACTTGTAATGTATCAAGTGCACTTGAGGCTAGTTTTCTGTTTCCATTTGGTAATACTTTTCCCATATGTTCACGCAATCTTCTATAAAGGTTATTAGATTTACCAACATACCATTTCCCTCCTTCTTTAAACATATAGACTCCCCCATCTTTTGCATTATCACCTAAGAGACCTTTTAAAACAGCTCTGTCTAATGGACTAGTTGGAGCTAACCCGAATAAATCAACCCAACTATTAGAGTCGTGTACATAGCTATACATATTTGGCATTTGCCCTTCAAGTCCAATTGGGTCTTGACTTATATAAGTTCCTGAGTCTGGTGAGTAATATCTAAAACGATTGTAGCAGAGTTCGGTCTCTTCGTCGAAGTACATACCTTGATATCTAAAGAGACTAAAGCTACGTTGTTATAAACTACTATTTTTTTAGGTCAGTACTTTTTAAAAATACTTTTCTATTCCCTACAAAAATCCACACAAAAACATCAAAGAACTTCCTTTGCGTAAATATAAAAAAATGTAACGACTTATCGGTTAATAATATGAGTGTAAACTTGGGTGCTATTTAAAGAACTATGCCCTAAAAAGCGTGCTATGTTTTCTATAGGCATTCCATTTTGTAATAAATGTGTGGCTATTGAGTGGCGAAGAATATGGAAGTGTAAACGCTTTTCTTGTATTTCTTCACTGTTACATTGGCTTTGTAAGTGTTTTAAACTTTTTAATAAAGCAACGGAGCTGTGTATAAAAAGTTTGCTATGATTGCATTTTATTAGGTTTCTAAAATTGTAAATATAATCTTGTAAAACTGTGTGAATATGTTCATTTATTGGCACAATACGGTCTTTGTAGTTTTTACCTTGGCGTATAAAAATGGTACGTTTACTAAAATTAATATCTTTTACAGTTAAATTACAACCCTCATTTAAACGTAATCCGCAACCATAATGTAAAGCAAATATTAACCGTAATTGGTAGTGTTTTATTTCTCTTTTTTTATGTGTAAAATTCGGATATGTATGTTCTATTGTAGCTTGTAAAAGCTTTATCTCTTCAATAGTAAAAGGTGTTATTTTTTGTATTCTTTCGTCTTTATCAATAACAATTCTGTAATTTATTGGTGTAGGTATATTTTTTGCACCTATTTGATGTAAAAACTCCAATAGCTTGTCTATTCCTATAAAGTATTCGTTTAAATAAATAGCACTTAATGTACTTGCATATTTTTTATTTTTTCGGGTTTCTTGATGCTTAAAAAAAGCTGTAATATGATTTTGAGTAATTAAGTTTATAGTAGTAATATTTTGAGTAATTAACCAACTAAAAAACTCTTTTACTTTATCGCCATATTTACGAATACTGGATTTAGAAAACCCCAAAGTATCTAACCAAAAAACATATTGTTGGTGTATTTCTGTAAAACTTTGGTTCATTAGAACGGATTGTATTTTGTAATATCTTCTGCTAAATCTTCTATATCATTAGGTATGTATTCTTCGGTACTGGTAATACTTTTATGTCCTGCAAAATATTGAGCTTTTCTAAGTCCGTGAGTTTTTACCCAATGTGTAATTACACTGGTTCGTAATTGTACTAAACTGTTAAAATTAGTGTCTAATTGTTTTAGCTTTTTTATAAATCCTTTAAAACTGGTTTGTGCTTGTTTTTTTGCTTTTGGGTCTTTTTTGGGTATGGGTAAAAACAATGTGTTATCTGTTTCTGATGTTTCAAGCTGTGGACGTATTTCGTGTAAATACTGTATCAAAAAACCTATTTGTGTGGCGTGTAAAGGTATCGTTCTTTCGTTTCCTCTTGTTTTTCCTTTGCAGATAAATACACTTGCTTTTTGTAGGTGTATATCTTCTGTGGTTAGCCTTAAAATTTCTCTGGTGTGTAATCCTTGGTGTATAAAAAACAACAACATTGTATGATTACGAACTTTGGCTAAATAGCTTCTTTTAAAAAAATAACCGCCTTTTAATTGTAGGTTTTCTTCAGCTTGTTTTACTTCTAATAAATAATAATTATCTGCTATTGTATGTAGTTCTTCAAGGTTAAAAATGTACTGCAAATTATGTTTGTTTAATCCTCTTAATTTTATAAATGAAGTTGGATTTTGTACTATTTCATTTTGAGCAATTAAGTAATCAAAATAATGGCGTAAAGCTATTAAAGTATTATTTCGGCTTATGGTTTGTAGGTTTTTGGTGTTTTTTAAATAGCCTAAATAAGCTAAAACATCTTTCTTTTTGTAATTAATAGCTTCGCTATTATTCCATTGGGTAAAAAGTTCTGCTAATCGTGTGTATCGTTTTATGGTGGCAATACTTAGGTTTTTGTTTTGTAAATAAATGGTAAATTCAAGCATCTTATTTTTTATCTTTTACAGTAATAATAAGTTGTTTGTTTTTTACTTCTACGCAGATTTCTTGCCCTATTTCAAAACCTACTTTTTGTAACCAAATGCCTGTTAATCTTATATATGGTAATACTTTTTCGTTTTTACAAAGCCAATTGTTATTACTGCGGTACATATAATACACTTTTAAATATCTTGTTTTCTTCATTTTTCTGTTTTGATGTCGTCCTAGCGATGAGCCACCGCAGGCAAAGAGTTTATGAGTTGGTTACTGGGGTTTGGCTAACTGACTTACTAAATTCGTTTTGTATGTTTTCAAGATTAGTTTTTAAGGCACTTTCTATCTTGTTTTTTACATCTGTCTGATTGCCAAATTCGGTGAGTTTATACCTAAATCCTTCACGATGTTTGTTTCCGCCAATTACTTTTACATAGCTGTATAATTTGAGTTCTTGCAAATAGCGGTTTAAGGTTCTTGGGTGGATTGCTTTTGCTTTTCTAATATCTAAAGCGGTAAATTGATTGGTTTTAGTTTCCGCTAAAAAATCAGTAAGCCAATGATAAAAACCTCTTGCGGTGGTGCTTAGTTCGTCGGCTCTTCTAAAAAGGGAGTTTTTTAAGAGTTTAAAAGCTAATTCAATATCATTTGGGTGTGTAATTACAAACTCTTCGCCTGTTTCTTTATCTATCTGCTTGCATCGCTGATGCTGGAAAAAATAGGTTATTACTTCAATAAAATTGAGCAATAATAAAAGTGATTTTCTTGGATGTGCTATTTCGTTTGGTAATTCAATAAGTGTGGCAAAAGGATTGATAATACTAACATTTTGAAGCGAAGCAATCACACATTTTAATTGGTATTGTGCTTTTTGTATTTCTATATTATTTATTAAGCCTGCGGAGGCTTTTCGTTGATAATTCATAATTGCCAAATCTTGTTGATGACTGTGGTTTAAATGAATCATTAAAAAAGGAAGCGATAAGCTTTCGTAGTTTTTATCAGAATAGGCACAAGCGAGTAAACATAAATTGGCGTTAACTTCAAAAGTGGTAGAATGCAACATTCCGTCCTTGTCTTTGGTAGCTCTTGTTTTTACTAATTTTCCTTGGCTTTGTAAAGTTGCCAAAGGCGTAAGCATTTGGGTTGTCCATTCTAAATCCTCAATTAACAACGCTTTGTTTTGTATTTCGTAAGAATTAAAATAATAAAGGGCATTTGCACTTATTTGGGTGTGGAAGCTGTACGAACCATTCGGCATACAATCGGCTAGTTTTTGAAGAATATAACTTTTACCAATGCCGCTTTTTGCTAAACATAAAACTGAAAAAGGATTGCTAAATTTATGAGAAGCCAACGCAAAAAATAAAATCGTTGCGTTTTCATCTTCGCCAATTATTCCTGTGGTATTTAGTTTTTCGGTAAGCTGTTTCAATAGATTTTTAGATTTTAGTAATCTAAGAGCTTGTTTTTTATCTTCAATACTTAAATCAAATATTGGTTTTCGGCTTGTGCCTTTAAACTTTAATTGTTCCAGTCTGTAATCTTCTAATTGTAAAGTGAGGTTATACAAAGTTTTGGAAACATCTAATAATTTTACTTCCCATTTATCGCAAAGTGTTCGTATTAATTTATCGGTTTGGTTATCGTTGTATAAATCAATTGTGGTTCTGTAAACGGCGTTTTTTTGATGCAAAAAACGAAGTGTGCAAACCATTCTTTCTATTTGACTTAAATCTACACCGCCTAAAATATCAATGGTTAAAAACGAGTTTTTAAATGTGATAAAATTGGCGTTGTTTATGGTTAAATTTTTCATCGTAAAAGTGTTTAAAAAACACTAATTACGGAAGAAAAAAAGAGGAAGGGAAAATAAGAAATTAACAACCCGAAACCCTCTATTTCCGTTATTTATCGGTTTATTTCGCCTGCGGAAAGGTGGCAAAAAACCAAGCCCAAAACCCAAAACGAAACAGACAAAAGCCCTCAAAATAGTACAAAATAAAAACGGAATTATATTTCCTTAAAAACTCCTGTTTTTTGCTCTGCAAAAACAAAAAATCCCCACGCCAAAGGCGAAAAAAAAGCCCCAAAAAAGCCCTGCAAAGCAGCGCAAAAAAGAAAAAGAAAAAAGCTCAAAAAACCGCCAAAACGGTTTTAAAAAAGCATCACAAAAAAGTGAAGCATTTTTTTGACTAAGATTGCATCTTAAACCTCAAAAAAGAGTGAATTTTGACTATAAACACACTAAAAAATGCTCTTAAAATCGTGAAATATAAATTATTGATTCTTTAGTAATTATGCTGTTTTTTTGAGTTTTTAAGAACTGTAAAAATAGCTTTTTTGGGTTATGAACTTTAAAACTGAATTTTTAAGAAAAAAGCGATTAAAAACTGTTTTAAACTCCAAAAAGGGTAAATTAAGTCGATTTTAGATTAAAAAAGCACAAAAACACGGAAAATACAAATTATTGATTCTTCAATAATAATGTTGTTTTTTTGGATTTTCAAGAACTGTAAAAATAGCGTTTTCATTTAGCAATCTTAAACCGATTTTTTAAAGCTTAAAAAGCCAATATTTTGACTAAAAAGAGCTTTTTAAAAGTCAAAAAGAGATAAAATATGTTGAATGATTTGCGTTTTTATATTTAATCAACTCCTATTTTTTGCCTTGCAAAAACAAAAAAGCCCCACGGCAAAGGCGAAAAAAAGCCCCAAAAAAAGCCCTGCGGAGCAGCGCAAAAAAAGAAAAAGAGAAAAGCCCAAAAAACGATTATTTTTCATCTAAAAAGGTTGTTTAAAACTCAAAATAAGAGTATTTAAGGCATAAAAAAGGTAAAATAAAATCATCCTAAAACTTAAAATAAACGACCCCAAAAAGAGCAAAATATCCACTAAAAACCAACTGCCAAAACCAAACCCAAAAACCCAAAACAAAATCACAAAAAAAGCACCTTTCCGCAGGCGAAATAAACCGATAAATAACGGAAATAGAGGTAAAAAACAAAAAGGCAAAAAAGGGCGGGAACGCCCATAAATAAAGGTATTGAAGTGATGCGTTACATTGTTAATAACTTTTTGATTTTATGGCAAAAAACGAAGTTCTTGAGTATAAAAAAACCACAAAATTTTACTTTTGTGGCTCTTAACTTTTTAGTATATATTATTTTACTTATTGTTTTTATCTTTTAATTTTTATTCATCAACTATTCTGACCAAGTACCCAGTTTACAAGAATATATTTATTCGATTGCAAGCTCACATTCCTTAGCGATAATTTGATAGTTAAAATCATATGTTGACAAAACATAATGTTTGTACTCTGATAAATTATGTTTGATTAAATAATCAGAATTTATAAATTCATTAAAATTAGATTTCATCTTATTTTCTATTGTTGCAAAATCTAAAAAAGTACAATCATAAAAATTAACAGTTTTAAAAATCAAAGTGAAATTAACAAAATCTTCTTTTGAATTTAAAAAATCGCCATCTATTTGTCCTTTGAAAATTAATTCCGCTTTAGATATAATTTGCTCTACTTGATTTATATAAATAGCATCTCTAGCATTTAATTCACTTAATTTTAAATTTGTATTAATTAATTCCATATTAACCACATCTAATTTTTGGTTTCTTTCCTCCATTTGTTGTAGAAAATCTTTTATCTAAATTAATGTCTGGAACATCCGAAGGTTTAATAAACTTCATATTGATTTTTGAACCAGCATTTCGAGCAGCTAATAATCTTCTGTTATCTATTGAGAAAATACCGTGCTTATTAGCTCCTTGACTTAATAGTTTATCTTGAACACTTTTAGGTAAATCTTTAAATTTAATAACTCTTATTTCTTCAACAGTTTTAAAGTAATTAGAATTATTTTTCATTGCGTTCGTTAAACCATTTAATTTGCCTCCATCAGTAAAAACGGAAGAAACCGAGTTCTGAGAAAACTGAATAACTTTTGCACTCATTGCTGTTATTCCACTCAAACCTAAAGGATCTATAAATGAGTTTGTATCGTGAACGTACGCATAAAAATTCGGCATTCCACCAGCAAGCCCAATCGGGTCTTGAGAAATATAAACACCTTCATCAGCAGAATAATACCTAAACCTATTGTAATACAGTCCAGTTTCAATATCCTCATACTGACCTTGGTAACGAAAAGGTATGAACGTTTTGCTTCCTGTAAAGTTAATTGCTTTTCCGTAAATATCCAACTCACAGGACCATACTTTTTTGCCCTCTGTATTATAAGCTTCCACAGGTGTCCCTAAATGATCACTTATTATACTATAAGTTTCTCCATTTACTATTTTTGCTTGGGGCACAAAAGAACCTTCGTTAAACACCCATGTTATTAAATTATTAACAGGCTCAGCTTTATCATAACTTAATACGCCTTGTTGGTCTATTACTAATTGAGGTTTGTCTTTTAAGCTATAATTAAACTCATGTAAAAGTACATTGCCATCGTATATACTACGGTGTAGCGTATTGTTTTTAATTACAGCAGTACGCCTGCCTAAAGCATCGTATTTGTACTCTGTATGTATTCCATCATTATTAGTTACTTTTTGCAAATTACCATTGGCATACCAATGATAATTCCATGTAATAAATGAATTATTACTGTCTTCGTCTATTAATACACTAAACCTTTTAGAGCGGTCATTTTTACTTGTTTTTTGTGTTAAAAAGCCTAAATCGTTGTACTCATAAGTATAATTTGGATCCTCTATAAGTTTACCTCCTTTGTTATAGGTATAGCCTTTTTTGTCTCGATTATTGTATAAATTACCTATAGCATCAGATGTTTTATAAATGGTTTCTATGCCATTTTTATAACTAGCACTCGCCAAATTACCTACCAAATCGTAACTAAAATCGGTTGCTTCTCCGTTTTTTATAAGCTTTTGCAGCTGGTTGGCTGGATTCCAAAAATACTGTCTACGGCTATATTCTACATTTTTATTATGTACAAGTTGTTGGGTTACTCTACCCGCTATATCACGTTGCGTTTTTTGTTGTATACCGTTTAAGTTACGTTCTATTTCATAGCCCATCATATCGTAACTATACCCTGCTTGCCATGGTTTGGTTTCTGTTTGCTGAGCTGTAGTTTGGGTAAGTTGACCCAATACATTGTAGTTGTGCTTTATGTTTGCTCCTAAACTGCTTTCTAATTGAGTACGTTGTCCAAAGGCATTATAACTATGTTTTATACAATGGCCATTTTGTAACTCTTCTAATATTTGTCCTGTTTTATCACGTTTTAACAATACCTGGTTATTAGCATTGGTAGCCTCTATAAGCGCTCCGTCTTTATTATAGTTATACAGCTCATAACTATGGTCTGGGTAGTTTACAGCTATTACTTGTCCTAGTGGATTGTATTTGTAGTTTGTAGCTCCTGTACTTGGTGTGTTTACTGCGGTTACTTGTCCGTTAAGATTACGTGTGTATTGGCGACTAAGTCCATCGAACCCCCATTCACCTATTATCGCTCCATTACCGTCTCTTAAAAAACGATAGGCTTCCCCGCCTTCATTTATTATAGATTTTAATTGTTCCTCGGTATCATAAGTAAACTTAACTAGGCGCCCGTTTTCTTTTCGGGTTTTTAAGTTTCCTAATCCCCAATACGTAAATTCTACCTGTCTATTCCCATCATTAGCAGATAATACATTACCACCATTATCGTAAGTAAATGTATGCTTGCTTCCTGTGGGTTCTATAAGTTCTAGCACATTACCTACTAAGTCATATTGATAACTTGTTATAGCTCCATTGGGGGATTTAGCTTTTATTAATTGACCAAAAAAGTCGTACTCCATAGTACTTACTGTTCCATTGGGAGCCGTTATTTGACTAAGATTATGCTTACTATCCCACGACAAGGTAGTTATTTGCTGGTCTTGATCTATAAGTTGATGTAATTTCCCGTTTTGATAATTAAGTTCTAATGTATTTCCATTTGGATAATCTATCTCTGTGGCTTGTCCGTTTTCGTTTAAAATGCGTTTAAAAGTGGCGCCTCCATAAGTGGTACTGGTAAGCAATCTATTTTGCTTATCGTAACTAAATTTTTGACTATTCCCAAAAGCATTTTCTTCTTTAACAAGCATGTTTTGCTTATTGTAAGCAAACTTGGTGCTGTTACCCATAGGGTCTATGGTTAATACAAGTTCCTGGTGTTTATTATATTTATTAATGGTTATATTGCCTAATGGATCAATAATTTTATTAATCAATAAACCAGGGGTGTAATGGTAAGTAGTTGTATGACCTAAAGAGTTTGTTACTATTGTTTTTCCTTTTTCGTATTTAGCATGGTACTCTAAAATACCTTCGTCTCCCCATGTATGTATACATCTTGCTTTATTGTCTTTTATTTGATATTCCCAATAAAAATTGAGTCCTAATTGATTTTCTAGATGTACTAATAAACCATCTTTATATTCAAAGGTTTTGGTTGCATTTTGTACGTCAATTACTTTATGTAGTAATTGATCTTCATTATACACATACGCATGTTGCCATATAGAATGGTAGTCATCATTTAAGAGTTCTACTTTTTCTAAGAGCCCAAAAGTATGGTTATAACTAAGCTTAAAAATACGCCCTACACTATCTATAATTGTTGTTAATTGTTGGTCGTTATTATATTTAAGCGTTATACTATTACCTGTGGCGTTTTTTATAAGGGTTACTTTGCTTGTTTTTGTAGAGTTCCCTGTGTTTTCAAAAATATAATGCAAACCATTCTCATCTATCAAGGTGTAATGTTGTCCATTAAAACTCCAAAATAACTTTTCTATGGGATGATAAAACTCATCTGAAGGAATAAGCTGTGGCATAGGTAATGTGCGCCCATCTGATAATTTTAAAAGTATAATACCATCCTCTGCTTTTGAGTGGTAAAGGTCATAACTATGGTGCCATCCTCGCCCTAAAGGGCTTTTGGTGTCACTATCGCTAAAATAAATACGGTTCCATTGTAAAGGTATAGGCCCTCCAAAAGAGAAATCTTCATTTTCAGAATACACACGCCCTGTAGCAACATCTACAGGTTCTCCAAACCAAAAGCATTTCATTCTCCGTAAGAAATCATCGTATTTTGACCCAAATTTATTGTTAACTTTCTTTATAAATGCTTCAAACAATGCTCCTCCACCATGTTTCCAAAGTTTCCCCATACCTTTTAGCCCTAGCGTTATTCCTAAAGCAAAAAGGTCTATAGTTGGTGGCCCACCAACCAATACAGCTGCGCCTAAAGGCAGCACACCCACCAAAGATGCTGATGGAGCCATAAGTGTCATTTTGGGTTTTCCGCTTTTTAAACGAAATGGTGGCGGTATACCTACAAGATTACAAGACAAAGCAGGTAGAAATTGATACGAAAATGGTGCGCCATCTGCCAGTACGGTGCTACTGCCCATAAACATTTCTGCTTGGGCCATAGGCGCAACTGTTGGAGCAGGTCCATGAACAAACGCTGCTGGCAAATGTTGTATCCCTACACCTGCATTGGCAACCCATTGATTATTTATTTTTAAGGTAGGTTGCATCATGGTCACAATAGCTCGTGCTACACTAGCTACACTAACGGGTTGTGGTACAGGATTGCCATTTTCATCCATTTCGGGTTCCTTGTCTTCTTCTGGAGCATCTGGCATTACGGTGTTTATAGCTACAAACAACATTGTAAACAAGTCATAAACCATATTCACATCGGGTACTGCACATAAAGGTGAGGGTGGAATTATTGTAGAGTGAAAGTCAACTCCAAGTCCCATATCAAAAAATTTACCTGCTGGCATACCTGGTATACTAGGCATAATAGCTGCAGCCAACTCTGATTGGAGGTTATCTAACTGTTTTTTCTTTTCAACGAAAACTGTTCCAAATGATTTTCCTGGTCTATTCGTTACTGCAGCATTTACACCATCTTTAATAGCTTCATTTAATTTAGGCATGAGTTTGTGTGTTTATGAGCTCTTCCGCTAAATTCTTTTGAGGTAAAGGAGCGTAATGAGCATTTAAATTCTCTTTACTATCAATTAGTGTTTCCCAATCTTCGCCTATCCAAGTAGCCAAGTGCGTTTCCAAAATCTCTTTCTTTTTTTCAGTATCATTATTTAAATAATCCACGCAGTTATAAGCTACATTAGCCACATATAAATAGGTGGATTGTCGTCGTATATCTATACTTAAAAAACTACCTCCATAAAGTGCTAAACCTGCATATTCAAAAGCTATATTGTATTTTCTTTTTTTCATTTTTATAGTGGCACAAACCCTGTAGGATTCCATAATATAAAAATGATCTTTCTGTCTAGAAGCTTCTTCTGCAATTGCTTCGTACAGCATAAATGCATCCTCTTCTTTTTTTAAACCTAATAAAAATGCAGCCTTAAATAAAGAACATGCGCGCCAGAGTGGATACCACTCTTCAGGTCTTTTACTTGTTTTTAGCGTACTAGCTACATCTAAACCCTTATTTATATAGGCTAATCCTGCCTTTGGATCTTTTATGGTATTGTAGCAATGAGCTATTATTAAATAAGCTGTTGTTGTGGTACTAACTAGTTTTATTTTTTTTGCTTCAACTAATAACTTATCTATAAGCGGTTTCATTTTAGTCTGATTAGGAAGCGCATCCATAAGCTTTAAAACGGTTTGTTGAAATTGAGAGGCAGGGTGATGTGGTTTTTCTCCTTCAACACCTTTTTTCATATCGTTTTTTATCGCAGATGCCATATGTAATTTAGGAAAAAGTTCTAAAATACGTTTTTGATCTTTTTTTCTGAAACTATGTATTTTTCGTTTTGTCTTAACATCAATAGCTATAAACCGTATTTTTTTTGGTATTTCTTCCCTCAATAAGGCATAATACCATTCCCTAAGATCTTCATAAGCCATTCCTATACCCATTTCAATAATAAAACTAGGGCTTATCGATTGCAGTGAAACTCTAAATCGTTCTATTTCAGAAAGTAAACTCCTTAAGGTTTTAGGTAATTTTATATTAGGAATAAAGGCTTCTTTTAGATAACCATCCTTAATCAGTGCCTTATGCATATCATAACGCTCTTCGGGTTCCTCAGTAAACCATGCTTTGAACTCATTCCATAAATTATTTTGAAACTCTTCAAGTGTGGTATATACGCTATTAAATTTAAAATAAATCTCGTCTGTTTGTCCTAATACAGTGCGTTCTATTTCAAAATAACTGGTTATCATTTCTATGTCTTCATAATCAGTTACCCAAATAGCCAATTGCCAATGCTTCTGTGCTAAGGCTTCTTCCCACATTTGAGTTGTCTTGTAATACTGATGTGCTATAGATACATTTTGATTGTCCATATAATTAAAATACTATGAATTTATTTTTACCATAGGTCCTGAAATCAGTGTTTCTCCAGTCGAGGTTGTTATTAAATCTCCTGCTGCTATGGTGGTGGTTTTTCCTTGCAATTGAGCATCAGTAGAATTTAATACAAGTGTATTTGTGCCTTTAACACCTGTTGTTACCCCATCCATTTGAAGATGTTCAGTAGCGTTTACCTTAATATTTGTTCCGTGTATTTCAACTTCAGTTCCTTTTAAAAATATATTGGTACTATCTAAAGTTATCGTTTTAGGTGCTTTAATATTTATAGTTTCATCGCCATTAAGGGTTATTTCACTACCACTAGGATCACTTATGGTTATTTTACCTTCTCCTTCTGCATCATCAAAAGTGATGGTGCTTCCTGTGCGTGTTGTAATACTTTTTATTTTATTGCCATCTAACCCTCCTGCTCCTGTGGTTCCACTAAACATACTTCCCATAACAAATGGTCGGTTTGGGTCATTGTACCTGAA
>ENA-ORXT01003068-ORXT01003068.1-marine-metagenome-genome-assembly--contig:-NODE-3068-length-18957-cov-7.702701_pt1 | contig 18957 bp, 20 predicted proteins | sample MGYA00237868_ERZ511482 | MGnify/ENA metagenome assembly ERZ511482 | reverse complement strand
TCCTGCGCTACGTGGTCGAGCAGACGCTGCAGGGCGAGTCGGAGCGCATCAAGGCCTACACCATCGGTGTCGACGCCTTGGGCAAGGCGAGCGATTTCGACCCCCAGACCGACCCGTCGGTACGGGTCCTGGCGAAGCGACTGCGTGACCGGCTTCGGGAGCACTACGCACACCACACCGATGCCTCCCTGCGCATCCAGCTGGTGTCCGGCAGTTACACGCCCCGCTTCGTCGAGCCCGGCGAGATGGATGCGGACCACCGGTACGGCGACCTCGCCCACCCGGCGGACGAACGCCGCTCCGGCTTTCGCGTGGAGGGTCGGCCGATCGGTACGCCGTCCGGCGCGGCGCGACACCGTGACGACCCGGGTCCCGGTCGGGACGGCGCGGTCCTGTACCTGATCTCCGCCGGAAACGGCGATCGCCGCGCCCAGGACGTCACCTTCCTGCTGAGCGGCATGTTGTCGCGCGTGCACGGCACGGATGCACGTCGGGTGGAGCGTGCACCGGCATCACTCGGCCGGCACGATCGCTCGCTGAGCGTGCACGCCACCCGTCTGGGCGAGGAGCTTCGTGTCGACCTCCAGGTGTGCCACGGCAACAGCGGCGAGATCGTGAGCGCCGACGTGCTCTGCCTGCACCCCTCGGACGATGGCTCGCTGGTGCGCGACGACCTCGAACGGCTGGAGACCTGGGTCAGCGGCTACACGCCGCCGATCCCCGTCGGGCGGGCCTGCGCGGCATCACCCGCGAGCGTCCAGGCGCCAACATCCGGTGTTGCACCCGCGGTTGCACCCGCGATGGCTCGCGAACCGCTGGCGGGATGGCTGGCGGGCGGTCGCGCGGTACGCGCCGGCACCGAACGCGACGAGCCGGTGACGGGCTCCGGGCCTTCGCGACCCGGACAGGGGATCGCTCAAGCGGCCGAGCGGCCCCCGCACCGCTGATGCCTCGGCAGGGCCTCGTTCCCGGCCGGACCTCGTTTTCTCAGTAGGACCCCAGGCGACGACCGGCGCACAGGTCCTCCAGTTCGCCGTCCGAGCGGTACACGATCGATCGTTCGAGTCCGACCAGGCGGCCGATGCGACGCAGCGTGTCACGCGTCGCCGACAATCGCGTGGCGACCGCCTCCGCGTTCTCGCGGTTGCCCGTCCGGCACGCGTGCAGCGTCTCGAGCAGGTCGTCCGGCAGCGCCGCACCATCGCGCGGCAGCGCCCATTCGACCGCGTCCAGCAGACCCTGCTTCTCGCCCGCCAGCCTCTCCAGCGCCACCGCGTCGCCCTGGGCCAGCGCGCGCGCTTCGCGCTGCAACGATTCGTGCAGCTCGAACAGGGCCTGACGAAGGCTCGCGAACGGGGAATCGGGTGCAGCGCCTCCGCCGGACCGGCCGTTCGGCCCCGACCCTTTCCTGCCGGAACTTTTCAAGCCCGACCCCTCGATGCCCGCCCCGTTCACATCTGTGCCCTTCATGTCCGATCCGTTCATCTGATGGTGACCTCGTCTCTGGATGCGACCGTCGCATCGACGGCAACGCCGGTGACACCGTTCTCGACCCGGATACGTTGCCCCAGCCGTCCGTCGGCAAGAGCCGTGCCCATCGCATCGATCGCCACGCCCGGACCGCGATAGCTCATCCGCACCTGCCGTCCGCGCTCCACCAGCACGGGCGCTTCCAGGGCACGTCGGTCCAGCAACCGACCGGCGCCCGCACCGCGCGAGAACACCCGGCCGAGCAGTGGCTGCAGGGATGCGTCCGGGCGGTCCGGATCGATGCGCACGATCTCGTCGCCGGCGCTGCCGACGCGCAACGCCTGCGCATCGCGGGTGCCGAGCCGTACGTGTTCGCGCTGCACCAGGTCCGCCGTGAGCACCTCGCCGCGGCGCACCGGGCGGGCCAGCGCCCAGACCTCGGCCGCCTCGCTGACCGTGGCGCTCACCCGCACCCGCCAGGCGGCGGTGCCGGTGCACGTCACCTCCACGCTCTGCCGGCCGCGCACCGGTCCGCTGCCGGCCACGTTCGCCTCGAGTGGCGCGTCGCAGGCGGCCAGCCGCAGCCGCCGATCGGGAGGAACGATGTCGACCTGCACGTCGTGGGCGGTACCGGTGCGCGCCACCAGGACGGTGCGGGCCGCCGCCTCCAGCGCGTCCAGCGGCTGCACGGTGCGGGTGCCCGCTCCGTGCGCCGCCTGCGAGAACGCCGCCGCCGCGCACAGCGTGGCGAGGATTCCGGACCTGAGAGCCGATACGGTCATGGGAGGTGTCGCGCGGGGGTGTGGCGCGTGTCGCGCAACTTGCGCACCGGTTCGCAGAAAGCGGGTACATGTTTCAAAAACACCGTGGGCCGGCGAGAGCCACTTCAAGGAATCCGCGGCGGGACGACAACTGCATCACGCAACTCGCAGACGACCCCACCGTGGCACACATCCCGTTTCAGATACCGCACGCCCGCCGACTCCTGCCGACGCTGCCGGCGTTGACCGCGCTGGCACTGCTGTCCGCCTGCAACGGCGGCAGCGACGGCACGGCCACGCCACCTGCGTCCGCCACCGACGGATCGGGCGGATCGGTTTCCGGTGCCGCAACGCCGGTCCCGGGCGCCGCTGCGCCCGGTGCCGGCGTGACGACGCCGGCACCGGGCACGGTGGCCTCGGGTACGCCGGGCACGGCGGGTGCGGATCCGACCCAGCAGGACGGCGCCCCCCCCGTTCCGGTCGCGGCCCCCCTGTTGGCCGACCCCGAGGCCGGAACCGTCGTGGGCGCACCGGGCACGACGGTGGACTGTGCCGACAGCCTGCCGTGTCGCTGGGTCTCGGCCGATTCGGGCGTCGCCATCACGGCCGGAGCGGTCGACCATCTGGGCACGCAGGGCGAGCTGACCGTCGACTTCGCCCTCGACGCCACCCGCGACAGCGCCTTCACGTTCGCGGGGGCCGCATCGATCGACACCTCGGGCGGTGCGACCACCGACGTGCAGCGCGTGGCCCTGGGCCAGGGCAACGGCGTGGCACCGGTCGCGGCCCTCGCCGGGGAGCCGCTGGTCGGCCGCATCGTCTATGACGGCACCATCGAACAGACGAGCCTGCCAGCCTGGTCGCTGACGCTGGTCGAGGCCGGCCAATCGCTGGACGCACGCTTCGCCAACCTGCCGGTGGCACTGCCGGTCGGCAGCGATGTCGACTGCGCCGGCACCCTGCCCTGCACCTGGCAGACCCGCGACGCCGACGTGCTGATCACCCTGACCCGGGTGGGCGGCTTCGCCACCGCGGCGCGCCTGGACATCGGGTTCCGGCTGCAGAGCACGGCGTCGCGCACGGTCGCGATGGATGCCGGTTCCTCGGCCCGCGCGGCCGGCGGCTTCCTCTACGCGCCGCGCACCCATCGGCTCGGCAGCGTCTCCGGGTTCGGGCCCGTCAGCGTGCAGGCCGTGCCCGGTCAGCCCCTCGACGGCCGGGTGGACTTCTTCCGCGCCAGCACGACCACCGAGGCGCTGTCCGAGGTGCAGCTCGACGTGTTCGAGGACGGACCGGTACCGCGCTGGCGACCGACCTTCCTGAACGTGCCGAGCATCGCTCCATGAACACGCGCATCGATGCAGCGCTCGACGTCCATGCCGATGCGATGCAGCTTCGTGCCCGTCGCACCCGGCTGCTGGCCACCAACATCGCCAACGTCGACACGCCGAACTACAAGGCGCGTGATCTCGTCTTCGGCGACACGCTCGCCCGGGCGATGAAAACCTCGCTTCCGATGCGTTCGACCGACAGCCGGCACATTCCGCTCGGTCGGAATTCCACCGGTGTCGCGGTGCATTACCGCAACCCGGAGGCGCCGTCGCTGGACGGCAACACCGTCGACAAGGACATGGAACAGGCCCGCTTCGCCGAGAACGCGTTGCGCTACCAGGCCAGCGTGCAGTTCCTGCAGAACCGTGTCGGTTCGTTGATTCGCAGCCTGAAGGGAGAGAACGCATGACCACGAGCGTCTTCGACATCGCCGGCAGCGCGATGCGCGCGCAGACCGTGCGGCTGAACACCGTGGCCAGCAACCTGGCCAACGCCAACACCGTGGCGAGCTCGCCGGAGGAGGCCTACCGTTCCCGCCAGCCGGTGTTCCAGGCGATGCTGGACGACGGCATCGGCGGCGTGGTCACGCGCGGCATCGTCGAGAGCAGCCGGGAGCCGGTCAGGCGCCACGAGCCGGACCATCCGCTCGCCGACGATGAGGGCTACGTGTACGCCTCCAACGTCGACACCATCGAGGAGATGACCAACATGATGTCCGCCTCGCAGAGTTATCGCAGCAACGTCGAGCTCATGAACACGCTCCGCCAGCTGGAACTGCGCACCCTGAAGCTTGCCGAATGAACATCGATACTGCAAGCCTGCTGACCCGAACGGATGCCCGGACCGACCTGTCGGTCCCCGAAGCGCTGCGCCCGTCGATGCTCGAGGAGATCGAGGCGCTGCCCAAGGACAACGAGCTGGGCCAGGACGAGTTCCTGCGCCTGATGCTCACCCAGATCGAGCATCAGGATCCGCTCGAGCCGATGGCCAACGGCGAGTTCATCGCGCAGATGGCGCAGTTCAGCACCGTGTCCGGCATCGAGGGCATGCAGGCCTCCCTGGACACCATGGCGAACAGCTTCAGCCAGCAGCAGACGCTGCAGGCCGCCGAGCTGGTCGGCGACGACGTGCTGATCGAGGGCGACACGCTGCGCGCCGGTCACGAGTCCTCGATGCGCGGGCGCTTCGAGCTGGACCACACCGCCACCTCGGTGACGATGTCGGTGCACGCGGTGAACGGCGAGCTGGTCGCGAAGCGCTCGCTGGGCTCCTTCGAGGCGGGCCGGCACGACTTCGACTGGGACGGCATCACCTCGGATGGCGATGTCGCCCCGCCCGGCGACTACCGCGTGTCGCTGAGCGCCGACGGCGGCGCCACCCAGGAGACGCTGGCCAGCACCGTCGGCCGGCGCATCGCCTCGGTGGAGTTCGGCGCCGGTGGCGCCGCCCTGCTGAACACCCTCGACGGCGACACGCTGACGCTGGGCGATGTGCGCGAGATCCGCGACGCGGCGGGCGCGTCGTGACCCCTCGCTTCGACCTTCCCACCCCCCACCAGCCCACCCCCCACCAGGATATGCAGCCATGACGCTCGACGTCGCCCTCACGGGCATCAATGCGGCCACCACCGAGCTGGCCACGATCTCCAACAACATCGCCAACTCGTCCACCACCGGGTTCAAGCGGGCCGATGTCTCCTTCACCGACGTCTACGCGCGCAGCAACTTCGGCGCGAACCGGGTCACCCCGGGCGAGGGCGTGCGCGTGTCCCAGATCAAGCAGGACTTCGGACAGGGCGGCCTGACCAGCTCCGGCAACAGCCTGAACCTGGCGGTCGAGGGAATCGGCATGTTCCAGGTCACCGACGACGGTGCGCCGATGTACACCCGGGACGGCAACTTCGGGCTGGACCGCGAGGGCTTCATCGTCAACGGCCAGGGTCACCGGCTGAACGGCTACACCACCAACGACGATGCGCAGATCCAGCCGGTCACCGGCGAGCTGCAGATCGACTACACCGACCTGCAACCGAAGACGACCGACGTGGTCACGCTGGGCATGAACCTGGACGCCGGTGCCGAGACCCTGCCCCCGTTCGACGTGGACGACCCGTCCACCTTCAACTACTCCACCTCGACCACCGTCTACGACAGCCTGGGCGCCGAGCAGGTCGCGACGATGTACGTGCACAAGGATGCGCCCAATGCCTGGTCGGGCTACGTGTACGTGGACGGTCAGGAGGTCAGCCAGCCGGGCGGCGAGGAGCTGGTGTTCGATTCCACCGGTGTGCTGCAGACGGTCAACGGCACCGCCGCGCGCGGCTTCACCAGTGCCCCCTTCACCCCGGCTTCCGGTGCCACGCCGATGGATGTCGAGTTCCGGATCGAGAACATGACCCAGTACGAGAGCGCATTCGGCACCAACCAGATCGATCAGGACGGCTTCTCGTCCGGCCAGCTGAACGATTTCGAGGTCGACGGTACCGGGGTGATCTTCGGACGCTTCTCCAACGGCCAGTCGCGCATCATGGGTCAGGTGACGCTGGTGAACTTCGCCAACACCGCCGGGCTGCTGCCGCAGGGCGGCAACGGCTGGGTGAGCACCTTCGCCTCGGGCGAGCCGGTGGCCGGTGCCCCCGGCAGCGCCAGCCTGGGGCTGATCCAGTCCGGCTCGCTGGAGGACTCCAACGTGGACATCACCGAGGAGCTGGTGGCGATGATCAGCGCCCAGCGCGGCTTCCAGGCCAGCGCCCAGGTGATCAGCACCGACGACCAGCTGATGCAGACCGTGATGAACATGACGCGCTGATAGGTGACCCGTAGCGCGCCGATCCTCGGCGCGCCGATCCTTGACGCACCGACCCGTACCGACCCGTACCGACCCGTACCGAGGAACAGCGATCGATGGATGGAATGATCTACGTGGCCATGTCGGCCGCCCGCGAGACCATGCACCGCCAGGCGACCAACAACCACAACCTGGCCAACGCGAACACCACCGGCTTCAAGGCGGTGGTGGACGGTTTCGAGGCGATGCCGGTGTACGGTGCCGGCCACCCGTCGCGCGCCTACACCCAGGATCGCGGCATCGGCAACGACCTGTCCACCGGATCGCTGACCGCGACCGGCAACCCGCTGGACGTGGCCATCGACGGCGAGGGGTTCCTGCTGGTGCAGGATTCTCTCGGTCGGGAGGTCATGACCCGCGGCGGTGCCCTGCGCATCGGCGCCGGTGGCCTGCTGGAAACCGGCCGCGGGGACCTGGTACTCGGTGACGGCGGGCCGATCACGGTATCGCCCTACGAATCGATCACCATCGGCCGGGACGGCACGCTGTCCATCCGGCCCGCCGGGCAGGGCCCCGAGGCGATGGCCGTGCTCGATCGCCTGCGACTGGTCAAGCCCGACCCCGGTAACGTGATGCGCAACGACCGCGGCAACTTCGTGACCCGGGACGGCACGCCCCCGGCCGCGGACGCCGCGATCACGCTGGTGGGCGAGACGCTGGAGACCTCCAACGTCGACTCGGTCGGGGCGATGGTGACCATGATCGAGCTGGCCCGCCAGTACGAGACCAACGTGAAACTCATGAAGAGCGCCGAGGACAACGATTCGGCGTCCACGAAGCTGCTGCAGCTCTCGTGACGCCCGCCCGCCTTTCGACAACTTTCTAGGAGACAGACCTCATGAACGGTGCCTTGTGGACGGCCAAGACCGGCCTGGACGCGCAGCAGATGCGCATGCAGGTGATCGCGAACAACCTCGCCAACACCAACACCACCGGCTTCAAGCGCGACCGCGCGGTGTTCCAGGACCTGCTGTACCAGAACGTGCGCCAGCCGGGCGCCGCCTCGTCCGAGAACACCTTGCTGCCCTCCGGCCTGTCGGTCGGTACCGGCGTGCGCGTGGCCTCCACCGAGAAGCTGTTCAGCCAGGGCAACCTGTCGCGCACCGACGATGCGTTCGACCTGGCCATCGAGGGCCGCGGCTTCTTCGAGGTCGAGCGCCCCGACGGCGGTCTGGCCTACACGCGCGATGGCTCGTTCCAGCTCGATGCCGAGGGTCGCATGGTCAACGCCACCGGCTACGCGCTGGCCGCCGGCATCCAGATCCCGGCGCAGACCGAGAGCGTGACCATCGCCCGCGACGGCACGGTGACCGCCACCCAGGGCGGCGGCGGCGGCTCGCAGCAGCTGGGCACCATCCCGGTGGTCGACTTCATCAACCCGGCCGGCCTGCAGTCGCTGGGCGGCAATCTGTTCGCCGAGACCGGTGCGAGCGGTGCACCGCGCTCGGGCATCGCCGGCGGCGACGGGCTCGGCAGCCTGGAGCAGGGGTCGGTGGAGACCTCGAACGTGAACGTGGTCGAGGAGTTGGTCAGCATGATCGAGACGCAGCGCGCCTACGAGATCAACTCCAAGGCGATCAGCACCACCGACGGCATGCTGCAGTACATCAACAACAACCTGTGATGATGGCCCGCCGACATCGGGCAACGCGGCTCGCCGTCCTGACTCTCGCGCTGGCGGGGGCGGGCGGCGGCTGCGTGGTCGTGCCCCCTGCCCCGAACGAGGACTGGGACCCGCCGGCCCCCCTGCCCGTGGTGAGCGCCGCGGCCAACGGCGGCTCGCTGTACCAGCCGGGCGGGATCGAGCCGCTGTTCGAGGACCTGCGCGCGCGGCGCATCGGCGACATCATCAACGTGCAGCTGGACGAGCGCACCGATGCCACCAAGCGGGCGACCACGTCGGCCAACAAGTCGACCAGCATCGAGCTGCCGACCCCGACCCTGCTCGGTACCGCGGCACGCTTCGGCGGACGCGATTTCCTGAACATGGAGGCGAGTGCGGGCAGCGAGTTCACCGGCGCCGGCGACAGCGCGCAGAGCAATCGCCTGTCCGGCACGGTCGCCGTCAGCGTCATCCAGACCTACCCGAACGGCAACCTCGCCATCCGCGGCCAGAAGCGCCTGACGCTCAACCGCGGCAGCGAGGTGGTCCGGGTGGCAGGCATCGTGCGCGGTGCGGACATCCGTCCGGACAACAGCGTGTCGTCGACCGACATCGCCGATGCCCAGATCACCTACAGCGGGGAAGGCCTGATCGCCGATGCGAACCGCGCCGGCTGGCTGACCCGCATCCTGCAGGGACCCCTATGGCCATTCTGATCCGAAGCCTCGTCGTGCTGGCACTGCTGTGCGGTGCCACGCTCGCGCACGCCGAGCGCATCAAGGACATCTCCCGGGTGGCCGGCGTGCGCGACAACGCGCTGCTGGGCTACGGCCTGGTGGTCGGCCTGGACGGCACCGGCGACCAGACCGGCCAGGTCGGCTTCACCGAGCAGAGCCTGCGCAGCATGCTGCAGCAGTACGGGGTGACGATTCCGGCAGGACAACGGCTGACGCCGAAGAACGTCGCCGCGGTGACGGTCTCCGCCACGCTGCCGCCGTTCTCCAAGCCCGGCCAGACCATCGACGTGACGGTCTCCTCGCTGGGCAACGCGAAGTCCCTGCGCGGCGGCAGCCTGCTGATGACCCCGCTGCGCGGTGCCGACGGCCAGAGCTACGCGCTCGCGCAAGGCAACCTCGCCGTCGGCGGGCTCGGCATCGCCGGTGCCGACGGCAGCTCGATCTCGATCAACGTGCCCAGCGTGGGCCGCATCCCCAACGGCGCGACGGTGGAACGGGCGGTGCCCTCGCCGTTCGCCGACGGCCCGGGCATCGTGTTCAACCTGCACCAGCCGGACTTCACCACCGCGCGGCGGCTGGTGGAGGCGGTCAACACCGCGCTGGGCAGCGAGGAGGCGCGTGCGCTGGACGCGGTGTCGGTCGCCATCCGGGCCCCTGCCGACGTCTCCAAGCGGGTGGCCTTCATCGGCTACCTGGAGGAGCTGCAGATCGAGCCCGGCGAGGGGGCCGGCAAGGTCATCGTCAACTCGCGCACCGGCACCATCGTGATCGGCAGCAACGTCACCGTCGGGCCTGCGGCCGTCACCCACGGCGGCCTGACCGTCACCATCCGCGAGGACGTGCAGGTCAGCCAGCCCAACCCGCTCGCCCAGGGCGAGACGGTGGTGGTGCCGGACACCAACATCGAGGTGACCGAGGAGGAGGGGCGCATGTTCGAGCTCGAACGCGGTACCACCCTGTCCTCGATCGTGCAGGCCATCAACGGCGTCGGTGCGGCACCCGGTGACCTGGTCGCCATCCTGGAGGCGCTCAAGCAGGCGGGCGCCCTGCGTGCCGAGCTGATCATCATCTGATGGACGCGCTGGCGACCACCCCGATACGCTCCGGATCGATCGCGGGCGGTGCGCGGCCCGCCGGGTCCGCCGCACCCGCCACGTCCGCAAGCGATGACGCGCTCGACGCGGCCGCGAAGGGCTTCGAGAAGCTGATGGTGCAGCGGCTGCTCACCGAGGCGCGCAAGACCCGCTTCGGCGACGAACCGTCCAACGCGCAGAGCAACTACGACGCGATGTTCGACGAGAAGATCGCCGGGCTGATCAGCGACAGCGGCACGCTTGGCCTGGCGGATTCGCTACGCCGCTCGCTCGGCGGCACCGGGCAGCTGAGCGTGCAGCAGTCGGCCCCGTCCAGGGCCCCGACCGCATCCCCGCTCGCTACCGGCCTGCCGGTACCGGCGACGGGTGAGCGCACGTACGGCCTGGACGCCTCGTCCCTGAGCGTGCTGCGCTCGCTGGTCGAGCCCGGTGCACGTCCGGGCGGCGGCATCGATGCGGCCGCGGCGCACGCCGACGCGATCGATGACGCAATCGACGACCAAGGCGCGATCCCCCTGCTCGCCTCGCTGGCCGCACCCGTCGGCGCCGTTGCGCGCCCGGCCACGGGCAGCGGGCCCGAGCACCAGCGCGACTTCCTGTCACGCCTGCACCCGCACGCGCAGGACACCGCGCGGCGGCTGGGCACCTCCACCGAGGCGGTGCTGGCGGTCGCGGCGCTGGAGAGCGGCTGGGGCCGGCGCCCGATCACGGATGCTGCCGGACGCGATGCGAACAACCTGTTCGGCATCAAGTCGCACGGCCACGACGGACCGAGCGTCACCCACCGCACCACCGAGTACATCGGCGGGCAGCCGCGCCGTGTGGAGGCGGACTTTCGCCGCTACGCCGACGCCGGTGCCTCGGTGCAGGACTTCGGCGACTTCCTGATCGAGAACCCGCGCTACGCGCCGGCACTCGAACAGGCCGCCGACCCGCCCCGCTTCCTGCGCGCCCTGCAGGAGGCGGGTTACGCCACCGACCCGAACTATGCGGACAAGGCGATCCGCGTGATGCAACGGGTGCGAGAGCACCTGACCGGAGACGACACATGAGCGACCTGTTCCAGATCGGTGCCGACGCGCTGAGCGCGTTCCGGCGGGCGATCAACACCACCACCCACAACATCGCGAACCTCAACACCGAGGGGTTCTCGCGCCAGCAGGTCGTGTTCGGCACCCGCACGCCGCACCTCATCACCTCGGTCGGCGCGATCGGCAACGGCGTGCAGATCACCGGCATCGAGCGCATCACCAGCCAGTTCGCCACCTCCCGGCTGTTCGATGCCAAGGCGAACCATGCGCGCGACGAGGCGCACCACGCCATGGCCGCCCGCATCGACGACCTGATCGCCGAGGACGCGCTCAGCGTGGCACCGGCGTTGAACGAGTTCTTCGCAGCCCTGGAGGACGCCGCCACCGATCCGGCCACCTCGGCCACGCGCCAGGCGCTGCTGTTCGGGGCCGATGCGCTGGCCGACCGCTTCCGCGCCCTGGACAGCCAGCTGGACGATACCGCCACCGAGCTCGACAACCGGCGGCGCGCCAGCATCGACACCATCAACGAGCTGGCCGAGTCGCTGGCCAGCGTGAACCGCGACATCAGTGCGCGCACCGGTGGCGGTGGTCGGCAGGTCGCCTCGGCCGACCTGCTGGACGAGCGCGAGCAGATCGTCAGCAAGCTCACCGAGCAGACCGACCTGGAGATCCTCGAACAGGACGACGGCTCGCTGAACGTCAGCATCGGCAACGGCGTGGCGCTGGTGACCGGCCACGAAGCGCGCCGCATGTCGGTGGTACCGGGCGAACGGCCCGGGCGTGCGCAGGTGATGGTCGAGAACGGCAACGGCCCGGTGGAGGTGGGCGATCAGCTGACCGGCGGCGTGCTGGGCGGGCTGCAGGCCTTCGCGGTGCAGACCATGGCCCCGGTCACCCACCGGCTCGGCCAGATGGCGCAGGTGTTCGCCGCCCGTCTGAACGAGGCTCATGCGGCGGGCGTCGATCTGAGCGGTGCGCGCGGCGAGCAATGGTTCAGCACCGGCGAGCCCGACGTCCAGGCCGATGCGCGCAACACCGTCGCGGGCAGCCCCACGGTCACCATCGAGGATGCCGCCGCCCTGAAGCCTGCCGACTACGACCTGCGCTTCGACGGGGCGCTGTGGCAGATCACCCGCTCCAGCGACGGCTACAAGACCTCGGCAGGCTCCCCGTTCACGCTCGACGGCCTGAACTTCGACCTGCCGGCGGGCGCGGCCGGCGGCGATCGCTTCACGGTCTCGGCCACCGGTACCGCGGCCGGCAACCTGAACGCGCTGCTGAGCGACCCGGACACCCTGGCCCTCGCATCCGCCATCCAGGGCGACACGCCGCTGGGCAACACCGGCAGCACCCGCGTGGCGTCCCTGGAAAGCCTCGACCCGGACGATCCGGCACTGGGCAACGAGGTGGTGCTGCAGTTCACCGCCCCGGACAGCTACGACCTGGTGGACGCGACCAGCGGTGCCACCCTGGCCAGCGGCGTCGCCTGGAACGATGGCGATGCCGTCGAGGCCAACGGCTGGCGCCTGGTGCTGGAGGGCACGCCCGCCACCGGGGACCGGCACCGCGTGCTGGCGAACCCGGAAGGGGGCACCGACAACGGCAACGCGCTGGACATGAGCGCGCTGAAACGCGAGGCCAGCGTGGACGGGCGGGACAACTTCCTCGAAGCGTTCGCCGGGCTGGTGGGCGAGATCGGTTCGCGCACCCGCTCGCTCGCCACCCGCCGCGACACGCTCGATGCGCTGCGCAGCGAGGCGCAGACCAAGCGCGACGCCATCGCGGGTGTCGACCTCGACGAGGAGGCCATCAACCTGACCCGTCAGGAACAGGCCTACCAGGCCGCCGCCCGGGTGATCTCGGTGGCCGACGAACTCTTCCAGACCATCCTCGGAGCGGTACGTCGATGAACGAGCGCATATCCAGCAGCAGCCTGGCACGCCTCACCCGGCAGGACATGACCGAGCGCCGCGAGGCGCTGTCCGAGATCCGCGACCAGATCGGTACCGGCAAGCGCATCAACCGCCCGTCCGACGATCCGGCCCGGGCGGCACGGCTGATCGACATCGGGGCGAACCTGAGCCGCCTGGAGCAGTTCGACCGCAACGCCGACAGCGCCGAGCTGTCGCTGCAGATGCAGGAGACGGTGCTCGACTCGGTGATCGATGCCGTGCAGCGCATCCGCGAACTGACCGTGCAGGCCAGCAACGCCTCCAACGGCCCGGCCGAACGGCGCATCATCGGCATCGAGATCGACAGCCGGCTGAGCGGCCTGTTCGATCTGGCCAACACCCCTGGCAGCGACGGCCACGCGCTGTTCGCAGGCTCGCGCCTGGTCGACCAGCCGTTCACCCCCGGCAGCCCGACCGGCTACACCGGCGACGATACCGCCCGCCGCGTGAACATCGGCCTGGACCGCCAGGTCGCCACCACCACCCCCGGCAGCGAGCTGTTCATGCGCCTGCGCGACGGCAACGGCCGGTTCCGGGTGGAGGCGCTGCCCACCAACACCGGCACCGCCACCCTGAACGCCGGCTCGGTCACCGACGAGAGCGCCTTCGACGGCACCCGCGCGCGGATCACGTTCAGCGCACCGGATCGCTACGACATCACCGATGCGGACAGCGGCGCGCTGCTCGCCGCCGACGTCGCCTACGAGCCCGGTGCCGCGGTGACGGTCGCCGGCATGACCAGCCAGATCGACGGCGAACCGCGTACCGGCGACGCCTTCGTGCTGGAGCCTGCCAGGCAGAGCGACGTCTTCACCACCATCGAGGCGCTGGTCTCGACGCTGAACGCCTCCAGCGACACCCCGGCGGACAACGCCCTGCGCCGTCAGGAGATGGGCACCAAGCTGGAGGAACTGGACACGATCCTGGAGCACGTCGCCCTGCACCGCTCCGCCACCGGGTCGAGGATGCAGAGCATCGATGCGAGCCGGAACGAGACGGATGCGGTGACGTTGCAGTTGCGGACCACCGCCGCCTCGATCGAGGATGCGGACATGGCGGACGTGATCACCCGCCTGCAGGAGGAGAACACCGCGCTGGAGCTGCTGCAGCGCTCGTACGCTCGGTTCGCGAGTACGTCGATTCTCGATTACCTGTGAACCCGGTCTCGTAATCGGATCGTGACGCTCTGACCGTCGCGGCGCAAAGTGCCGGTACAGTTCTCGGAACCGCCGTCAGAGTGACGGTTCGCGCCAGAAACAGGATCAGGTTCACGCCAACAACCTGACTGCCTGCCGTTACCGATCTCGTGGTTGCTGTCGCGTCCGGGCCTGCAAGCCTGCGCCGCGGCGGTACCCGTTGACCGCTCCCGGTCATTTTCTCCACGAGATCAGGTTAAAAAAATGGCACAGACAATCAACACGAACGTCATGGCACTGACGGCTCAGCGGAACCTGAACAGTTCCCAGAACCTGATGGCGACCGCGATGCAGCGTCTGTCGTCGGGTCTTCGCATCAACAGCGCCAAGGACGATGCGGCAGGCCTCGCCATCGCAGAGCGCATGAACACCCAGGTGCGCGGCATGAACGTCGCGGTCCGGAACGCCAACGACGGCATCTCGCTGGCCCAGACGGCCGAGGGCGGAATGGACGAGATCGGCAGCATGCTGCAGCGCATGCGGGAGCTGGCGGTGCAGTCGGCCAACGGTACCTACAGCAGCGGTGACCGGCAGAACATGCAGGTAGAATACAAAGCGCTGTCCGATGAGATCGGCCGTATCACCGACACGACAACGTTCAATGGCCGTCAAGTCATTGGCGCAAGCGCGGGCAACATCGCGTTCCAGGTAGGCGCCAATGCCGGGCAAAAGCTCAGCATCACCACTGGCAATCTCAGCCTTTCGCCAGGAATTGTTTCCGTGAAAGCGGCGAGCATAGGCAGCGTTGCAGGCGCTGGCGGTGCCTCGGCTGCCATAGGTGCATTGGACAATGCAATCGACGAAATCACCACCGCTCGCGCTAAATTGGGTGCGGTGCAGAGCCGGTTTGAATCCGCCATCAACAACCTGCAAATCGGGATAGAAAATCAAGCTGCTGCGCGCGGCCGTATTGTAGATGCCGATTTCGCCGTCGAGAGTGCCGCTCTGACACGCTCACAAATCCTGCAGCAGGCTGGTAGCGCAATGGTGTCGCAGGCGAACTCGGCACCGGCGAGCGTGCTATCCCTGCTCGGCTGATCGGACAGGATCGGGGTCGACATTGTGTCGGGCCCTCGATCCACTCGATTGAGCCCTTTGCAGCACGATCCGTGCCGCTCGAGCCTGTCACCGCTTCAGGAGATTCATAAGTAGAGAACGGTACCTGGTTCACACGACCATTTCACGTTTCTGCCGCTACCCGTTTCGTGGACGCCATGATGGCGTTGCCCGAACGGGTAGCGCTGCCGTGGCTGACCTATTCGCCCCCGAATATTTCACCCCCGAAGCAGATCAGGACCGTTCTCCATGGCACAGACGATCAATACCAACATCATGTCGCTGACCGCACAGAGAAGCCTGTCGCGCTCTCAGGGCCGGTTGGAGACGGCCATGGAACGTCTTTCCTCCGGCCTGCGTGTGAACAGTGCAAAGGATGACGCGGCGGGCCTTGCCATCGCCGAGCACATGAACACGCAGGTTCGCGGCATGAACGTGGCCATGCGCAATGCCAACGATGGCATCTCGCTGGCCCAGGTGGCGGAAAGCGGACTGAACGAGATCGGCAGCATGCTGCAGCGCATGCGCGAACTGGCGGTGCAGTCGGCCAACGGTACCAACGGACTCGGTGATCGACGGAATCTGGATGCCGAGTTCCAAGCCCTGGCATCCGAGATCGCCCGGATCGCCGAGCACACCACGTTCAACGGACGGGCGATCGTGGGCGCCAGTGCCGGCGAGTTCCAGTTCCAGATCGGCGCCAATCAGGGTCAGACCCTGAACATCACCACCCTCGACATCGCCACCGCATCGGGTATCGCGCCGGTGCTGATCGCCAGTCTTGCGGGCACCGATGGAACCGATGGCGCGTCGCTCGCCAACACGGCCATCGGCCTGCTCGACACCGCCATCGATACCGTCACCACGCAGCGCGCTATCTATGGCGCGGCGCAGAGCCGGTTCGAGTCCGCCATCAACAACCTGCAGATCGGCATGGAGAACCAGGCCGCGGCGCGCGGGCGCATCGTGGATGCCGACTTCGCCGTGGAGACCGCCGCCATGGTGCGGGCGCAGATTCTCCAGCAGGCCGGTACCGCCATGGTCACGCAGGCCAACTCCGCGCCGCAGAACGTGCTCGCCCTGCTCGGCAACTGACCACGCGTCGCCGACCGGTCCGAAAGCCACCGTGCATCACACCGTTTTCGACCGAAACCGTGACCGCTTCACGCGACTCGCCTGCCACTTCGCCGCTATCTGACAGGTAGCCCTTGCGCGTGGCGCGCGCAGGGCCTGGACCCATGACGGTCGTACGGCGCGATTCGCACCGTACGCTTGCACAGGAGACTGAGCGTGATCACATCGGCAGGCATCGGATCGGGCATCGACATCGAGTCGATCATCAAGCAGCTCATGACACTGGAGGAGGCACCGGTACGCACGCTGGAACAGAAGCGTAGCCGGCTGGATGTCGAGCTGTCGGCGTACGGATCCACCAAGAGCGCCATGAACGAGCTGGCCACCGCGGCCCGTGCGCTCGGAGACGCCAGCAAGCTCAGCCCGTTCCAGTCCAGTTCCACCGACGAGCTGGTCGCCACCGCCACCGCCAGCGGTGCCGCCTCGAGCGAAAGCCACGAGATCGTCGTCACCTCGATGGCCAGCACCCATCGCCTGGTCACCGGTCCCTACGCTTCGGACGCATCCGATGTCGGTACCGGGGACTGGGATTTCTCCTCCGGCGATAACGCCTTCACAGTGAAGTTGGGGAACGGTGCCAGTTCGTTGCGCGATCTCAAGGACGCGATCAACGATTCGGCCGACAACAAGAGCGTGGTCGCATCACTGCTTAACGTCGACGGCGGCACCCGCCTGATCGTGACGGCGCGCGAATCGGGCAGTGCTGCCGCGATCACCGCGCCAGGCAACGGTTTCCAGGAAACGTCTGCGGCCTCTGATGCGGTATTGACAGTCGACGGCTTCGCGGTCAGCAGCGCCGGCAACTCGGTGACCAACGTGATCGAAGGCGTAACGCTCGAACTGGCGGGCCCGGGCACCACCACCGTGACGACCAAGCGCAACTACGAATCGATACGCGAGACGCTGGACGAGTTCGTCGATCAGTACAACGCGCTGCGCGAGAACCTGCAGGCGTCCGCCAACGGTGCGCTGAACGGCGACCGTCTGCCGCGCAACATCGAGTCGACGCTGCGCGGCGTGTTCAACCAGCCCTTGGCGGACGGTGCGAACGCCGGTCAGACACCGACCCAGCTCGGCTTCACGTTCGACAAGACCGGCGTGCTGTCGATCGACGAGAGCCGCCTGAGCGACAGTCAGAAAAGCGGTCTGGAGAGCTTCATCGATACCTTCACGCGTGCCGATACCGGCTTTGCAGCCACGATACTGTCGGCTGTGGAACCCTTCACGCGAGCCGGTGGCCAGATCTCGGGCCGGGAGGACGGCATCGACCGGCGACGTGACGCCATCAACGACAACATCGAGCGGTTCGACTACCGACTGGAGAAGACCGAAACGAGGCTGCGACGCCAGTTCACCGCGATGGACCAGATCATCAGCGAACTTCAGACCACTTCAGGCGTGCTGGCCCAGAGACTGTCCTCGTGAGCCGTTGCGCCCTGAAGGGGTATCGCTCCATACAGGCCGCGGGCAAGATCGAGGGCGCGACACCGCACGGGCTGACCGCCCTGCTGTTCGAAGCCGTGTTGGCATCGATCCGCACCGCGCGGCGGACAGACAACGCAGAAGCGCGTCGGAAGGCCATAGACCGCGCGCTCGCCATCGTGGGCGAACTGCAGGGATCGTTGCGCGATCCCGATCAGGAACCCCTGGCGGGGCAACTGCACGCGCTGTACAGCTTCGTGCAGACCCAGCTCCTGGACGCGAACAGGATGGGCAAGGATCAGGGGCTGAAGCATGCGTACGCCACCCTGCTTCCGATTCAGGAAGCCTGGCAGGCGATCGGGCCGCAGGCAGGCACCGCTCGGCTGGTGTCGCCGGACCATCACGGGCGCAGCGACGAGCCGGCGCGAGTCGGTGCAGGTGGATGAGCAGCGCGGAGACGCTGATCGCCGTCAGCACGTTGATGCTCGAGGCCGCCTCCCGCGAGGATTGGTCATCGGTCGCGGCGATGGACGGTGAGCGTCGCTCGCTCATAAGCGCGCTGCCATCGACACTGGATGCGAAAACCGTCCATCGTCTGCAATCCCTCGACAGTCAACTGCTGTCGATGGCGTGCGCCGAACGCACCCGGCTGGGCGAACGGGTACGTGTAGGACAGAAGCTCGATCGCGCGGCCAGGCAGTACGCCGTTGCTGCACGGTCGGGTATCAGCACGAGCGGTGCGTCATGAGTGTCGCTGCCTTCCTGGAAGGGCTGTCGCCGGCCTTCAGGGATGCCAGGACCGGCGAGACGCACCTTGCACGCGACGAATGCGGCGCACTTTCCCGTGCCCACGAACTGCACCATCTCCCGCCTCACTGGATCGAGGAGACCGCCGCGAACGGCGCACCCGTGGCGTTGCACCTGTTCGTGGTGGCGGGGTACCACCGCGCCGACCGGTTCCTGCCGCTGGGGCGCGAGATCGAGTTGCCGCTGGACAGTTGACGGAGGTCCCGGCCGGCCGGATCCGTCCGGTCCGGTCCGTGGTGGTACGGCTCAGGCGGCCCTGGCAAGCGACGAACCGGACAGTGCCTGCTCCAGCACGATCCGCAGTCGCTCCGTCACACGATCCTGCTCCTGCAGGGTCATGACGCCGAACAGCGGCAGGCTGATCGTACGCGCGTAGTAGCTCTCAGCCCGCGGCAGTTCGCGCACGACCGGTTTGGCCCGGTAGAACGGTTGCGTGTGCACAGGGATGTAGTGGACATTCACTCCGATACCGCTCGCCACCATGCCATCGAACACCGTACGTCGCAGATCCG
>ENA-ORXT01003067-ORXT01003067.1-marine-metagenome-genome-assembly--contig:-NODE-3067-length-18957-cov-13.657945_pt1 | contig 18957 bp, 17 predicted proteins | sample MGYA00237868_ERZ511482 | MGnify/ENA metagenome assembly ERZ511482 | reverse complement strand
GCACTGGGCTCCAGGATCAGATACGGATAGCACTCACCGGGTTCTGAGGCCTGCAAGACACTGACAGCCAGACGGCCACTACCCGCACCCAGCTCCAGCACACCGCCACCGATCTCCGCCAGCACTTGCCTGGCCTGCACTCCCATCGACGCACCAAACAACGGCGAGACTTCGGGCGCTGTAATGAAGTCTCCGGATACGCCAAATTTGGCGGCACCTGCCATGTAATAGCCCAGTCCTGGCTCGTAGAGCACCTGCGCCATGTAATCGGCAAAGTTTAATGACTGGCCGGCTGCATCAATGCGACTCACCAGAAGCTCTTTCAGGCGCTCGCTGTGCTCCGTCGCAAAAGCGTCAGGCTCCGGCAGGCTGATGGGGGCTGGATCACTCACGTGACTGCATGACCTCTTTCGATGATCACACCCACATCGGTGCTACCGGGTAGTGCATCAGGCTTGTGCAGGGTCAGTTTCACCCAGGCCACGGCGAATTCTGTCATCACAAACTCGCAGATACGTTCTGACATCGTCTCTACCAGCTTGAACTCGCTTTCCTCGATGAGTTCAGTTATCGCTTCAGACACAGTCTTGTAGTTTAGTGCGTTACCCACATCCTCAGTGGAGGCAGCCGCCGCGATATCTGCCGACATCTCCAGATCCAGAATAACGCGTTGTTTATGCGTACGTTCCCGCTCGTAAATGCCGATAATGGTGTTGATCGATAAGCCTGTTATGAATATTCGGTCCATAAAATTATTAAAAATCTGCCTACTGGGGTTAAAAACGGCCTGAATGAGGTTGAGGGTTGGCCAGTAATTCGCTACACTCGACAGGCTAAGCGTTGTATAAGTCCTTATTCGGAGTAGTTTCGCATGTCCAGAGTGTGCCAGGTAACCGGCAAAGCCCCAATGTCAGGTAACAATGTGTCGCACGCCAAGAATCGGCGTCGTCGTCGCTTCTTGCCGAATCTTCACACCCACCGTTTCTGGGTTGCCGCCGAGAAGCGTTTCGTTTCGCTGCGGGTTTCATCTAACGGCATGCGTTGCATAGACAAGCGCGGTATCGAAACGGTACTCAGCGAGCTGCGTGCTCGCGGCGAAAAAGTCTAGTTTCGCCCTAACCCTTAACGGATAAAACATCATGAGAGACAAGATCAAACTCGTGTCCTCCGCGGGCACCGGACATTTCTACACCACGTCCAAGAACAAGCGCACCATGACAACCAAACTGGAGATGAAGAAGTTCGATCCAGTCGTACGAAAGCACGTCATGTACAAGGAAGCAAAGATCAAGTAATTGCTGCTTTCTCGTAGCGCAAAAATAGCCCGGCCAGTACCGGGCTTTTTTGTGTCTGTAATTTGGCACCAAGCCGCGGCGGGGAAACCAGAATTCGCGCCCTACAACGCGGGATGTCGATTCACATTCTTGTATAACAGGTATCTGAAATCCTCAGGACCACCTGCATAACAGGCCTGCGGACAAAACGCGTAGCCACATGAAGTCCCCAGCCTCCACTTCCACCCAGTCCTGATTCAGCCGGTAAACCCCCTTGCCTTGCAGAACATACAGGCCGTGCTCCATTACGTGGGTTTCCAGAAAGGGTATGACGGCACCCGGTGCCAGCGTGACGATGGTGACATGCATGTCGTGGCTGAGATTGTCGGGTTCGACAAATCGCGTGGTAGACCACCGTCCATCCGTCTCCGGCATGGGTGTGGGTGTGGGTAGAACTTCACGATCGCTGGTAAATATAGCTGTTGGCCTGTCTACACCCTCAACAAACTCATACACCTTGCGAATCCAGTGAAAGCGCACCGTAATGTCACCGCGGTTGTGTGCAGACCAGTTTGAGCCAGCCGGCAGTTTTGTGAGTTATCGGCAGGTATCGATGCAGCCTGACTGTACCCCAGTGTTGGCTCGACAATCGCTATTTACCAGCACCTGTTGTACGTAGCACTGCACGAGTCTGATTGATACCACGATGGGAAACCACAATCAGAGCAACCGTCATTCCCGCGCACGGGGATCCATAGTGCAATTCGCGTGGATTCCCGCCTCCGCGGGAATGACAGTTGGACTCGCAAAAAGCCAAGGAGATAATCTATATTAAGTCAATGCCATTCGCCTTAAGTCAGTGCCATTCGTCTCAAGTCACCACCATTCGCCTATAGAATGGGGCCGATACAACGCAGTGGAAACAGCAACAAGCATGACCAGCAGCACATCAGTCCTACGATTCCTTGAAGCACCGGCGACACTCACACAGCTAGCGTTCGTTCAGCGTTTCGGGCCGGTCTACGAGCACTCGCCGTGGGTCGCCGAACGCACGTGGCAGGCTGGGCTGAATACAAACCATGCCTCTGTAGCTGCCCTCTCAAGCGCCATGAGTGAGGTTCTCAGTAATGCCTCTCGGGATGAAAAACTGCAGCTGATCCGCGCTCACCCTGATCTGGCAGGCCGCGCCGCCAGACAAGGTCAACTGACGCAGGAATCCACCGATGAGCAAGCCGGTGCAGGACTTGATCAGTGTACTGCCGAGGAACTTGCCAGCTTCCAGTCCATGAATGATGCCTATAAAGCCAAATTTGACATCCCTTTCATCATGGCCGTCAAAGATAGTAATCGACACGACATTCTGAAGGGGTTCGAACAGCGACTGCCCAATGATCCTGAGGTAGAATTTGATCGGGCATTACTTGAAATCAACCGAATTGCACAGTTCAGGTTATCGGCGCTGGCAGCCGGCAGATACGACCGCGACCTGATCGGTTATGCCAACAAACCACCCGCCGCTCAATGGCCAGAACAGGCGCGTATCGCTGTTCAGTTTGTCATCAATTATGAGGAAGGTGCGGAGAACTGTGTACTGCACGAGGACCCGGCCTCTGAAGCTTTTCTGTCAGAAATAGTGGGCGCACAAGCGTTGCCCGATGTTCGCCACATGAATATGGAATCCATCTACGAATATGGTTCCAGAGTAGGCTTTTGGAGGCTGCATTCGTTATTCACTCGCCATAACATGCCGGTCACGGTTTTTGGCGTGGCCATGGCGCTGGAGCGCAACCCGGATGCCGTTGCCGCCATGCTTGACGCGAACTGGGAAATAGCCAGCCACGGTTATCGCTGGATCGATTATCAATACATGGACGAAGCGCTGGAACGCCAGCATTTACTGCAGGCTATCGACAGCCACACTCGAGCGACGGGGACACGGCCAACGGGATGGTATCTTGGACGCTGTAGCCCCAACTCTCATCGCTTAGTGGCTGAGGAAGGTGGATTTGCTTATAACGCTGACAGCTACGCGGATGATCTGCCCTACTGGGATAGCCGCTACGGTGACAAGTCGCAGCTGATCGTGCCCTACACACTTGACGCCAACGACATGCGCTTCGCCTCCCCTCAGGGGTTCAACGCCGGTGATCAGTTTTTCAACTACTTGAAGGACAGCTTCGACACGCTGTATGCCGAGGGTGAGCAGACGCCACGCATGTTATCGGTGGGTTTGCATTGCCGACTGGTTGGAAGGCCCGGGCGCATTGCGGCACTGGCAAGGTTTCTGGAATACATCAAAGGACACGACAAGGTCTGGGTGGCACGACGCATTGATATCGCAAAGCACTGGCAAGCCAATCACCGAACGTTCTGACAGCTCTCCAAGAGCTGCCAGGCAAAGGCCATTCAGCCATTGAACGGCTTCAAGTGATACCCGCGCAAGCGCGCAGCGAACTCAGCCAGACAATCGATACCAGTGGCTTCTGCCTCTTTGCACCAGTCTTGCAGCGCTTGCAGCAAAGCGTCCTGACTGGCGCCGGCTTTGTGCCAGATTGCCTGTAGCTGATTCTGCAGCTCATAGACAGTATGCAGCGATTCACTACTCGCCAGTGCTGCAGCGACTCGGGTTCGCCCTGCCTCATCCAGCAGATGATCGACCTTGATGAGATCACGAGCGGCTTTTCGCAGCGTTTTTCGATGCTCAGGAACCGCCTTGATCTCAGTGGCATGAACTGGCTTGACCACTTTTCGAGCGTAGCTTTCCATGACATGCAAACGGCTGGAAATAATCGCCTTGACGGTGTCGATATCCATCACTGTTTTGTCAGCGTCAAACCGGGGACGCGGGGCAACTCGTCGAATTCGCGCCAGCTTCAGGAAGCTGAACAGTCGCAGATAGACCCAGCCAAGATCCAGCTCCCACTTGCGCAAAGCGAATCGGGCGGATGAAGGATAGGCATGGTGGTTGTTATGCAACTCTTCGCCGCAGATGATGGCCGCAAACGGTGTCAGATTGGTTGCCGCGTCATCAGTTTCGAAATTGCGGTAGCCCCAGAAATGCGCCAGGCCATTGATGATGCCCGCAGCCAGAACTGGCACACACAACATCTGAATAGCAAAAACCGCAATGCCTGCAAGTCCGAAGAGGGCGAATTCGGCAATAGCCAGTATGGCCACACCTACGATATTGAAGCGGCTATAGAGATTTCGCTCCAACCAGTCGTTGGGCGTACCGTGGCCGAATTTTTCCAGAATGCTTTTGTCGGCGGTGGCCTCTCGGTACAGCTCAGCGCCTTCGAGCAGCACTTTCTTGATGCCGTAAATCTGCGGGCTGTGCGGATCCTCAGGGCCCTCACAGCGTGCGTGATGCTTACGATGCACGGAGACCCATTCCTTGGTGATCATGCCAGTGGTGAGCCACAACCAGAACCGGAAGAAATGCTGTAGCACGGGGTGCAGGTCCACCGCGCGGTGTGCCTGACTACGATGCAGGTAGATGGTGACAGACAGCAGCGTGATATGACAGCTGATAGCCGTCCAGGCCACTAGCGTCCAGAGCGATACATCCCAAAGTCCAAGAAGTAACAATTTTCCAACCTCTCTCAACAGTATAGTTATCGCTCAGTACCATACACACTTCGAATTCTTTCGGGGTGACCGTGCAAATTCATGACTGCCCGGCGAAGTGTCGCTGAACGGCATAAGTGCTGCAATGTCAGAACCCTTGACGTTGCTGCTCTATACTGTGCAGTGCTGCGAAATAACCACCCACCGATTCTCTACACCCCATGTCTGTTACTGATCCGATCACTGATGGATTACCCCACAGTCTGCTAGAAGCCCGCGATCTGGGTCGACGGTTGAGTCGTGACGCAGCCGTGTCCGGAATTTCGCTGACGCTGACCCGCGGTGATGTGGTCGGCTTGCTGGGTCTGAACGGTGCCGGCAAGAGCACCACGCTTCGCATGCTGTGCGGCGTACTGGTACCCGATGAAGGCGACGTCACAGTCAACGGTTTTTCCATGGCAGACAATCCACTGCAAGCACGGCAGCATATCGGCTATCTGGCCGATGAACCCCCACTCTATAACGACATGCGGGTAAATGAATACCTGAAACTTAGCGGACGTATACGGGGGCTGCGCGGCCACAAGCTCAATGACCGGCAACAGACGGTCACAGAACAGTGCCTGCTGCAAGACGTCGATAGCAAGTTGATAGGCACCTTGTCCAAAGGTTTTCGCCAGCGTGTGGGACTGGCGCAAGCCATGATCCATCAACCCGCTGTGCTGTTGCTGGACGAACCGAGCAACGGCCTGGATCCACAGCAACTGGACAGCATGCGCAATCTGATCATGGATATGGGTCGCTCTGCCGCCGTCATCCTCTCGACGCATCTACTGGCTGAAGCGCAAGCCATCTGTAACCGCGTTGTCATTATTCACGCAGGCAAACTCGTCGCAGATCGCCCGGCTACCGGTGCTGACCTTGAACTGATATTCCATGGAGCGACCACGTGATCGCTATCATCGCCCGTCACGAATGCACGCGCCTGCTTCACAGTGCTCAGACATGGATTATGGCAGCGTTACTAACCGCTTTATTCGGCTTTCTGTTTCTCAAGCACCTGGAAGGGTTCCTGGACGTTCAGACACAACTCGCCGCGCAGGATCATCCTGTCGGGCTAACCGGCTACATGAGTGTCCGATACCTTGAGCCGCTGGCGCTGGTATTCACACTGGTGGCCCCACTGTTTGCCATGCGAAGCTTCAGTGATGAGTTTCGCAATCACACCCTCGCACTCTGGCAGTCATCGCCCGTGAGCAGCATTGCGCTGGTTGCGGGCAAGTTCATCGGCGTGTTTCTTGTACTCATCTTACTCGTGATACTCGCCACAGGCATGCTGGTTAGTATGCGAGTGTTCGTCAGTGTGGATATCAGCTTGATTGCCTCAGCAACGTTGGGGCTGTTGCTATGTACCAGCGCTTGCGCAGCCTGCGGTCTGTTTTTCTCTTCACTCACGCAGCACAGCCTCGTTGCCATTATTGCAAGTCTGACACTACTGATGTTTTCGTGGATGCTCGGCAGTGGCAACTTCACAGCAGCCCCCATGCAGTCACTGGCTGGTCTGTCCATAGCCAATCACTTGCGCGGCTTTTTTCAAGGCTATGTTCAAACCGGCGACATCGCCTTCTTCCTGTTAATGACGCTACTATTTCTGTGCCTGAGCGTAACGCGCCTCGATGCCATGCGCCAGACAGGCCGCTGATCATGAGATCGTCACGCCTGCACTGGCTGTTATCCCTGCTACTCATCGGTATCACGCTGGCAGCAGGCTGGTTAACGCAACGCTTTAACATTGCCACTGACATAACGGTAAACGCCCGCCACAGCATCAGCCTCTCCAGCGAAAAAGTATTGCGGGCACTGGAAGCACCGGTTGAAATCGTTGCCGTCATAGGCCCCGATGCACAACAGCGAAGTGCTGTATCGACACTTGTCGATCGCATGAAAACCATCAAACCCGATATCTCGTTATCGTTCATCAACCCCGAGACACAACCAGCAGCCGCACGCGAACTCAACGCAGCTCCTGGCGGCGAATTGATCTTGCGCACGGCCGGTCGTGAGCAACGACTACAGAACCTGTCAGAGCGCAGCGTCTCGGATAGCTTGCGCCAGTTGAGCCGCGAAGGCGATCGCGATATCGTTTTCATCACAGGACACGACGAACGCAGCCCCATTGCGGTAACGAATGATGACTGGAGTACTGTAGCTTCCCGACTCAGTCGTATCGGCTTAGTGTCTCGAGAACTCAGCCTGGTCAGTAACCCCTACCTAAGCGAAGACATCGACCTGGTGATTATCGCCGCTCCTCGCCGCCCCTACTTCCCCGGCGAGCTGGCCAGCCTGAACAACTACCTGTCGCAAGGCGGAAACCTGCTATGGCTCACCGAAGCCAGCGGTAACACCAGCACGGGGCCGAACCTGCAATTGATAGCAGACACCATGGGTGTCGATATCCTGCCCGGTGTCGTGATTGATACCGCCAGTCAGGTACTCGATGCCGAGACACCAGACTTCGTCTTGCTTGATCGCTTCCCCGAACACCCAGTAACACGCTTGTTAACGCAGCCAGTCCTGTTACCGCAGGCTTCTGCATTGGCAGTCACCCCCATGGCAGGCCAAAGCGTATCACCGCTGCTGCAAACGCCACAATCGAGCTGGACAGAATCCGGTGAACTCACCGGCGCCATTGCGTTTGACGAAAACACCACAGAGGTTTCAGGCCCCCTACTCCTGGGTGTTACCGTTGAACGACAGCTCGCAGAAACCACACAAAGAATGGCGATGCTGGGCGATGCCGACTTTGGCGCTTCGCAATTCATCGACAACGGCGACAACCAACGCTTCATCGAATCTCTCATGCTGTGGCTGACGGGTGATACTGAAGACATGAATTTTGTCACTCAAGCGGCACCAGACAGCACGTTGGTTCTCGACAACCGATCTATCGTCATTCTCAGCGCAGTGCTGCTTGCAGGCTTACCACTAACATTGTTATTGACAGGTTTATGCATACGCTGGCAACGTCGCAAATTCTGACGTGAGTACACGCGCGCAAAAAACACAGCGATGGATCATCCTGGCCAGTGCGTTGCTAGGCCTCTTGCTCGCAATCATTGCCTACGTCATCTGGACCGACACCCAACCGGCTCAACAGGCTAATACCGCCGCTAGCGCTAAACGTAGCGGCGTCAATAAATTACGCATAGTTCGACCGGGATTCCCGGACATGGTCCTGTCGCGCACGGCAGACACTTGGCGTATAACCGAGCCCTGCAGCCTGGCGGTTAATGAGCCCAGACTGGAGCCTCTTATGACGCTCGTCAACCCGACTGCATTCAGTTATAGCGCCCTCGAAGTTGATCTAGACGCTGCGGGTCTTGCAACACCACAGGCGACTTTGTATTTCAACGATGAACAGGTAGACATCGGCAACACTGACCTGACGGGTGAACGTCGGTATATCCGGCGCGAAGATCAGGTAGAGTTTGCACCTGAATGGGTATTGTCACTGGTCAGTGGCGGCTTGAGCGCATTTGCAGATCTTGCCGTTTTTCCGACCACCCTGCAATCAGTAGTAATAACTAAACCAAGCGAAGGAGCCGAGCCTCTCGAGGGCATACCCTCTGAATGGCAATCACTAACTGCTCAACAGATTGTCACGCTGCCACTTCCAGAAAGCGATTCACCGATCGATGCATGGACATTAAGCGCATCGAGTGCCAACGCTGAACGGCTCAGCATGACGGTATACCGCTACGCCTCCTTCGCCGCATTAGTCAATGAGGGTAGCCTATGCGCCTTCGTCATATCAGCCAATGAGCTCCCCGGGCAGGTAGTACAATAACCCCATGCCTGAACTACCAGAAGTAGAAACCACCCGCCGTGGAATAGCGCCGCACCTTGTCGGGCAGGCTATCCAGCAGGTGATCGTGCATAATCCCAGCTTGCGCTGGCCAGTACCCGATAGCGTACAGGCACTGACTCAGGCTACCGTACAAACTGTGGAGCGCCGAGGCAAATATCTATTAATCACCGTGGCTGCTGGCACCGCCATTGTGCATCTGGGCATGTCAGGCAGTTTACGTATTTGTCGCGCACAAGAACCCCGTAGAAAACACGATCATGTTGAGCTGGTTCTGTCGTCCGGACTGGTACTGCGCTTCCACGACCCACGCCGATTCGGCTGCTTTCTCTGGCAAGCCAACAGTGATCCACTACACAGCCTGCTGGCAAAGCTCGGACCAGAACCATTAACAGATGAATTCGATGCACCCTACCTGTTCAACGCAACACGAAAACGCCAGGTAGCCATCAAAAACTTCATCATGAACAGTGAAATAGTCGTAGGCGTCGGTAACATCTACGCCAGCGAATCCCTGTTCATGTCCGGCATCCGACCTGGGCGCGCAGCGAAACGCATTACACGCAAAGAATCGATAATGCTGGTTAGCACCATCAAGGCCGTTCTACAAAAATCAATCAATGACGGCGGCACAACCCTGCGCGACTTTGTCAACACCGATGGCAACCCCGGCTACTTCGCCCAGTCATTAAGTGTTTACGGCAGAGCTGGAGAGCCTTGCAATACGTGCGGTGAATTGATTAAACAGAAAGTGATGGGGCAGCGGTCTACTTTTTATTGCGGAGTTTGTCAGAAATAAAACTACCTGTTGGCATGCGTGCACAGATACCTGATCTATCTACTCCTGTTAACGAAAAAGCATTACACATCGCGAAGTAGTAAACAGTCTGAAGCGCTGAGTACCTCTGTTGCATCTGAGGCTGGAATCCTAGCAGCAATAAATTCGAGTATATATGAATAGGCGAAAACACTTTTTGCGTGCCATATCAGCGGTACAGGAACCTGATATTGCCACTTGTGCGATGATTATTGCGGGGGAATTTCAACCTGGATTGGACATTCAGGGCGAGCTAGAGGCTATCGATCAACTAGTGTCAGAAGCCAAATCATTTCCTGTTGTGGACGCACACTCTTTAGTGAAATTTTTAAGCGTAAAACAGAGTTTCACAGGAAATATTGAAGACTACTATAGTGTTTCAAACAGCCTTCTGAATCATGTATTGTCAAGCAAGCGCGGTATACCTATTACTCTTGCACTGGTTTACATATCGCTTGTGCAGAAATTGAAAATCGACACTCAATTCTTGCAGACTCACCCCTTGACAGCGTGGGGTATTAATTTTCCCGGACATTTTCTGGTAGCTGTACGCGATAGTAAGGGCGAACACTTTATCGATCCGTTCAAGGGGTGTCTGGTTACCCGAGAAGATTGTTATTCCATCATAGCCAACCTTTATGGGCGCGATCATGAGCCCGATGAACGCTACTTCAAAAAGGCTGGCAGTAGGCAGCTGCTTAGACGCATTCTGGAAAATCTGAAAGCGATCTATCTGCGACAGGGTTATGCCAGCAATGCGATGGCGTGCCTCGACTATCAACTTATGCTTTATCCAGATGCTGTCGATTTGTTGCAACAACAAGATGAGCTGCTTATTTTTCTGCGAGACAAAGGACAATCTGGCGAGAGCCGATTGCAGTAGTAGCGACAAAGATATTCAGGGCTTCGCAATTATCCGTTTTCACATTGATCTCGGCTAGAACAGCCTGCCCTGCATAGGCTCATCACACAGCCCTGGCCCACGCTATTGAAATTCGTCCAATCCAGCTTTTCCGGATGAGAACAAACCACCTTCGGCATTTAATAAATCTCTTTGCCTCGCAGACTCGGCTCTCTCACTGACTTTACCCTGCGAATTTATTACACGCTGCCAAGAAACATCAACAGGGCAAGCAGCCATTGCCAATCCGACCCAACGCGAAGATGCCTGTCAAAGCTGGTAGACGTACACGACCTTTTTTTGAATCCCTACACGAAAGTGTCAGTTGATTTAAGAAAATGTCGACGCCAGCTGCGCTGCCTACGTGACGCGTTGAGAAGCGCAGACCTAGTGAAGCTTCCCTAGGGTGGCCAGTGCCAACTTCACACTCTCTCCACCCACCCCTTCAACACTTCATGCACAAACCCAACCGGCAGGTATTCCTGTTCAAGGCGACCACACTCGAGCGTTAGCAACCAGCGGTAGAGATCCTGCTCGTCAACGTCGAGCACATCAGGTGGTTCCTCGCCAGCACTCACCGGCTCTACAACACTATTGCCAGCGGCATGTTGTTCGAATGTCTGCCGGTCCATTAATATTACTGCCAACTGAGGCAGGTATTGCCGAGCACGCGCCAGCATGGCAAGTCCCCAGGTATCGATGTCACCCCAATAAGCGATGTCCTTGCCTTTAAGCCATTCGGCCCCGAGCCAGTCAAGATCAAGCCCGGCACCGAGAATAGCGATGGTGTCATCGAGCTCTGGCAGCAAGTGCCAGCATTGACGGTTCTCAACCACAAGAATACGGCTTACCCGGATCATGTCCGGTTTCAACGTCGCGAGCTCCTGTGAACGGACCTGCTGAACCTCGAACGGCAGAAGGCCCTTTTGCATAGGCACAAGAAGCAACCAGTGCTCACCATCGGGTGTGGCGTCCAGGAATCCGTGCAGGCCCTGTTCACTGACTTCGCCCTCGAATCGGGAATCAAGCAAGCGAATCAGCAATTGGCGGTTTCGTTCAAAGAACTTGGTATCGACCCCATGACCTGCAAGCAATCTAAGGGGACGCCCTTTGGCTTCACCAGGCTTCAGCCTGGCAGCCAATTCGAGCGCTGCCAGAAGCTCTTCTCGAGAACGGCCTTGCAGTAACTTTAGATTAATGATCAGCGCGCTGCGCAATTCAGGTTCAGCATGGTCAATGAGGTACTCCAGCAAGTCATAGTCTGAGATCAACTGGCGCGTGGCTGTTGCACGCACCCAGTCAGACGGACGTGCCAGTACCCAGTGCGATGGCACACGGATGGGTTCAGAGCTCGCACGGTAACTTACGTTGCGCCATACTACCTCGCCCACTGACACCCGCTGCCAGCACGCAATATGCTCGCGAATAGCATTCGGCGATGTCGTCATGTCAATCGCCGCTGGTATCCCGATATTGTATTGCATGGGCCAGGTATTCGCCGTGGTAAGCATCTCGAGCCGAAACGGTTTGCGCTGCCATTGGCGCTGCATACGTGCAGCGATGTCCTGCGGTGACTTCACGTATCGTCGCGTTGTTGTTCGCCAGTGTCAGTGCGCTTGCGCTCGTCTTCCAGAGACTGCCAGCTCATCGATACCAAGGTGGAAAATTGAGCACGCCGGTGCACGATGATGGCCGATCGTGTGTGATTACGCAGCAGTCGCATTTCCTTGTTCGGCGTAACAAACACCGCGTGCAGGCCGAATTCTCTGAGGGCTGCGATGATGCGACCAGCAACCACCTGGGAGCTTCTTGAGAAGGCCTCGTCGAGTATGATGGTGCCGAAGAGCGGCAGGCTGGCACCAGCAGGGCACAACGCGTAGCTTAAGGAAGCCGTCAGCACATAGGAGGCGATGATTTCCTTCTCACCGCCACTGCCACCCTGTGAGCTAGTACGGGTTTCGATGAGTGAATCATCTTTGCGACTGATGACCGAGACCGCAAATTCAAGCCGGTAACGCGGATCAAGCAGCGCACGAGCACCAACGGTTCGGCGTCGCTCGCAGGCATCACGCAGCAATGCTACAAGATGACGAAGCGCACGATACTGGCTCTCGCCATCATCGTCCTTGAAACGCGCAGCGTTCAGATCTTTCTGTGCGCGCTGAAGGGTGCGCAGGCTTTCATGTACAACCTTGTTTGAAACAAGCTTGAGGTAGCGCTCACGCTGAAAATCCACACGTTTCAAAGTGCCATTGAGGTCTGCGATGCGCTCCTCAATCATAGACACTTCATTATCAATGCGACTCAATAGTTGCGTTACGCCCTCATCTGACGACTGATTCAGGTACTGCAGAAATCTTCGGCGCTTTTCAGGAAGCGCTTCATCTTCCAGCACCCTGAGGCGTTCGAGATAGGCCGGTACATCATCGAGCTCTCGCCCCACTTCCGACAGAGCACCGCGATCGACGCTCTTGGCATCGGACATGCGCTGCGAGAGCTGAGTCAGCACAGCAGTGCGCTTCGTAGCAAGTTCATCGATATGCTTCTGCACCCTATCGATTTGCTCGCGTTCGATACTTACGAATTCGAAAAGGTTGTCCTCTGTGATGGCAGGAGAATTCGTTTCAGCCAGAGTCCGCTGCTCTTCGTCCAAACCTTCTTCAGTGCGTTTGCGCAGGCGCTCAAGTTCCTTTTCTGCGTGCTCAAGTTGCTGCACTAACCGCATTACATTGGTCTTGGCAGAATCTACCGCTTTTTCAAGTTCTTTGAGTTCGGCGAAAGCCTGGTCCCACTGTCGTTTAAGCTTTGCGGTATCCGACTCTGGATCAACAAGCGCTGCGTGCTGTCTGGCAAGATCGCCGAGCAACTTGTCAATGCCCACGACATCGATGTTTTCGAAGCGAATCTGGAGCAGGCCTTCGAGCAACTGTCTTTCCTGCCGTAACGCTTGCAGCACCTTGAGCGCCTCTCTTGCCTCGATCGCTTTTGCTGTGAGTTCGAGCTCTGCATCGTCAACTGCCTGCGTTAGCCAGGCAAGCCGGTCACGGTTGTCGAATCCGGTCATCCAGTCAGCGCTGAGGCGCTTCTGATCTTGTTTTTCAAACTGTTGTTTCTGGCCTGACATAAGCCCTTCGGCGGTCATGGCATGCGGTGTCTGCCGCAACGCCTGAGGGCCTTCGACGCAATGACGATCGATGCCTGCCAACAGAGACTTCAGAGCTTCTCGCACCGGATGAGAACGGTACTCCAGCTTACGAGTGAATCCGTCGTCGAAGAACGCCGCATTTTTAGTCGGCTCCCTTGCCTCGAATAGACGCACATGTAGACGATTATCACGACTGTTCACCCAGCGCAGCGCTGCTTCGATATGCTGGGGCGGCACCAGCATGCGCAATCGATGTGAGCCAATGGCACGCTCGATTGCGCCCCGCCATCGTTGCTCGCCTTCTTTGACTTGCACCAGTTCTGCAACGAAAGGTAGCGCCTCTTCGTTGATGCCAAGCGTGTCTGCCAACGCACTACGAAACAGTTGAAAGTTCGACGGTAGATTCGAGTCTGGCCGCTTGCGTACCTCGTCTAGTTCGTCGGTAAGTTCGTCGCGTCTGACTTGGGCTTCGCGTTCAGCGCTACGTATATCGAGCGTCTTGCGGTCGGCCTCCACGATGACGGACTCCAGCGAAGCAACGCGCTCACCCGCCACTCGCTGGTTGTTCTCCAGCTCTCCTGCCTCAAGAGTATCGCTCAGCGCCAGTGCGGCCGTGAGTCTCTGGTAATCATCGGCATCCTGCCGCCGACGTACCCGATCCTGTTGCTTGTCATTAATACGGTGCTCAAGCTGCTCGATATTTGTGCCACCTGCACCGAGGTAGGCTTCGCGATGCGCATCGCTGACATCGCGCTGCCGGTTGTAATTGTCTTCGACCTCTCTGGCATTACGCTGCGCTGTGTCTAGCGTGTCAAGGGTTCGCTTTACCGTGACTTGCCAGAGTGTTGCCGCCTGTTCCGCATACCATATCGGCAGTGTGTGGCGCAGCGCGCGTTGACGTTCGAGGTCAGTGCTGACCTTCTCGAGCTCCTTACTGCTTTTTGCCACAGGCAACAACTTGCGTTGTTGCTCACGCGCTACCTCGAGTTCCTCGCGAATGTCGGTAAGGTCGTCAAAACTGTTCGCCACTTCCAACGCACGATCAAAGGCAGATTGGTCATCGAGCACGAGTTCACGAAAAATTTCGTCGATGCTGTTGAGCTGCTTCAGACCTGCCGCGCGATTGAGAAGCGTAAAAGCATTTTCGCTAACGTCGAATCGATCGCGCAAGCGAGCTAGAAAAGCCTTCTTGCTCGGGTAGGTCCAGATACCGGTTTGCTGTTTGTCCATCTGCCGTAGTGCTCGCATGCCACCGTCGTGATGAACTTCGAGCCAATGATCAAGCGTCTGTTCAGGATCGTCGGCATAAAGCCAGAGCTTCTTCATATCAGCAGCAGACGCACCGCTGCCGTCGAACCACAACACCGCACCGATGCGCAGGCTGTGTTCGGCATTCTGGAAACGTGCTGCAATGCCGGTAACGGCTTTGCCCTTCCTGGCGATGTGGTTTTGCTCGCTACCGCCGTCACCCGGGCCCGACACACCACGCACATAGGAACCGAGGTCTCGATCGCTTTCGTGCCCACCGGTGGACGCCAGGTTATAACGCGGATTCGCACAAAGCAGGGTCATCAACGCATCGATGAGCGTGGTCTTGCCACTGCCGGTTGCACCGACGATGGCTGTGCCATCGGGATCGATGTCCGCCTTGTGCCGCCCATTGAAACCACCCCAGTTGTAGAGCTCGATTTCGGTCAGTATCAAGGGATCTGCTAACGCGCTGAAGGTAGCCTGACGGTTCATACCGTGTTTCCGTCCTTGCCGGCCTGCTCGATCGGATCGCCTGCGCCTTCATCCGCACCCGTGCGACGCTGACGTAGCCACGCGAGCAGGTGCTGGAGGTTTTCGGGGCTGGCCAAGTGCGCGATGATCGGACGGATGGTCACACGCTCGTTCGCATCGGGCTCAGAAACGAGCCCGTGACCCTTGAGCTGGTCGAGTAGTGTCAACATGCGGCTTCGTTCCTTGGCTTCACTGCCGGGGTCTCCAAGATAGATCTGGAACTCGGGAATGAGATCATCCACTGCAACACGTGCATCATCCGCACCCACACCGGCCTCCTGCTCATGTGCCACGAAATGCTGCCGAAGAATGGCGATAAGCAGAGATTGCTCCAACGTGAGACGCTGTCTCCGCACTAGAGGATGCGACCAGTCTTCGGGATCATTTTCCTCTTCAACAGAGCATTGTCTTTCGTCAGCGCGCACAGTCACGAATGCAATGCCACGCACGTCATCAATGGCAAGATCCAGATCCAGTGGCTCGAGTATCTCGGCGAGTGCGTGCTGTTGGTTCTGCAGCACGCGGTAAAGGTTGGGCTTCCTCGCGGCGTCAATGAGACCGTAGCGGGTGAGCTCCTTTGCTACCTCTCGAACCTGAGGGGATGTGCGGGATTCACCGAGATCTGTTATCGGAAGGTCTGCGTCTGGCGGTACCCTGTTGGCAGACTCATCGATATCGACGTTGCCCTTCTTGTTCCTGGCGCTTTCGTCATCAGGCAACCGGGCTGTGCCGGTTAGTTCGTCAAAGTTGCCAGGCATTTAGATGTCCCACTCGATCGCCGCAATCGAGGGCTCGTCAAGTTTCGTTGAGGGTAGCGTGAACCGCCATTGTCTCGCATCATCCTCTGTGATGTCGACCGTTTCACTCTCATTGGCTATGATATCAATGCCCGCTTCGCGTGCCATCGTGATCCAGAGGGCGAAGGTTTCAAGGTCATGCGTGGGTGGCAGCGCTGCGGCGAGTTCGGCAAGCGACAAAGGGCGGCCTTGCTCTTTGAGAAGCGCAATCGTTGTCGCAATTATCGCGTCTCGATCCAGACCATCAAAATCCGCCCAGAAGTCCGTATCCAGAGCCGCCGATTCGGCGTTGGCTTGCGAAAGATCAAGCTCTGCAGCGGTTTCGCTATCCAGCGACTTGAAACGCAGGCGTTCGATGAGCGGAATACCGGCAATGGGGATCGCCACCGGTGGCAGGGGCGAGGCCGTTCTGCGTGTTGCCGAGCGCTGCCAGTCAAGCTGTAGCATTTCCTGGAAGATCTCGGCTAGCAGCTGGCCCACGCGGTGATGTTCCGCGGCAAGGCCGGTTTTCAGGAAGCCCTTTACATCGCGCTCGCTGCGCGACCGGGCTTGAAACACCACTTCGGATTCGTTGACGAGGCGACCAACAAGAAAACGCAGATCATTCTGCTGCTGCAGTGTCAGCGCTTTTTCGCTGGCGTCGTGGCTAAGAATTTCACGCAAGCGCTCACGCATGAGATCAAGGTCAATGGACTCGCGCAACTGAGCTTGAAAACTCTCGAAAACTCGCCCTTCAGCCGTATCGAGCAACGCTTCGTGGCCATCAAGCAATTGATCGACAATGTTGCCGCGGTTTTGTTGCTCGTTAATGATGTTGTGCCGCAACGCCTTGTCTGCCTCACGCCACGAATCCTCTACGCGGCGGAAGTCTGCACGCAAGCCTGTAGCGAGAGTGTATATATCGCGGACGCGCTCTATTGCCTCGGCGCTATCAAGCACTGGCACATTACCTTCATGCGCCGCCGAGAGTTCTCTCTGTAACTCGGCAACACGACGTTCCAGACTTGCGATACGCTGACCGGCATCAGGATTGAGACCGGATTCGAGACGTTCGATTTCCCGCTGCACCACCGAGAGCCGTGACGCGGTGGATGTCATGATGCGATTGTCCAGCCCCTCCACGAAGGCGATCGCAGATTGCAAGGCATCGGTGGCGTAAATACGGCCACCGCGCTCGATAATCAGCGAACGGCGTATCCACTGCCGGAGCTCCCTGCCCGCTAGTTGAGGCAACCGTGTGTGGTCAATCTCATATTGCTCGTCATTGGCGTACGGTAAGAGCATCGTCGCCAGCGCGTGTAAAGCGTCGTCGATAAGCACACCGTCTTGCGCTTCTTCAAAAAGTGATTGCAGGCAGGCGATAACCAACGGCGCACGGCGGGAGGCCAGCAGAACCCAGGCAGGGTTCTGGGTACGGGCGGTGATGTAATCACTTGTGCGAGAGCTGTTCACGGTATGGATGATACCGGATCAGGAATGGTGTGATTGTTGAGAACCGCTGTTGCGTTCGCAAATAGATGATCAAGGTATGCCAGTACCGACTATTGGCTGAATGTGACTGTTCGGTCTCGACCGCTTAGCTGAGTTTCCTGATACATGGGTTCAGGCGGGCAGATTTGCTGGAACAGACAAGGCAGATCTGGTAGATCATATCGACCTGCAAAAACCGCTTGTGAAAGCAATATATGCAGCTGCAGCCTTCATAGAAAAGCACACACGCACTGGAATTGATATTGGTGTTGTGATCCTGACAGGATCACCAGCGGGTGTTGGCCCTGTGCACCGTGGTGACAACTTGCATGACTTTGTGGAAGGCGTCGGTGAAATAGCGGTCAAAGTAGTCTGACATCAGTGGGTTTTGTCTGTGCAGTAGGTGCGAGCACTCGACACTGCTAGGATTTCAAGCGGTGTTGAGTGCTCCAGCATGTCGCTAAGTTATTTGGAGTGCATCGGCCTATTGTGAGACCACGACGCAATCATCAAACACACCGGGCGATTCGCTATACAGTGTTACTGCTCCACGAACACTTGCTGATGGCGCGGTCAGGGAGGCAGAGATCTGGTTGAAGGCGGTTGACTCGACAGGTAGCTCGGTGCGTTCCAGTGCCGTATATGTTTCGTCCATCATCGTCAGGGTTACGCTAGTGTATTCGCCTCCAGTGGTCTTCTTCGCTCTACATTGCATGGAATAAGTGGTAGCAGGTGCTGCATCGAATTCCTGATACAGGCAGCCTCCACCCTGTAGTGCCAGTGCACTGATTCCTTCGGCTGCCTCATTCGATGCACTTGCAAGACTACCCGCTGCGCAGGACGACCAGCTGCCAAGCGCGTTTTCAAACCCACCGTTGCGCAAAAGGTTCACGCTGCCGCCAGGGTTGGTCACTTCGGGTTCATCAGGCGGTGTGCCCGCAACAAACTCGCAGTTGTCGAATGTCGTGTCATCTTCACTGTAGAGCAGTGCCAGACCGTACGCTGCACCTGACGGAGCTGCAGCGCCAACCGTATAACCGGTGATGCCGCCTTCAGTTGAGATCTGTGCAACCCGTGACTGCAGAGATTGATAGTTTTCGTCGAGGTAAGACAGCTCCATGATAGTCCAGTTGCTTCCCTGTCGATCTGCCTCGCAGGTGAGTGTGTAGTCATTACCGATTGTTACCGCCACCTCCTGATAAAGGCAACCTCCGCCAGTGATTCGCAGTGCCTGTGAGCCGCTGGCGCCGGCTGTTGATACAGCGCTGGTTCCCGCAGTGGGCCCACAATCGTTCCAACCTGCTTTGCCCGCGTCGAAGTTTCCGTTCGCCAACAGATT
>ENA-ORXT01003066-ORXT01003066.1-marine-metagenome-genome-assembly--contig:-NODE-3066-length-18960-cov-6.925489_pt1 | contig 18960 bp, 14 predicted proteins | sample MGYA00237868_ERZ511482 | MGnify/ENA metagenome assembly ERZ511482 | reverse complement strand
GGGGGGGGGGGGGCGCCGGCGCGGGCGGGCGGATGGGACGCGGCAGCGCTGACGGAACCCGCCGACGCCGCCGCTTGGCCCGCTGCCTCCGCCCTGTGCCTTGCGCTTCCATGCTTCCGTCTCTCCACGGCGGTCGCCATGGGCCTCCTCCCACCCCCGTCACCCCCGCTACCACCACCCCGCCACTGGCGGGGGCGGTGCTGACGCGGCGCCAGCTCCTGCCCCCCCCCCTCCTCCTGCCCCAGCCGCTCGTCGCTGCGCTCGCTGGTGGCGCGGCACGGCGTGTTTGGTTTTTTTCGGCTGCCCGCCTCGTGCGGCGGGCGGTGGCGTCCTTTCGGCTGCTCGAGGTCGGACCGGACGAGGGAAACCCCCGGACGAGAGCGGTGCCCCTGTGGCCAGTGTCGGGCTTTGCTGCCGTTGGTCGGGCGCTTGTGGGGGAGCTGCGTGCGGCGATGGTGTGGGCTGTTTTTTGCCTCACCCAATCTTCCGTCATTTTTCTCGTGCGGACGACCGAGGTTGCTCGTGCTTGGCGTTTTTATTTTGTGATTGTGTTGGCCCACAACAAGCCGCACGTTATCAAGTATATTCAAACACATGGCCGCAATCCCCACCACTCTCGGCAAGGGTCATGGCAGCCCGCCGTCCCGGACTCCTGACGGCGGAGCCGCCGTCGACGCCCTGGCCCGCCTCACCCCGGGTCGCTCATCACTAGAAGGCTGTCAAGCCGCGGGCGTTGTGACATGCGCCGACATGTCTGACGGCCACTGAGGCGGCGCCGCAGGCACAGCCGCCCCCGTATCGAGTGCATCGTCCGCCGCCTGACGCGTCCACCACCCCACGCGTGCACGCGTGGGGCTGGTGACCGACTGGCCACTTGGCCCGTCGGTCACCAGCATCCAATCAGCCGGCGACCCATAAGGGGACTCCTCCTCTTGGTGACGGATGCTTGTGTTACCGCCAGCACTGCCACCGTCACCGTTGCCATCAAGGTCCATGGCGACGGTTGGGGATGTTGCCGCCCGACTGGGGGACGACCGGGCTGCCAAGGATGGGCCGACAGGTTGCCCTGGAACAGCGTCAGCTGACGAGCCTGGCGTACGCCCCGCAGGAACCTCATTGCGGCCAGAGACCGCCGGGGTCGACGAGGACGAAAAGAGTGGTGGAAATCGTGACGGCGAGGACGGAAGCGACGACGAAAATGGATGACACAAAGAGGGTCGCTGGAGAACAGCAATAGTGTCGACCATCTCCTCCCGACTTGATGTCTTGAGATCCCCCAACATCGCCTTCCAGTAAGGTAGGGTGCTTGAGTCATCGCCATCACTACCGCCGTCGTCGCCGGCCGTGACGTGTTCGTCTGCCAGTCCCTGTGCGCTGGACACCGGGGAGATTTCACAGTCCGTACTCGTAACGCCCGCCCCCCCCACGCCTGCGGCCTCGTCCAACTGCTCCAGGGCCGACATCGACCCACTTGGTGAGATGCTGCACCCCATGAACAGCCGCTCTATCCCAACGTCCAGCTCCTTCATCTGGTCGACCCGAGTGTCCACACCGAATGGCTGCACTTGGTCATCCAGTGTACCAGGTGCAACAGCGGGGGTGACGCTTCTTGGCGGACACGAGGTAGTGCCGAGGACGACAGCCCCGTCTGGGACGGGTAGCGTCCAGCCCAGGACGGCTTCAGCGGGGTGCCCAGCAACGGCACCGGCACTGAGCGACGCGTAGGCTGGCAGATCGTCCACCAACGAGTTGCCAGCACCCGCCACCTCCATCCCTTGGTAGACCATGAGCGCCCAGGCTTGATTGTTGACAATCACTGCCGTCGCTGCGTCGCGCGCGTTGGCGCTGTTGGGTGGATGCGCATCATCCCCTCCCAAAGCGGCATGGGTGTCCACGACGGCGTTGCTATCTCGGCCCAGCATCGCCGCGTCCCGCATGGTGCTCCCTGAGGCCAAACATGAACCATTGGCAACTCCCGCGGTGGTTGCCATGGCGCCGCTCGACGGCGATCCCGGCGGCGCCTGGTTGATCAAGGAAGGAGGCGGACCACGCCCGAGGGCCTCATTCAGCTCTCGCGCGAGCGCAGATTGGTATTCCCGGGCCCCGAATCCGCTTCGCTGGTTCTGCAGGCGCTTGAGGCGGACCTTGAACCGCATGACGTCTGGACGAACGCCCCGCAGGCGCTTGTCGATGGCGGAGATGCTGTGCTTCAAACGCATCTCACAGGCGCCCTTGGTCTCCCCAGAAGGCCCGTCGGCTGCCTCTTCAGTCGTCGCCAGACGGTTGCTCCACGACCTCATTATCTTCGTCTTGGCCACATCTGCCCGAGCCATAGCGGTGGTGACAAGGTCCGCGCCCCCAGGAAGGGTGGACACGTCGACTTGCAAGGAGTGGATCTCAGTCTTGGACTTGTCGCGAGACTTTCTTGTATGGTGACGCGCGCGGAGTCGGCGCTCGTACGCGCGCTGGGAGAGCTTCAACAGGTCAGACGACGCCGCAGCCGCTGCCACGACCGTGCTGTTGTTGCCGCCGCCATCGCCGCCATTACCGCCCTGGCTGCCACAGCCGAAAGCAAGTTGTGCGTCTTCGGTGCTCGCACTCGAACGCCGCCAGGAGGGAGCAAAGCTTGTGCTCGCGCCCCTGCCACAGCTGACACCACGGTCACTACCTGTGCCATCTTGACTGCCGCCGTCTGCTTGTGCCGACCGGCGGTGGGACACGAGCGATCGAACCACCGCAGGAAGAGGCGCCTCCGAAGTGCTGCCGACGTTAAAGCCTAGCAGGCAAGAGCGGCCTCCCGGGACGTCGCCGTCAACTGGGTGGTCAAGGTGGGAGGTGCTGCCGCGGTCCAGCTCCTCCGCCGCGCCACCACGCCCCGCCACGTTGCCATCCGTGGTGGCGTTGCGTCCACGGTACATGGCTGGCAGACGCTGCGGCAGCGGCGCGTCAACTCCAGGCTGTGCCGGCCGAAGATGCGACAGCAAGTCGACGTCTGGCCTCGGTGCACCTGCAGACAACAAGTCACGGTGGGATGTGTTGGCAGCCACCACGGCGATGTGAGGGTGGGCAACAAGAAGAACAGCGTGCAGGGAGAGCGAGGGCACCCTCCCCCTGGCATCGGCGCCACGGTGGACCATCTGCCGCGGTAGAGCGGGACATCGCAGGCGGCAGGCGCAGGCTGCTGCTACATTAGAGGGCTTACGCGCGGTCGGCGGTCCAGGCGCATCGGCGTTCTTCACACGAGAGCAGAGAAGATTTCGGAGCAGAGCCAATGAGCTGCTTCGTAAAGGAGATGGTTAGAGGTATGGCGGTTGGACGAGGCGTGACGAGGAGAGGTCGGGCCTACACCGGGCAATCTGACCAGAGGGGGGGGGGCGGGGGTCCGGTCTGGCTGACCGGACAAATCCAGCGCCAGGGGCGTCCAGACAGGCCGGCCAACAGACAGCACCAAGCCGACCCACAAATTGCTGATCCCCGAATTTTGTCCTGGTGGACAGAGACTGACTTGCGGGCCGACTCTCTCCACCAATCAGATGCGCCCCTGGGACTGACTTGGTGCTCCTGATTGCTTACATGTGCCCACACAGCCTGGAAATCAACTTCAGCTCCTCTTTTTTTCTGCACTTCTGGCAAGGAGACAGTAGAAGATCTCAAGATCTCGCGTGAGCATCTTGCTCGGTGCCAAGAAAGTCGGATCAAACGGCAACAAACAGTGAGTTCTGCTGGATGCAAGGTCCTAGCACCCAATGCGGGCTTTCTATTGGCTTCGATGCCTTCTTACTGTCGTTTTAGACCAATAGAGTTCTGTTATTCACAGTCAGTCTCTGTCTCTGTCCCCCAGGACAAAGTTCGGGGATCAGCAATAGATCTTTCACTTTCAGATTGGAACCCTGCTTTGGGGTGCGGTGATTGGCTGATCCGGGGTGTCATGATTCGTTTCTGCACGTTCGCTGGCCCCCGGATTGCAGGCATCGGCTATTCGCTTAAAGTTTGACAGAATGAGTGATGGGACGACTTGATTCACGTTGTAAATGTTTCTAAGATTTTACTCTTCCCCCAATTAACGTTACAATCCGTGCTCTGCGCTGTTTATCTGTCGCTTGCGCTTTGTGCGGCGGCCGTCTGAGACCTCAGACGAGGGGCTCTGCAACGTCTGGGGAATTCTATGAGATTCTCGTGCCTTAGAACCCGTCCTGTTCACAAAAATGATGCCGATCGCGGCGAAGCTCGCACAAAAACACAGAGGTCATCAGAAAACGGGAGATTTTTTCGAGCTGCGTTACAGTCATTCATCTCGCCTCTGGCTTGGCAAATGCGAGTCACAATCGCACTTTACTTCAGCCTCTGTCACCTCTCGCGTCGCCGATCCCTTTCGGCTCCCCGTCCCCCCTTTGACCCCCTGTTTACCCTTTGACCCCCTGTCCCCCCTTGGACCCCCCACGATGAAGATCCCGGACGAGATACGCCGGGCACTTGTCTAACAAATGGTTGAGCTTCACAAGCCGGTCGATGTCGTGGCCGCCGAACTACGCATCTCATTGCGCTCGGCAGAGCGCTTTCTCTGGTACAAGCGCCTTCACGGGGACACACACCCCAACATGGATACCCGCAAAGTCCACGAGGACAACCTGCGCAATCACGAGGGCATCCGCGGTGCTGTCTGTCCTGGGTACCTCAAGGAGAAGAACTGATCTGATCCCGACGTCGTTCCAACGCCGCCACAGTCTCAGTCGACTGATATTTATGATGACCTCTACCTAATGATAGCCTCGTTGTCCAGAGATCCGCGCACGTTCTCTTCGTCGCAGCCACGGCAGGCTGGATTCTCTCCTGACCACTCAATGCAGCGGCTGTCTGAAAGTGGACGCGCGTCGCCGTGTCCGGCATGAGGCGCGTGTTGCGGTCACTGTCGTGTACCTACGGTGACGACGTAGAGGTGCTCCACGCTCTCTCATCCTCCCCCCTCTCTGAAGACTGTCGCTCGATGCGGTGGCAGGTGCCTTCGCGTGTTGACTCAGTTGCGTGTTCAGCGCTGGGAGCGCGCTGTCAGGCTTGCACTACGCAGGAGGGCTGTCTCACGTGAACTGTGGGCGCGGCCGACGTTTCTCCGGACTGCTGCCTGCCGTTTCTCCCACTGCTGGCGGACCCGGGGCAGGCAAACAGGGCCGCGGGGCCAGCAGGCAGCTGTGGCTTGCCAGTCCCGAGGAGCATTAGAAAAGCGGGTAGCTTCGTGCCTGCCGCCGGGCAACACCGTCGACACAATCCATCGGCCAGCGCACGAACCTCTCTCGCTGGTGTGCCCCACCCCCCCCCGTCCATCTTTTCTCTGGGTAGCTCACAATGCCCCCCCCCACGCCTGGGTCTTTGCCTCCCAGCACGCCGGAGGAGGCCGCAGCTATGGCAGGTGGGGTGCCCGACTCTGGTGCCGGTGTGGCGCTGGCCGCGGCTCCGCGCCTTGCCGTCACCTTCGCTCCTCCAGGGTGGCGCCTTGCTCTTCCAGCAGCCGGGGACGGCGCCGACGTGGGCCAATCGAGTGGTGTCATCGGTGGCCCTGCTGCCTCCGCCGCCTCCCCTCTACCGGCGCCTGATCGGGACGGGAGCAGGAAGCGGGAGAAGAAGCACGCCGCCTGGGGCTTCTTCGCTGAGGGCGAGAAGTGGTACTCGCAAGGGGCGCGCACCCGCCAAGTCTTCTGTCTGTTTTGCCGGCGGAAGGGGGTGGCAGAGAACGATGCCACGGCCGTCAACGGGCGCCCCGACTCGATGTGCCACCACCTCAAGCGGTGCTCCTGGGCGCCTATGGAGGTCAAGAACGAGGCGAGTGAGGCGGGAGAAGGCCTTAGGAAGCACCGCCGGCTGCTGCGCGACTGCCCGCCGGTTCCGTCCAGCGACGAGTCCACCGGTGGTCGCATTGAGGGCTACCTGCCCCGACCCTACTCGGTGCGGGAGACGCGGCTGTTTGAGCAGGACCTACTCGGCGTGCTGCTGTTTTGCTCCATTGCCTTCAACGTCCTCGATGCGGAGCCCTTCCGCATCTTTTTTCGCGAGTGGATGCCGGGCCTAAAGGTGCTGCCCACGAGGCGGGCAATGTCGGGCACGGTGCTGCAGCGCCTCCTTGCTGGCCTCCTCGTTGCCGTCAATGCGGCTTAATCCAAGGGTGCCTACGTGTCTATCTCCTTCGACGGTTGGAAGAATGTGGCGGGTCGGAAGCTGCTGGGAGTGCTGGCGCTCCTTTTCGGGCAGCCGAGCGGCACGGTGATGGTCGACTTCCTGGGGACCACTGACATCACGGAGCTGCCCGAGACGACGGATTTGGTTGCGTTGGAGGTGGAGCGCGCGCTCGAGAGCGCGCGGGTGGCCAACAGCTTCCTGCCGCCGCTTCCCAGTGGCACCCGGGACGACTCCTGCCCGTCGGTGCTGACGAGCATTGTCAGTGACTCTGCCAGCTGCAACGTCGGCGCCAAGAAGCTGCTGGCGCAGCGCTGGCCGACCGTCATCATGGTCGCCTGCTTTGCTCACCAACTGAATCTGCTAACACCGCACATCATCACGCACCCGTTGCTGTTGGCCGTGGCGGCAAAGGGCGCCAAGGTCGTCCTCTTGTTCTCACAGTCTACTAAGTGGCGGAAATTGCTGGAGGTGTGCATGGACGACGTCCTCGGCCGCCGGTGGGAGATCGAGAAGCGCGGCGAGACCAGTTGGTACAGTCACTTCGGCATGGTCAACCGGCTCATCAAGCTCAAGCCCGCCTTGGAGGCGTTTGCCCACACGTACAACAACGACCGGGCCCTGCGGTTGACGCGGAACGGCGGGGTGGTGCTGGAGATGATCCGAAGCCAGGAGTTCTGGGACCAGACGGACCTGACGGCGCGCCTTCTCCGCCCCATTGTCATCGAGATTGGGGTCATCGAGCGGCGCAGCAGCAACCTTTCGGCGGTTTGTGCCAGCTTTGGCAGGCTGTTTGCCTACTTCACGCAGCTGAAAAACGAGACCGCCGCATCCGCGTTTGATGCCTCCGCCTCGCTCGTGCGCCTCTTCCCGGTCGCGGCGGACCCGGCGGTGACAAACATGGCCCACTCCATTGCCGTGTCGTTGTTGCGGCAACTGCAGTGGCGCTGGAAGCGCTACTACGACGCCCCCTTGCTGGTTCTATCGCACGTGCTCGACCCGACGCGGCACACGGCGGGCTTGCTCACCACCGACACCTCTTGGGCTTCCCACAAGGGGCTGCTGCAGATGTTTTTGGCGCTGGCATCCAGATTCGGGCTCCCGCGGCGCAACAGAGACGCGGCAACCACAGAGGACGTGGCGTGTCGCACGGCGCAGCTCTTTCTAGGAGACGTCGGCAACGGCCCGCACTCGCTGCTCGCGTTCAACCTCGGCTCGCCGACGGCGGGGAACGACCGCGTCGCGGCGATGGTCATGTGGCGGTTGACCTCTGCGTTAGAGGGCAGCGTGGTGGCCGACGTAGCCTTGCACCTTTTCTCCGTGCCCGCCCACGCCGCCGAGCTCGAGCGGGTCTGGTCTGGCATGGGCCTCGCCAACACGCCGCTGCGCAACCGACTCGACACCGACCGATTGACCGACATGACCAAGGTGGTGCTGCAAATGCGAGCTGCGCTGGCCAAATAGGCGGCGCCGCGCCAGACGGTGTCACCGGGGTCCCGCATGGGCGAGTTTTGTCAAGATGCCGGCGGAATGGTGGACCCCGATGATGACGACGAGGACGAGCGGAGCCCCCCCCCCGCTGCCGACCACGAGAACGACGCTGACGCGGGTGCGGTCGCAGGCCTGAAATCCGACGCCAGAAGCATGCGGCAAGAATTGGACGAGGAGCCCCAGGCGTGCCGCGAGCTGGGCGAGGCGACAGCGAGCGACGCAGCGTCGGAAGTCGACGGCGCCAGCCAGCCGCCTCGCCTCCGAGCGTCTGATCTGGTGAGCATCTGCGAGGCTTACGTGGCGCGGAGCGTCGGCACGCCGGGTGCCGTTGCGGTGGTGCGTGGGGCGTCGAACGTGGCAGGCAGCGACCGTGGTCCTCGTCAGACCAACGTGTTGCTCAAGGACGTGTTCGACACGACGTGGTATCTGGCTAGCGCCAGGATTGTGTATCGTATGGAGTGAGCGGTTTAGTCAGAGCATTGGTAGGTGCTACCTGGAGTTTTTTTGGGGGCGTGTTTAGTGTTGAAGGGCGTGTTTCGGGCGTGTCTTAACGTGTCACGACCGCACGCCCTTCAAAAAGGGGCGTGTTGCACAACCCTACCTGGCGTCCAATGGTATCACGCACAAGGTCATCGAGATGAAATTTTGGTCACGAAATGAGGCCGCGTGGGCCGCATGGGTGGCTGCTCGGTGGGTCATCCCGTTGGAGTGCCGCGTGTACGTCGATGAGGCGTACCGTCGCGGATGGGCGGCCAACCGCCTGTGGGCGCCCGCCCTCCCTTGAAACCAGCAAGAGCCGAGTTTCGTCCTGATCCTCGACAACAGCGAGGGCTGGACCGACATCTGGAACGTCACCGTGACCGAGCCGACGACCGCCGGCTTCGTCAGCGCGATTCCTTGGTCGGATCAAGACGGCATCGACGGTTCGGGGACGTCGACGGTGAACTTCGTTCAGGGAGAAACGGTCGCGAACGGTGCATATGCGACGGGTGGGCCCGACAACGCCGTCCTCAACGCGTCCGGTGACAGCCACGTCGTCGTCGACGTGTTCGGGTACCTCACTCCGGTGGAGCTCCGATCGCTCGACGACTCGTTCAACCGTTGACGTCAACCGTTGACGCCGGCCGGTGCCATGGACGGGCGGGGGAGTCCAGCCGAGTGTGACACCGCCTCTCTAGAGTGATGCCCACATGAGTGACGAGGAGCTGTTCGGCGACATTCCCCATCCGGCCGACTCGGTGATCGAGCAGCCAGCCCCCGATCGCGGCCCGTCGCCGTTCGCTCAGGGTCTCAACCCCGATCAGCTCGATGCGGTGGTGCACGAGTCGGGGCCGCTGCTGGTCGTTGCGGGCGCCGGGTCGGGCAAGACGCGTGTGTTGACGCACCGGATCGCTCACCTGATCCACGAGGGCGTTCGTCCGTCGCAGATCCTGGCGATCACGTTCACCAACAAGGCAGCAGCGGAGATGCGCGAGCGGGTGGCGACCCTCGTCGGACCCGTCGTCAAGACGATGTGGGTTTCGACGTTCCACTCGGCGTGCGTGCGCATCTTGCGTGCCAATGCCGATGCACTCGGCTATCCACGCCAGTTCTCGATCTACGACTCGGCCGACGCGAACCGGCTGACCGGTTACGTCATCCGTGACCTCGGGCTCGACTCGAAACGATTCACGCCGCGCGGTGTCCATGCGATCATCAGCAACTGGAAGAACGAACTCGTCTCTCCGATCGAGGCTGCCGACGGTGCCGAGAACATCTTCGACCGCAAGCACGCCGAGGTGTACGCCGAGTATCAGGCTCGGCTCCTCAAGGCCGGCGCGATGGACTTCGACGACTTGCTCGCCAAGACCGTCGAGCTGTTCAAGCAGCACGGCAACGTGCTCGAGCACTACCGGGAACGGTTCACGCACATCCTCGTCGACGAGTACCAGGACACGAACAACGCGCAGAACCAGATCGTCTTGATGCTTGCCGGCGGTCACCACAACGTCTGCGTGGTGGGCGACACCGATCAGTGTCTGCCGCCAGGAACGATGGTGTCGACACCGGCGGGGCAACAACTGATCGAAACGATCCAGATCGGAGACACAGTGCTGGGCGCCGGCGGGCGTTCCACCGCACAGCCGGGCGAGGTCGTGCACGTCCACGAAGGCACCTACGACGGGAGCATCATCCGGATCAGCGTCGATGGCCAAACGGTCACGGCGACACCGGGACATCAGGTGCCGGCGCGGCTCATGCCGCTCTCGGACAAGCACTTCGTCTACCTGATGTATCGGGCTGACCGCGGCTGGCGGCTCGGCCGCACCGTCGGTGCTCGATCGCCTGGCAAGGGCAAGTTGCAGCATGGTTTGACAGTGCGTTGCAATCAGGAGAACGCCGACGCTGCATGGATTCTGCGCGTCACCGACAATCTCGCAGAGGCTGCGTACTTCGAGTCCTATTTCTCTGCCGAGTACGGCATCCCGACAGCGTGCTTCCACAGCGTCGGGCGCGAGCTGGCGATGGACGATGAGTGGCTGCAGCGCTTGTACCGGTCGGTCGACACCGACCTGCGGGCAAAGGTCATGATGGAGGACCGGCTGCTCGATGCCGAGTTCCCCCACCATCGCCCACAGAACGGTGCTCGTCGTTCAGCGGTGAACTTGACGATGTTCTCCGATTGTCGTGCCGAAGTCGGGTACCACCGGGTGCAGTGGTCATCGAGCCGGCAGGACACGTTCGACTTGTTCGAGCGAGCTGGAATCCCACTGCGGCTGTCGAAGTCTCGGTCGAGGCGGTACGAGACCAGCTGGAAGGACTACCGAGCCGCTCTCGCCGACGTGAAACGCTTTGCGATCGCCGGCGAACTGGACATCTCGCGCCGACTGTCCCACGCCGGCACGATCTACCAACTCATGCCAGCATCGCATGTCGTCGAAGGCATGGAGATGCTCGTCGAGTGCGATGGGGAGTGGGTGGCCGCCACCGTTGAACGAGTCGAGGTCGACACGTACTGTGGGCCGGTGTTCGACCTGGAGGTCGAGACCGCCCACACGTATGGCGCCAACGGCGTGCTCGTCCACAACAGTGTGTACAAATTTCGGGGCGCCGACTTCCGAAACATCCTGCAGTTCGAGGAGGCGTTCCCGGACGTCACGACGGTCGTGCTCGATCAGAACTACCGGAGTACGCAGACCATCCTCGACGCGGCCAACGCCGTCATCGACAACAACACCGAGCGTCGTCCGAAGAACCTGTGGACCGACACCGGGAGCGGCGACAAGATTCAGCGGTACCACGCCGAAGACGAGGGCGACGAGGCCAACTGGGTGGCCGGCATCGCCAGGCAACTGCAGCGCGACGCCGAAGCGAACTTCCGAGACATCGCAGTGCTGTACCGAACCAACGCTCAGAGTCGAGTCATCGAAGAAGCGTTCATGCGGCAAGGCGTGCCGTACAAGGTGGTCGGCGGAACACGGTTCTACGACCGGCGCGAAGTCAAGGACGCAATGGCGTATCTGCGGGCGGTGGTCAATCCTGCTGACGAGGTCAGCTTGAAGCGGGTGCTCAATGTCCCGAAGCGCGGCGTCGGAGACGCCAGCGTCGCAAAGCTCGACGCATTCGCTGCGGCCGAGGGCATCGCGTTTGCCGATGCACTCCGACGGTCCGACGAGGCCGGGGTGTCCGGGCCAGCGATCCGTGGGATCGCGTCATTCGTCGAGTTGCTCGACGGAATGACCGGTATGGTCGACGACGACCAGTACGGCCCCGCCGACCTCCTGCAACTCGCGCTCGACGGCTCGGGTTACCTGGCTGAACTCGAAGCCGAGGACTCGATCGAGTCACACACCCGTCTCGAGAACATGGGCGAGCTGATCGGTTCGGCTCGCGAGTTCACGGTGATCGCCGAGTTCATGGAGCAGGTCGCGCTGGTTGCTGACACCGACGACCTGCCGGAGGGCGAAGTCGAGGATCTCGTGATCCTGATGACCCTGCACTCGGCCAAGGGGCTCGAGTTTCCGACCGTGTTCCTCGTCGGCGTCGAAGAGGGCATCTTCCCGCACATCCGCTCGCTTACCGAGCCGGCCGAGATGGAAGAGGAACGGCGGCTTGCGTACGTCGGGATCACCCGCGCGATGAAGCGGCTGCACATGAGCCACGCCTGGAGTCGCCAGCTGTTCGGCTCGACTCAGTACAACCCGCCGTCGCGCTTCTTCGACGAGATTCCCGACGCGCTCATCGAGTCGAGCGGCAACATCAGCGGCCGATCCAACTCCGGCCGCCAGAGCTATCGCAGCAAGTACGCGAACCCGTCGTACACCCCCACGCCGTACCGCCGTGGCGCTGACTCCGATGAGCTGCCGGGGCGCGACATCAACGCCGACGTGATGGATGGTGTTGGTGATGGTGATGGTGATGGTGATGGTGATGGTGATGCAGCCGCCAGCGAGGCCAAGCAGCAGCAGGACGCCCATCGTGACCGGGTCGTCGAGGCTGCCATGCAGTTCGCGAACAAGCACGCACCAGAGCCAAGCAACAGCCAAGAACTCGGGCTGCAGATCGGCGACGGTGTCGAGCACCCGAGCTTCGGCGCCGGCGTCATCATCGACATGAGCGGTGCGGACGAGAAAGCCGAAGCAACGATCAACTTCACCGGCGCCGGGACCAAGCATCTCTCGCTCGCGTGGGCGCCGTTGAAGAAGATCATCTGACCGCAGTTCGCACCGCCGCACCGCCGTCGGTCACACCGGGTTTACCAACAGTCGGCCTGGGTACTTCTCGGCGTTCCTCCGACTCATCGAAACCGAGGCCTCCCGATGCTCCGTACCCGCACACTCGCCCTTCTCGCCGCCACCTCCCTGGTTGTCGCATCCTGTGCTGGATCCGACGATTCAGATGGCATCGCGTCCGACTCCGTGGCTCCCACTGAGACCGAAGCCGACACCGAAGCGCCGGCCGACACCGAAGCACCGGTCGAGACCGAAGCACCGGTCGAGACCGAAGCACCGGTCGAGACCGAAGCACCGGTCGAGACCGAGTCCCCCGTCGAAGCCGAAGCGCAGCTGCCCACCGAGGCACAGCCGATCACGGTTCAGCCACGAGGGACCAACGCGTTCGAGAGCACGCAGAGCTTCGACGACAGTGTCGCGACGGTCGTCGCAGCAATCGAGGGCAACGAAAGCCTGACTCTCGTCGCGACCATCGACCACAGCGCGAATGCGAGTTCCGCAGGTCTCGAGCTGCCACCGACCACCGAGCTGATCTTCGGCAACCCTGCACTCGGTTCGCCGATCATGGCGCTCGAACCAACCGCCGGGATCGACCTGCCACAGAAGATGCTGATCGTCGAAGACCTCGACGGCACCGTGACGGTGTCCTGGAACCGGACGGATTATCTCGCGAGCCGACACGGTCTCGGAATCTCTGTCGACGAACAGTTGAAGACGATCGGTGGTGCTCTCCAATCGCTCGGGTCCGTCGCAGCGGCCATCCCCGCAGAGTCGGAACCGATCGAGTCGGTGACCGTCGTCGGTGAACGCGAGGGCCTGGTCGAGACCACAGCCCTCGGCACTGCCCGCGCTGCTGCGGATCGTCTGCTCGCAGCCATCGAGGGCAACGAGAACCTGGTGCTTGTTGCCGAGATCGACCATTCGGCCAATGCCGCCTCGGCCGACCTGGAGCTGTCGCCGATCATCGAGGTGATCTTCGGCAACCCGGCACTCGGCACGCCGATGATGCAGGCCAGCCGGTCTGCGGGGATCGATCTTCCGCAGAAGATGTTGTTCATCGAAGAGGAAGACTCGGTCCGCATCGTCTACAACGACCCGGACTACATCGCCAAGCGACACAAGATCGACCGCGACGTCGCCCTCCTGACGACCGTGGCTGACGCTCTCGACGGCTTGGCACTCGCGGCAGCGGGCTGAGCCGTGGCAGACTGTCGGATGTGAAGGCAGCAATTCTGGTCGAGAGTCTGACGGGCAACACGTGGAAGGCAGCGGAGAGCGTCGCCGAACTCCTGCAGCAGGAGCGCTGGAGCATCACGGGCCTGTCGAAGGTCAAACACCCCGACCATCAGTCAATCCAGGAAGCCGACCTTGTTCTGGTGGGTACCTGGGTACACGGAGCGTTTCTGTTCGGACAGGCACCGTGGGCGGTCAACAACATCGCGAACCTGCCATCGATGCGTGGCAAGAAGGCCGCTGCATTCTGCACCTTCGCCCTCGACCCGGGCCGCAGCCTCGACAAGCTCACGGTCGCGCTCGGAGACACCGGGGCCTACGTCATTGGTGGTTTGGCGATGAGTCGCAGCAAACTGGACCAACACAGCGAAGAGTTCGCTGCCCGCTTGGTCGACGCGTCAGTCGTCTCCTGATACATCGGTCACGCCACTCAGATTGATCGACAGCAGACGCTTGTTCTCGACCACGGGATTCACTCCGGCAGGCGGAGGCGACAGTTCGCTGACATCGAGTTCGTCGCCGTTGCAGTCGATGAAGGCGCGGGTGCCGTCGCCGTCGGAATCTCGGACCTGTTCGACTGCGCACGTCGGGTCGGCGCCCGCCCGATAGGCGTAGTACACGAACCAGTTGTCCGCCGGATCGTCCCCGGTGTGGTCCAGCACGATCGTCCTCGTCCCTTCGGTGGTGCCGAGACCCGGGAAGAGGATCGGTCCCTTCTCGACGATCTCGTCGGCAACGTTGGTGACGCTGCCGATCCGCAGGTTCGACGGAGCCAATCGGTCCGAGGTGGTCGCATCGCCCTGCGAGATGAAGCTGGCGAATCCCCAGAGCATCAGGCCGATCAGGCCGATCACGACGAGCCCACCGAGGTTCGGCAGGATCGCTCGAGTCAGCGGCGATCGGCGCTTGACCTGCTTGTCGGGGTTCTTCGCCACCAGGTCAGTCTGCCGTGCGAACCGGCGGTTGGTGGAACGTGTTGCTGCGCAATAGGGTTCAACTCTTGTGAATCGTCCCTATCGCATCGTCGTTGCCAAACCTGGCCTGGATGGTCATGACCGAGGGGCGAAGACCATCACACGGGCACTGCGTGACCATGGGTTCGAAGTCATCTACACCGGGTTGCACCAGACACCCGAGCAGATCGCCGAGACCGTGCTGCAAGAAGACGCCGATGGCGTCGGGCTGTCGTTGCTGTCCGGCGCCCACCTCACGCTGTTCCCCCGGGTGATGGAAGAACTCCGCAACCGCGACCTCGGCGACGTGATGGTGTTCGGTGGCGGCGTCATTCCCGACGCCGATGCACGCGCCCTACGCGAACAGGGCGTCGCTCAGATCTTCGGCCCCGGCTCGTCGCTCACAGCGATCGGCGAGTGGCTCGAAAAAGCGCTCGACGAAACCGAATCCTGACTCATCCGCAATCTTCCAGACCAGTTCACTTCACCATCCGCAACCAGAAAGAGAGGGTTCCCGACGTGGATCTCTTCGAGTATCAGGGCAAGCAGTACTTCGCCCGCTACGACATCCCGGTCAGCCCGGGCGGGCCGGCCGACACCGTCGACGAGGCGGTGAAGGAAGCTGCGTCTGCCGGCTATCCCGTCGTCGTGAAGGCGCAAGTGCAAGTCGGTGGCCGCGGCAAGGCCGGCGGAATCAAGTTGGCCGACAACGAGGCCGAGGTGCGCGAGCATGCCGGCAACATCTTGGGCATGGACATCAAGGGCCACGTCGTTCGTCGCCTCTGGGTCGAAGCTGCCTCCGACATCGACGAGGAGTACTACGTCTCGTTCACCTTGGATCGTTCAGCCAAGATGCACCTGATGATGCTCTCTCGTGAGGGTGGTGTCGAGATCGAGGTCGTCGCCGAGGAGAATCCCGACGCGATCGTCAAACTGCACATCGACCCGCTCGACGGCCTCTCCGAAGACGTTGCTCGCCAGGCGTGCCTCGACGCGAAGCTTCCCGAGCGAGCCATCGAAGGCGCCACCGACATCCTCGTCAAGCTGTACCGCTGCTACGACGAAGGTGACTGCGACCTCGCCGAGATCAACCCGTTGATCCTCAAGCCGACCGGTGAGGTGCACGCACTCGATGCGAAGGTCACCCTCGACGGCAACGCCGAGTTCCGCCACCCCGAGTGGGACGCCTTTCGCGGCCTCACCGAGATGGACGACCGCGAGAAGATGGCGGCCGAGAAGGATCTGCAGTACATCGGCCTCGACGGCACCGTGGGCATCATCGCCAACGGCGCCGGCCTCGCCATGTCGACCCTCGACGTCGTCAATCAGGTCGGTGGCTCCGCTGCCAACTTCTTGGACATCGGCGGCGGCGCCAACGCCGACGTGATGGCCGGGGCACTCGAGGTCATCAACTTCGACGAGAACGTCAAGTCGATCTTCATCAACATCTTCGGCGGCATCACCCGCGGCGAAGAAGTCGCCAAGGGCATCGTCGAGGCCATGGGTCGCGTCGATCTGAAGGCACCGATCGTGATCCGCCTGGACGGCACGAACGCAGAAGAAGGGCGTCAGATCCTGCTCGACGCCGGCATTTCCGAAGACAAGCTCCGCTCGGAGCCGACCATGCTCGACGCTGCCCGTGTGGCCGTCGAGCTCGCGAAGTAACGAAGTCGAAGGTAGTACTGACATGGCAATTTTCGTAGATGAGACCACCAAGGTTCTGGTGCAGGGCCTGACCGGCGGTCAGGGCAAGTACCACGGCCTCCGCAACCGCGACTACGGCACTCAGGTCGTCGGCGGCGTCACACCCGGCAAGGGCGGCCAGGACGTCGAAGGCATCCCGATCTTCAACTCGGTGGCCGAAGCTGTCGAGGCAACCGGGGCAAACGCATCGTTTGCTGCCGTGCCGCCGAAGTTCGCTTCGGGCGCCATCCTGGAAGCAGCCGAAGCGGGCATCGCCTTCGTCGTCTGCATCACCGAGGGCATCCCGGCGCAAGACGAGGCAAAGGTTTACAACCGGCTGAAGCGTGACTTCCCCGGGACCCGCCTCCTCGGCCCGAACTGCCCCGGCATCATCAGCCCCGGTAAGTGCAACATCGGCATCACCGCCGGTGAGATCGCACAGCTACCGGTCGAGGGTGGGCCGAACGTGGGCATCGTCTCGCGGTCAGGCACGCTGACCTACCAGGCGCTCTACGAGTTGAAGCAGCGCGGCATCGGTGTGTCGACCTGTGTCGGCATCGGTGGCGACCCCGTCCCCGGAACCAACTTCATCGACTGCCTCGCCGAGTTCCAGAACGACCCGGAGACTCACGCGATCATGATGCTCGGTGAAATCGGCGGCTCGGCCGAGGAAGAAGCAGCAGACTTCATCCAGGCCAACGTCACGAAGCCGATGAGCACCTACATCGCCGGCGTGACCGCGCCGGCCGGCAAGAAGATGGGCCACGCTGGCGCCATCGTCTCCGGCGGCAAGGGCACAGCGCAGGGCAAGATGGACGCGCTCGCAGCCGCTGGCGTGAAGGTCGGCCTCAACCCGACCGAGGCCGGCGAGCTGATGGCGGAGATCGTCGCCGCCCTCTGATCCGGTCGGACGCCTCCGCGTCCAGCCAACCGTTCGTCGGACGCGTGAGGTCGTTGCCCCGCAACGACCTCACGCGTGAGGGCGGAATGTGCTTGCGAGTGCTCACAGCGGATCGTCAGCCAACCATCGCGCTGTCAACCACCGGGCCGCCCAGAACTCGTCACTCACCAGCAGTACCATGCGACCACTTCGCAAGTCGTCGGCGCGCTGCAGAAGGCTGCTCCAGGTGTGGTCCACTCACACGAGGCGACCAACCAGGATCTCCCCCAAGGACGTGTTCATGACCATCTCCACCAAGCCGCGACCGGCCGAAGCTCTCACGAAGCCGAACCGACTGCTCCACCAATTCGTCGCAGTTCTGGTGCTGCTGTCAGCGCTGGTGGCGGTCAGTTCGACGGCGAATGCACAAGCCGACGCTCCCGTCGAGATCGACAGCGGCACCCTCGACCACGACCGAGTCGACGGTCAACGCTGGCAGCGCTTCTACTTCGATCCGCTGTCCTCCGAAACGCAGACCATCCGCATCTCCGTCGACGGCGACGCCGATGTTCTCTTCAGCGTCTTCGAGGCCTCCAGCGGAACCCGGGTCGCAACCACCTACCGCAGCGCAACCCCCCTCGAATGGACGGGCGCGCTCGACGCCACCGAGCAGCACTTCGTCGGCATCTGGGCGGCTTCAGGATCTGCTGACTACACCGCAACCATCGAGCCGGTCATCACTCCGCGCGACGACAACGACACAGCCTTCACGGTTGCCCGGTCGTGGAATGCTCGCGGCGAGGTGCACCGGGTCTTCACCGTCGGTGACACCGTGTACGTCGGCGGCGACTTCACCGAGATCTACGGCCCGACCGGCGACACCCTGGCACGCACCCACCTCGCTGCTTTCAACCGCTTCACTGGCAACCCGACCAGCTTCGCCCCCGTACTCGACGGTGATGTCCGAACGTTTGCGCTGTCGCCGGATGAAGCAACCCTCTATGTCGGCGGCACTTTCAAGAACGCCGACGGCGAGCGGCGCCAGCGAATTGCTGCCTTCGACATCCAGACCGGCGCGATGACCGACTTCAATCCTCCGGCACCCAATCGGGCACTCCGTGCGATCGCCGTCACCGACTCGACGGTCTACGTCGGTGGGCCCTTCACCAAGATCGGCGCCCGGGACCGACCCTACGTCGCCGCCTTCGACCCCGACACCGGTGCTCTGGACTCCACGTTCGCCCCATCGCCGGACGACACCGTGAAGGCCCTGATTGCGGGGCCGGAAGGCCTCTGGATCGGCGGTGACTTCTCCGAGCTCAACGGAACCAGGCAACGCGGGCTCGGACTTGTCGACCTCGAGAACGGATCACTTCGACCCAGCGACGACGTCACCGCCGAGGTGATCGACCTTGCCGCATCGGACGAGCAGCTCTTCATCGCCATCGGCGGTCCGGGCGGCCGGGCCGCAGCCTTCGATCGAGCCACGGGCACAGAGCAGTGGACCATCGCGAGTGACGGAAACTTCCAAGGCGTCGATGTCGACGAGGGCCGGTACGTGTACTTCGGCGGGCACTACGAGATTGTCGAAGGCAATCGGGATGCGGACCGCTTGACCCGCCACGACAAGCTCACGGGTGCGATGGACGTGTCCTGGCTCCCGAGAATCAACGGAATTCGCTCGGTCAACGCTGTTGATGTGACGTCAGATGGTGTGTACATCGGCGGCGACTTCTCGCGAGTCGAGGGCCAGCAGCAAGAAGGTTTCGCCATCTTCTCCGGCCGAACCGAATAGCGCTGACGACTCGGCGGCAACAGCAGCACGCCCGCACCCTGATTGCGT
>ENA-ORXT01003065-ORXT01003065.1-marine-metagenome-genome-assembly--contig:-NODE-3065-length-18960-cov-8.150135_pt1 | contig 18960 bp, 17 predicted proteins | sample MGYA00237868_ERZ511482 | MGnify/ENA metagenome assembly ERZ511482 | reverse complement strand
AACTATTGGTCGGTACGGGAAAGTATATTAGACATATTAAGATCGGCAATACAAATGAGTTTAAAAACTCGAAGGTCAAAACTTTGATAAGAGAGGCAATAAATATTGCGATAGAGGATATGGATAAGCCCACTAAAATAAGGGCCGCGATAATATCTAAAATAAAGAGATAGCATATTATTATTAATTCACTAACTACATCACATGTATCAACATGAATATAAAACCATCGTAGAATGGACAGGCAACACAGGAAAAGGTACATTGAACTATAAGGCTTATAGCCGTGATCACCAGATATTTGCTCCTAATAAATATACTAGCATAAACGCTACTGCAGATCCACACTTTCTTGGAAGTAATGAAAAATACAACCCAGAGGAGCTATTTTTATCTTCAATTTCTTCTTGTCATATGCTTTGGTATCTTCATTTGTGCGCCGTCAATCATGTAAATGTAGTTTCTTATAAAGACTATGCTACTGGAGTTATGACGGTAGTAGAAAAGGGTAGTGGAAATTTACGGAAGTTGTATTGCATCCAGATATTAAAGTTCAAAAATTAGATATGGTACAAAAAGCAATAGCCCTGCATGAGGAGGCAAATAAGATGTGCTTCATAGCCAATTCGTGTAATTTTGAGATTGATCATCGCCCCACAGTAGAAGTAGTTTAGATGTTGTGATCTACTCGTGGTGATGCAGCGTTAATAGTAATGTATATTTGAAGATACAGTTTTCTTTTTAAAAACAGCTATAAGGCCGGTTTACATGAATACCGAATATTCAATAAAAAGAAATTCTAAAAATCTAAATATTAATATATGGAAATCGCAATAAAAATACTTATTGGGCTTATCGCACTTATTCATTGCTACATTCTCTGGTTTGAAATGTTTGCCTGGGAAACTAAAGGAAGAAAAGTATTTCGGGGTTTTCCTGCTGATCTATTTCCAAAAACAAAAATGATGGCAGCTAACCAAGGTCTGTATAATGGTTTCTTAGCTGCTGGGCTAATTTGGACTTTATTTATTGACAATTCCGAATGGAATGTAAATATTTCTTTGTTCTTTTTAAGTTGTGTAGCAATAGCTGGAATCTTTGGAACATTCACAGCAGCTAAACAAATATTCTTTGTACAAGCGCTACCAGCCATAGTTACCATCAGCCTTATCATTGTGCATAATCTATATAGTTAACTCTATCTATTGGACTAGGGGTAGTAGCCAGCCGACTTTTTAGGAGGCGTCTTTTATGTATTCGCTTTTTCAAGCGGATACATAAAAGACCGACCTTAAGGGAGTGGCGGATGGCCCGACCCAGTGTGCCTTTTTTTCAAAGGCACACTGGGAAGGCCCCAAATAAGTCAAAATATTATACAATAATATCATACATTTAGGAGACAAAAATAACGGAATGATTGAGGACTGTATCATAGCATTAAAAACAGCATTGGGAACTGAAAAAGTATTAACCGATAACGACTTATCGGATAGATATACCCACATATGGCGGATGGATGCAGGCTTAAACGCACTGGCGATCGTGCTCCCAGCCAGTACGACAGAGTTGTCTGAATGTATGAAAATATGCAATGGACTTAAGCAAAAAGTAGTGGTACACGGAGGGTTGACAAATCTAGTAGGAGGCACAAAAACATCTAGTGATGAAATAGTGATCTCCTTAGAAAAAATGAATCGCATAACTGAAGTAGATTTAGAAAGTAGAACAGTCACGGCTGAGGCAGGAGTAATTCTAGAGAATTTGCATCAAGTTGTAGAAGCAAAAGGAATGATGTTTCCTTTGAGTTTTGGCGCAAAAGGAAGTGCGCAAATAGGTGGCATGGTTTCAAGTAATGCTGGCGGGTTGCGCGTATTGCGGTACGGAATGACGCGAAATTTGGTGCTCGGATTAGAAGTCGTATTGGCAGATGGGCGAATACTTTCTTCGCTCAAAAAAATAATCAAAGACAACACTGCCTATGATCTCAAACAACTATTTATAGGTTCGGAAGGAACGCTGGGGATCATTACGAAAGCAGTGCTTAAATTAGTTGAAGCACCCAGAAGTAGGTGTAGTGCATTTGTAGGATTTGATGATTATGAAAAGGTAGTCGCATTTTTAAAATTTATAGATCAAGGCTTGGCTGGTTTGTTGAGTGGGTATGAGCTTATCTGGGCGGATACGTATGCGTGTATGACGGCTCCTGAGTCTGTGTTAAAACCTTTGCCGCTTGGATATAAATATTACGTACTGATCGAGAGTTTAGGCAGTAATCAAGAAAACGATCAAGCTAGAATGGAAGGCCTATTAGAAGAGGCATTAGAAAAGGAGATGATCCTCGATGCAGTTCCTGCACAAACGGTATCTGATCTCGAATGGTTTTGGAAAATAAGAGAAGATGTTCATGTCATAAAATCTAATTGTGCAAAGGATCATCATTTTGATATTAGCTTACCTATAGCGTTGATTGGCGATTATGTGGATGAAACGCTGGTAAAATTAAAAGCTATTGAAGGAGTCAATCAAGCTTATACATTTGGGCATATTGCGGATGGAAATATTCACTTTATAGTAGATAGAGCGACGGATGATACACAACTTATAAATCAAATTAACGATACGGTTTATAGGCCCCTGCAGGCCTTAGGAGGGTCTGTATCTGCAGAGCATGGAATAGGCACAGATAAGCGGGCATACTTAAAATTCTCGAGAACAGGGGAGGAGCTGGATATTATGCAGACTTTGAAAAACACTTTGGATCCGTTTGGCATTCTTAATCATGGAAAAATTTTCTTTGATGACTAGCAGTAACGGAATTAATATTTTTTATAAAAAAAACTAATAAAAAATAGAATGTATTTTGCTCTTAAAATTTTGATTTCGTTGAAAGCTTACATCCATAAAGGAGAATCTCAATATCCATAAAGTTAGTCTACACTGAAGAATGAAAAGCCAAACCCAAGTATTACACTTGAGTGGAACAAGAAAAATCATTTAGTTTTTGACTAGCTCTTCAAGTTTAGAAAAGATCATTGATATTTACAAGCACGCACAGCGACCATAGGAGGGAATGTAGTGGTTGTGCCTACTTAACATAACTACAATTATAGGGCAAATACACATTATTATCAATATCCCAATGCAGCACAGATCATCTACCATACTTACTAGCACACACAAGCTATAGAGGAATTAATTTAAAGTTGTACAGTAAATACGGCTGATATCCACAGTGTAAGGGACATAGCATAATATTCGAAGTTGGTAAATAATAGTATAACGATTTCAGAGCTTCTAGCATACAGCTAGTGATTACAAGCGTAACGTAAAACATTTTATCATTTTAACTTCTAGAACAAGCGTCTAATACATACCGTGGAAAATGCCTACCTTACAGACAACTCAAATTTTATTTAATGATTTTACATCCTCTATAAGCACTATTCATATCTATCATGAAAGTAAGAAAAATATGCACGGTACATTATGTTAAGTAGCCTTAGGTCGTACTGGGTCTATCGATTTTAGAAATTATTCTAGGCAGAATTTATATTTAGCTGCTAAGATCAATATTATATTTTCTATGTACAGACTACTATTTGATTGTAGTTCTCATTTAATATTACGCTCTAGCTCTAGACTATATTTAATCCAGATTTTCGAAATCAGCCATATTGCACCGATACCAAAACACTGATTTTACTATTTCTGTATCCGTTTCATAGACATTACTATCTCCCCTCCCCCATTAGCAAGCCGATTTTCTTTCGTCCACTAACTATATAGAATCCTAGATTTAATGCCGCTGAATCATCCAAAACTTGCACATAAAAGCTAAACCGGTAAACTTCGTCAATTGCCATTCTCTTTTCACTGGCAGGCCCCGCAGAGCAAGGCGCTTTTACATACAACTTGGAGCTAGCAGTATTCCACTTAAGCAAACCAGATTCTGCTGGGCAATTTCCTGTCATTAAGGACAACTCTCTTTTAGATACATTTGTTAAACGTCCTTTTATAATTTTTACATCCTCTCCAATGTTTGTATCCTCCATTTCGTAAACAAAATCTATACAACCTGATAAGTCACCAGCGCCACAAACTAGCGCTCCTAGTTCACCTTCTCTGTCATCATCGTCGACCTCTCCATCTGGTAGCTCACTACCTGGTAAATCATCGTCTCTATCACGCGCCCATTTGGTTTCAATTTCTAGTTTACGCTGGTTTAAATAGTTTTCCTTGTCATCATGGACTTTTACTTTATCTTCGGAGCTACTAGCAGGTATTAGAGTTTGTGTTTGCCCGACAAAACCTGTGCATGTTAGCATTAGGAATAATAGAATTTTAATATACATATCTAAAGTTTAAATGCTCGATCTAACGTTTTCTATCTTCTAAAACGGAATGTCTAGTAGTCATTTAGCTATTAACGCTAGGACAATTTAGGTTTTTTTTACCATAAGTATCGTTAAATTATTCATACATTAACGACTCATTTTAAATACTTAATAAATTATAGGATGCCTAAAAATCAAAAAGTAACTTTTACCAATGCTGGAGACTTTGAGTTATCGGCTGTTCTCGAATTTCCAGCAGATATAAAACCTCATGCCTATGCTATATTTGCCCACGTTTTTACGGGTAACAAGAGTTTAACGGCTACACGACATATATCCAGAGGGTTGACTCAAAACGGTATCGCTGTTTTGCGCTTCGACTTTACGGGATTGGGTGAAAGTGAAGGAAATTTTGCGGATACAAATTTTACCAGCAACGTACAAGATATACTTGCTGCCGCAGACTTTCTGGCGGAAAACCATGAGGCTCCAAAGATATTAATTGGACACTCTCTAGGCGGTGCAGCCGTCATATTTGCTGCCTCCCAATTGCCTTTTATCAAAGCGGTCGCCACGGTCGGCGCACCGTCAGAACCAGAGCATGTTACCCATCTTCTAAGAGATAAAGTGGAGGATATAATCGCGCTTGGCAAAGCAAAAGTAGATATTGGTGGACGAGAATTCACCATCAAAAAGCAGTTCCTAGACGATCTTCACAGTAAAGACATGTTTCAAATTCTCAAAGACTTGAAAAAGCCCATCATGGTACTACATTCTCCACAAGACAATATTGTAAAAATAGAGAACGCTGCTAAGATCTATAAGACTGCTTTTCATCCGAAGTCGTTCGTTTCCCTTGACGGGGCAGACCATATGCTGACTAATAAAATGGATGCTAAATACACAGGAGAATTGATTGCCCATTGGGTGAAGCGGTATATCGAGATTCCTAAAATGGAAAAAATAAAAACAGATAGAGATGTAGTTGCAAAACTAGGCAGTATTGGATATACTGCGGAGATTCGTGCTGGAGTGCATGGACTCCTAGCCGATGAATCTGAAGATGTCGGAGGAGATGATTTTGGACCTTCTCCATATCAGTACCTTTCAGTTGCCCTTGCGTCCTGCACGGTCATGACATTACAGATGTATGCAAGGCGTAAAAAATGGGATCTGCAAAATGTTTCTGTTCACATAGATTACGACAAGCGCTATGTAGAAGACTGTAAAGACTGTGATGAAAAGCCAAGAAAAATAGAAGTATTCAATAAGGTGATAGAACTTGAAGGAGACTTAGACGATAAGCAAAGAGCCCGCTTAATGGAGATTGCAGATCGCTGTCCTGTACATCAGACATTACAAAAGACAGTAGATATGACCTCTACCCTAGTTCCTATTGCGGGTTAATTTGTTTCTAAAAAATCTGTTGGCCCGTTTATTTTAAAAAATTGCTAATTCAGTTATTTGTTTTTTGGTAAGCTATGCAAACGTATTTTACTACGCACAAACATAGTAACAAAATCAAATACAAAAATTATTGCAGTGCATAAGTCAGCTTTTTATTTCAAATTTAAATCATAACTCACAATAATTTTTCTACACGTCTTCTATCGGTTTCGGATTATCTTTACCCAATATCCCTAAAATAAAAATAGACTATCGAGTTCATCGATAGTCTATTTTTTAATGTTCACAAAAGCCGAAAAACTTAATCCAACGGCCACATCATTTTCTTTTTCAAACCTTCAGGCATTCCTTTTTTCTTACCCTTTTTACCTTCGTATTTTTTCTTTCCAGCAGGCGGTTTATTAGACTTCTTAGGATTACTATTATCCGACTTACCTTTATTATTGCGATCATGTGGCTTACGATCCTGCTTAGCATCATTCTGCTTTTTATCAGAATTTCTTTCAGATGATTGTTCGTTTTTCTCGGCCGCACGTGCACGTTTTTCGGAAAATTTAGACTTTGGCGGTTTGCGTTTTTCTAATTTTTTACGATTGTTATTTCTGTTATTTTTAGATTTGTTTTGACTGCTTCCTCCGCCATTTTTTTGCTCATTTTTCTTAGCTTCTATCGCAGGATCATGCGCAGCTTGTGGAAATGGATGATCACTAATTACTTCCAGTTTTTTACCTATTAGTTTCTGAATATCTCGTACATATGCACGCTCATCGTGATCACTAAAACAAATAGCTACACCATTCTTACCTGCACGACCACTACGCCCTATTCTATGGACATACGTCTCTGGCATATTGCTGATCTCAAATTGGATGACATGTTCCAGGCTGTCTATGTCGATACCTCTCGCTGCAATATCCGTCGCTACCAGTACGCGTAATTTCTTATCCTTAAACGCCTTTAACGCTTTTTGACGATTGTTTTGAGACTTGTCTCCATGTATAGCAGCCGCCTTTATTCCTTTTTTTGTTAAGAGTCTAGCTATTTTATCAGCACCATATTTTGTACGTGTAAAGACTAGTGCACTTTCGATGGCCTCATCCTGAAGCACATGCAAAAGCAAATCACGTTTCTGCTTTTTATTCGTATAATAGATATATTGATTGATCGTATCCACTGTAGAAGATGCGGGTGTTACTTCTACCATCTTAGGATTATTGAGGATCCCGTTTGCAAGTTTTACGATATTATCAGGCATTGTCGCAGAGAAGAAAAGTGATTGTCTCTTTTCTGGAATCACCTTAAGCAGCTTTTTGATGTCATGGATAAAACCCATGTCCAACATCCTATCCGCCTCATCTAAAACGAACAATTTTATATCCTTAAGAGATACGATTCCTTGATTCATCAAGTCCAATAGCCGACCTGGTGTAGCCGTCAAAATGTGTACACCTTTGCGGATGGCGCGCACTTGCTCCCCCTGATTTACACCCCCAAATACAACTGTAGATTTTATGTTAGTATGCTTGGCGTAAGCTTTAAAGTTTTCATCTATTTGAATCGCCAACTCCCGCGTTGGAGTTACGATTAAGCATCGAATAGGAAACTTTCCAGTTGCGTTATTTTCACGATTATATACAAGTTGTAAAATCGGAATTGCGAAGGCGGCAGTTTTGCCACTTCCTGTCTGCGCACAACCCAGGACATCTCTTCTATCCAAAATATAAGGTATCGCTTCTGACTGTATCGGTGTAGGTTTCTCGTAACCCTTCTCTGACAAAGCTTTCAGGATAGGTTCTACAAGATTCAATTCTTTAAAAGACATATTTGCGTTTATAGTAGTTGCCCGCGTTCGAGCATTTAATCAATAAAATGCAAATATAGCCTATTCAGCTCCCTTCTGCCTAATATTTAACGTATATCTTTCCACATCAACTATTACTCTATCTTACGTAACTTAATACGTTGATTGAATTTAGTTTATATGATATTACTTTGGGGCCATACCGATCTAGACTTCCGCAAGAGCTTGCGTCTAGACGGTACCAGGTCATCCGCTATATCCCGATTGACCAGCCGCAGCGCTGCAACGTCTGTTCAATCGGGATGCCGCTCCTACCCTTTGTCTCTGCGCGCATCCGCTTGCCGTGCTTCGGCTTCCGCCTACGCGAATAAATAGGATAGTCTAATTTGTTTATAAAGTGTATTCTGCTTTATTTTTAAATTCTAAAAACTAGATATACTTATCAAATAATACTTAAATATATACTTATCAAATATGGAAATCTTAAAAAAACATAACGTTTCTACGCTAATAATATACTATACTCCTGATGTTATTAAATCACTCAAACGACTCAAAGAAGCTATAAACTAGTCGAAAAGGAATTAATGCAACAAAATACGCTATAATAAGTTTCAAAAATATTTAAGCATTTAAAAAGCCAATTAGCCGACATATAAGTAAAGAATTATTCATAAAGAGTGTAATATCCTTTTCTATTTAGAAATGTTATTGAAAATACCACTATATAAGTATTCAATTATGATTCTAGAATTCTATATTCCTAATGTTAGCTTAGGTTTATTTTAGTAATTTGATTGTATTTCCTGTTTAGTATTAACTATATTTGAGATGATGAAAATTTGCTATACAATACTTCTTGTCCTAATCTATCCTTTTTATTCAGTCTCTCAACAATGTGGGACTTATGTTTCAGATGAGTGTACTCATAAATTGATTGAGAACAAAAAAGATGCAATATTTTCAAACTATAATCGGAGTGTTATCGATAACTATATTCCATTACAGTTTCATATCGTAAGAAATGACGATGGTTTTGGTGGTATCAATGAAAGTAAAATTTTAGATGCAGTTTGTAAGCTAAATGAGGAATTTGCACCGCTGAATATGGCGTTTTTTATTGCGAACAAATTCAATTATCTGAACGATGATTTAGTACACGAACAAAACAATAACAATACCGCTATCAATAACATTGTGGTCTCTTATTTTCTTGCAAACAAGGTTGAATCCGCGGTAAATATTTTTGTAGGATCTACATTATCTTCTGGAAATTCAGGGTACTATTCCAGAAATGCAGATGTGATTTATATGGACAAGTTTTATGTAAATACAAAAGACATCATTCTCTCACATGAGCTAGGTCACTACTTTAGCTTGCGTCATACATTTAGTGGCTGGGAGGATACGCTCTACGATCCGAGTCTACCAACACCGAAAAGTGTTTATTTAGACAACACCGAATATAAAGTAGAATATGTAGATAGAGCTATTAATTGCGATGAGGCTGGTGATCTTATCTGCGATACACCAGCAGATTATATAACTGTTTGGTCAGGCCCTTGTAATTATTCTGGAGGAGGAGTAGATCCAGACGGAGTGTTGATTGATCCAGAAGAAAAAAACATAATGTCTTATTTTAGCTTTAACAATTGCAATGAATATATATTTTCAGCGGACCAAGTATCAATTATAATGGCAGACTATAATTCACGTACTGATTTGATTGAAAATCAAGACTCTAATGTGGACACTGTTATGGCATCTGCAGAGCTCCTGTCTCCTCAAAACGAAGAAACTGTTTCTTCTCAGAATATTGAATTATTATGGAGCAAGGTCGATAATGCAAGTTTCTATAAAGTAGAAATTTCAAAACTTAAAAGTTTTTCTGTCATATCCAATACTTTTTTTACTGATGAAGAGTCTATAAATATTGATGAACTACAGAAAAATAAAAGCTACTATTGGAGAGTGAGTGCGTACAACCAAGTAGAATTTTGTGAGCAATTAAACTCGGATATTTATAAATTTAAAACAAGTGAAACAGTAAGCGTAGGGAATACATCTACAGGACGGATAAAAATCTATCCAAATCCAGTAAGCGGTGATAATATTTGGATTAAAGGTCTAGAAACGGGTGAGGCATTTTCATTCTCTGTCTTTAATGTTACAGGAAAAACTTTTCTAAGTTCCGACTCCACAACTGGCAACTCGATAAAAACAACAAACCTTCCTCTTGGTGTTTATTTTATAAAGTTTCAACAAGGCAATAACACTTTCACTTATAAATTCTTAAAACAATAAAAAATTATTAAGATGAGACAAAATTTACAATTTATACTATTTATAGTAATTCTTTTTTGCGGTACGTTAAAGGCTCAAGTATTTGTCAATCAGAGTGCCGTGGGTAATAATGATGGAACTTCTTGGGCAGATGCATATACAGATCTGCAGTCAGCTTTAGATGCCACTACTGCTAGTGAAATCTGGATAGCTCAGGGAGAATACAAGCCTGCTTTAAGAGATTCTGCTATTCAGTTTGATGCTGTAGCAGGACATATGCTTTATGGTGGATTTTCAGCTAGCGAAACTACCTTGGATCAACGCGATTTCACTGCCAATAGAACCATCTTATTAGGGGATATTGCAGGAGATGACGTGGAGGGAATGTATGAAATGAATAAGACAGACAATGCAACCCATCTATTGTATGTAGGCACGCATGGCGAAACAGTAGTAGTCGATGGATTAGAATTTCATTCGGGTAGTACAACATTAGTAGATGATGACGCACTTGGAGCATTCTGGTATAGAGGAGCTGGCATCTACTCACAAAGTCCAATGCAAATAGCTAATTGTATTTTCACTAATAATAGTGGATATAGTGGTTCAGCGGTTTATATTGGAGGTAGTACTGGAAGTACTATAACCGACTCTAAGTTTGAAAAAAACTATTCCCTTACTCAGGCTGCCTTACAAATATCAAACTGTATTCAACCTCAAGTTAAAAATTGTCAGTTTATCGGAAATACAGTCACTAGAGGCGCGCTTTATACATTTGCTTGTTCAAATGCGAGTATCGAAGATTGTGAATTTACGGAGAATGTTTCTCATCCTGAAAGTTGGGGTGGAATTGGCTTTTATAATTTTAGTAGTATTGAAACCAGCTTAACGAATTGTACTTTTAATAACAATTCTAGTCTAGGAAATGCTGCTATTTTGTATTGTGATGCGTCTGAATTTGGGGAAGACTTTCCATTAACCATGACATTAACAAATTGTACATTTGAATCAAATACGAGTGACGCTTATGGCGGAAACATGTACTTTTGGGTTTCAAACTACATAATGGATGGTTGTACTTTCACGGGCAACGCAGCACCCAATGGTGGAGCTATCTATCATGGAAATACTAGATTCGATATTCGCAATACTGAATTTAAAAATAATACAGCCAGTTTTGGCGCAAGTACTTTAAATTATAATCCATTTACTTCAGGAACTTATACCAATTGTTTATTTGAAAAGAATGCTTCTGAAACTTCTGGTGCTGCTGCAATGATCGGTTTTAGTGGCAGTGCAGATTTTATAGATTGTGAATTTTCGGAAAATACTGCTGCTTTTGGTGGTGCAATTTATATTCAAAATGATAATTCAGTTGTTAATATAGCTAATTGTGATTTTTCATCGAACTCCTCATTGAACTCAGGAGGAGCCATTGCAAGCTTTGGATCTACTCAGTTGTCTATTGATGAATCGACATTCTTAGGCAACGCAAGTAGTGTTGGTGGAGCAATAACAATGACCGATGATACCTTAAATTTGGGCACTTTAGAGGTAAATAAATCTAAATTTACTTTCAACTTTGCGGACACACAAGGTGGCGCAATTAATCTGGGAATTATCGATGCTACCATCAAATACTCACAGTTTACAAATAATGAAGCACTTGACATAGGTGTCGGAGGTGCAATTTCAAACAATGCCTTCAATGATCAAGATGCCATTGTAGAAATTATAAATTGCACCATTGCAGATAACAGTGGAATGCTAGCTGCTGGTATTGCAAATTATAGTGATGACGCATTTAGTGGGAAAGCAGAAGTGAGGATGTCAAATTCCATTTTATGGAATGATGGTGGTTTTGGATACGCAGTAGAGGATGGTGAAGAAACAAATCTAATTTCTAATGGTGGAAATCATTACCAAAATCCACTTCTCTCAGATTTGTTTTCTGGTGAAAATGATTTCTTTGACGATTTCCCAGGCTTTGTAGATGCTTCCAATGAGAACTATAATCTTAATGGCAGCAGCGTCTGTATCAATCAGGGCCTTGTAATCTCTTCCGAAACTACTGATATAAATGGAGATCCAATAGTAGATGCGCCAGATAAAGGTTGTTACGAATTTCAAGGTAATGTTTCTTCGAAATTTCTTATAAAAGAGGACTTAGGAAGATTGCTTAATAATCCTGCAAAAGACTTTACTACGCTGGAGTTTAAACATAGCTACATCGGTCAGATAGAGATAAGTATTTTTTCAACTGAAGGTATGCTCATCAAGCAGCTATTACATCAAAAAGATGCTATAAATACTACAGTATTATTAAATGTTTCTGATCTAATTACGGGATCCTATATCATAAACGTATCATTAGATGAAAATCATTTTTCTAAGAAATTGATCAAGCTATAAAACGAAGATATAGCAACATCAAATAGCTACTATCCTATCTTGGGTAGTAGCTATTTTTATATTCAATAAGGTTATCTTTCTTGGGTGAGGGGTAGAAATGAAGAGGCAACTTTCTGCCTCTGTCCCGATTTTGTTTTCTATCGGGACCGTAACGTAGTGAAGTCATGCATGACCCGACCCTGCCAATCCGACCTTCAGGAGGCTTGTCAGGGGCACCTCCAAATAAAATAACATGAAAAATTATAGTGCTTTCTGGTAACAAAGACTGTTCTCTACCGCTGCATACTGACCATAATTATCAATTTGTTGGTATTGAGATTTAGTATACAATCGGATAGCTTCTGGTTGCTTTACTCCAGTTTCTAAAATGCAATGTGTGTAGCCTAAAGTTTTGCTCCACGACTCTAGAGCACCTAAAATTTGAAATGCATAACCATTACCACGAAAAGATGGCAAAACGAACATTCGCTTTACTTCTATCCGCTGGTCGTCATAGTGTTTGATAGCACCGCAAGCAATAGCTGCGTCGTCAATATAGGCAAGAATAACGTGGTGAATATTTTCAACACCATTGAACTGGTGGTAGAATTCATGTTCGTCCCCATCCGTAATAGCCAACTCTGCGTCTAACTCCTTCACAAGATGTCTAAAGTCAGGATGATTAGCATCGGTTCGTAATAGTACCATCATGATGCGGTCATATTTTTATACATTTTGTAATGCGGGATTCCAATTTCTTCAAACATTTTGCCTTTCGTTTTGTAGCTTAATTTTTTGTAGAATTGAACAGCGTTTTTGCGTGCGTGGAGTATGATTTTTGTAAAATGGCAATCTATGCAAAACTCTTCACTTGCCTGTACCAATGCTTTTCCTATGCCCTGCTTTTGAATGCTAGCCTTAACCGCCACTTGTCGCATCTTGATCTCTCCATCTGTCAATGGTTTTAGCGTAAGACAACCTACTAACTGACCATGCTCATTGAAATATCCGAGATGATAACTATCCCACTCCTCGCTAATATCTTCTACTTCAAAATGGAGATTTAGTGGAACGCGCAAAATATCATTTCTCAATGATAATGCTTGGTCAAAGGCAGGTGTGCCGAAGTCTATAAGTCGAATATGCATCATGCGATTAATGGAGAATAGGAAAAGTATCGTTAGTCAAATACATGCTTTTGGAAAAAGCTTGATGATCAAAACCTGACAAAACGCCTAACTCGTCAAAGTAGTTTACCATATGCTCTGTAGGCATATTACCCGTGAGATCATCCTTGGCCATAGGGCACCCACCGTATCCTTTAATAGCGCCGTCAAATCGTAGACAGCCATTTTGATATGCAGACTCAATTTTTTCTTTCCAATTGTGTGCCTGAGTATGCAAGTGTGCTCCGAACGTAAGTTCTGGATGCGCTGGAATTAAATTTGAAAAAAGATATGCGATACTATCTGGCGTACTCACTCCAATGGTATCTGAAAGAGAGAAAATTTTTATTTCTAAAGCAGCTAATTGACGCACCCACTTTTCTACAATCTCTACGTTCCAATCATCGCCGTATGGATTACCAAAACCCATAGAAATGTAGAGTACCATCTCCTTATTGTGCTTTACACATAACTCTTGTATCTGTTTCACACGGTCCAGTGACTCCGCAATCGTAGCATTGGTATTCCTTAACTGAAAAGTCTCACTAATGGAAAATGGATAGCCCAGAAAATCAATAGAATCATGCTGAACCGCATCGTTGGCACCACGTAAATTAGCAACTATTGCTAACAGACGGCTTTGGGTTGTACTCAGATCTATTTGTCCTAGCACTACCTTAGTGTCAGACATTTGTGGAATGGCCTTAGGTGAAACAAAACTACCGACATCTATAGTGTCAAATCCTACTTTCAGCAAACTGTCGATATAACACACCTTCTTTTCAGTGGAAATGAACTCCTTCATCCCCTGCATAGCGTCTCTCGGACATTCCACCAACTGAACCATAAATGCACTTATTTTAGAAAGCTCAAATATAGGTAGAAGTTGTCTGAAACTACTAATCAATTTGCAAAAGATGTGCTAAACTTGTACCCTGAGATTGTCTTAATTTTGCGTCAGATTTAGCTACCTTTGAGATTTATATTTAAACAATCCATCCCATATTTGATTGTATATAGAAAGAAATACGCAACATGAAACATAAAGGAATTTTGACTCTTATTGGCTTTGCACTGTTCTTTACCGGCACTATTGCTGTGGTAATGAGTATGATCGGTGTACGGTTTTCTATTTTCAGCAGTTTGGCGGATTATAGTAGGATGGTTGCTTTTATAGTGTATTTAACGCTGATGGTTTTTGGTCTATTGCTGGTAATTATACCCAATACCAATCTTAGGAATGATGAGGAAATAGTGGAACCTTAGCTGAATAAATTTCACACTATTTGCACTCTTGCAGTTTAGCCTTGACCTCGACAAACTTTACAAAAGGCAAGTCATTGCCCCAGCTATGGTTGATAAAGTTCATGATATTAGTGATTTCAAAAGCGGAAATCTTTTTCATGGCTGGCATTGGCATCTCATAGTCTTTTCCATTTACGATAATCTTTCCTTCTAGTCCTTTACGAATAATACAAGGCACCGTTTCATTGTATTTTTTAAGATAATCTGAGTTGGCAAGTGGCGGATAAAGCGACCTCAATCCTTGCCCTGATTCCAAATGACAACTACTACAGTAGTATAAGTAGAGTTCTCTTCCTTGGCTATATTCTTGGGTTTGGCAAGAATAAAAACAAAACCCAAGAGACAAAATAAATAAAAAAAGTAGTATTAGTCTATTTCTCATTTAGTAGATTTTCAATATCGCCGATAAATCTATCCACATCGCTCTCGTCAAGCCCATTGCAAAAGGAGCGAATATTCTTATTTTTATCTACGAGCACAAGTCTGCCATCATGATTGAAACCACCTGGAGCTTCTTCATCCTCAATGGCAATGTGAAAAAAGGAATCGGCTATGTCATATATGAAGTCTTTTTTTCCCGTTACCAGATGCCAGTTTCCCTTTTCTATTTCTAGCCTTTCTGTGTACCACCTCAAGCGTTCCACATCATCGTATTTCGGATCAATACTTATTGATAAAATGGCAATTTTATTATTGCCTTTAAACTTGTCATATATTTTCAGTTCTTGCTCCTTTACCTTTGGACAGATGGTCGGACAAGAAGTAAAAAAGTAATCTACAACATATGCTTTATTGTCAAAAGTCTGCTCTGTAATAGTATCTCCATATTGATTCACAAATGTAAATGGCGGTATAGTATGATAAGTAGAATCTCCTTCAACAAAATTTTTCTCTCCCAAAATAGGCAAGGGATCATTAGAAATAACATAGGATTTTTCTTCAACGGATTCGCAACTGCAAATGGAAGACAGTAGCCCAATTAAAAAAATTAGGATCTTTGCTGTGTTAATGTTCATTTAAAAGATTTTCAATATCATATACAAAACGATCTACATCCTTTGGCTCTAACGCATCGCAAAAGCCTCTGATGTGTCTATTCTTATCTATTAAAACCAATTTTCCATCATGATCGTAGCCCCCTGGTGATGCCTCATTTTCAATAGCCGTATGGAAAAAACTCCCTGCTTTAGCGTAGATTTCATCCTTATTCCCAGTGACGAAGTGCCAGTTGCCTGGTTCTACGCCCAGTCCTTTGGCATACTTGTTTAGACGTACTACTCCATCATACGCAGGATCTATACTCACAGATAAAAAAGACAGCTCAGGGTGATTTTTATACTTTTCATACAGTCGCAGCTGCTGTGCTTTAACCCGAGGACACACGGTGGGACACGAGGTAAAAAAGTAATCTATGATATAAGCTTTATCCGCAAAAGTACTGGTATTTATTTTTTCACCGTATTGATCGGTAAAAGAAAAATCTGGAACCATGTGATATATGGTATCTCCGTTTACCACATCTTTATTACCCAAAATAGGAAGTGGCCCTTTCGATGTTTGATCAATTCCACAACCAGCAAAAATAATACAGCTTAGAGCAAGAAATAGAAGTCTAGATTCCATGATTAAAACTTTTGTACGATTGCTTTACCAGATTCTATCGCCTTTTTCATCTTTGTACTTACAGACGTTATCTTATTTTTCTCCTTTTTTAAGTAAGCTATGGCCACGTCATCTGGAACATCTTTACTAGGAACATCTAATTCATGCATCCAATTCATCATCAGTTGATCCGCTTCTTCTAATCTTTTTAGAGTTGCTTTCATCATGATCAAAGAATCTTGACTGCCAATAGTGGATATCTTTTTTTTCAGGGAACGCTCGAGTGTATTGATAGTTTTCATCTCAGGCATTACTTCATCATGTATTGCCATTACCTCATCATAAATTTTTTGACGCTCTGGATTTATGTTAGGTTTACAACCCACAATCAATAAGACTGTACCAAAGAACAACAATATGGGAAGGAAATATTTCATATTTAATCTGGTTTAATTTCTATGTTACAAATAAACACATTTAAACTAAAAAAGGTCAAACTGCTTGGGCAATTTGACCTTTTTTCTTTGATTTTTCTTTTCAGATAAATGCTTTTTCGATTTTAAGCGTGATTCTATCATCCCTTTACTGGGTTTTAATTTTTTACGCTTCTTCTCCGGCGTTAAAGCCTTAGTTATAAGCTCAAAAAACTTGCGCGTGACCAGTTGTCGATTTTTCAACTGACTACGAGACTTACTTGATTCTAGCTTTAACATTCCGCCCAAAGTAATTCGATTGGCTAATTTGTCTTCGATCATTGTCCTTTCCATTATATCAAGACCTTCAGACTGAGGTATGTCAAACGCAAGTTCTGCTTTAGTAGCAACCTTATTGACATGCTGCCCACCACTTCCCGAACTACGGGAGAATGTGAATTTCAGTTCTTTTAGAATAATTTCTTTGTCCATAATAAATAATTTATAAAGTATAAGCGTAAAGCAAACCAAATTCGCTGCTTTATGTTGTATTTTTGAACCCAATATACAATTACCATTATGACAACCAAAAGAGTAATCGTTTGGTTCCGACAGGATCTTAGACTACACGACAACGAAGCACTTACCGAGGCAATAGCGCACAGTGATGAAGTAATCCCTGTTTATGTTTTTGACACACGAGTTTTTACAGCTACTACGCCAAACGGTTTTCCTAAAACAGGAAAGTACCGAGCTCAATTTATCATTGAGAGTGTTCAAAATCTGAAAGCAAATCTTAAGAAACTTGGTTCAGACCTTATAGTTCGTATTGGAAAGCCTGAAGAGGAATTGTATGAAATTGCCAATCAAGTAAAATCATCATGGGTCTATTGTAATCGAGAACGAACTTCAGAAGAACTCAAAGTACAAGATAAACTGGAAGAAAGGCTTTGGTCTATTGGTCAAGAAATAAGATATAACAGAGGGAAATTGTTGTATCACACTCAAGACTTGCCTTTTCCCGTAACCCACACCCCAGATATATTTACACAGTTTCGCAAAGAGGTGGAAAAGATGGTCAAGGTGAGGCCTCCCTACCCTACTCCAAAAGATAAATTTAAGCCATTGACCGTTGAGCTTCAAGCTGGTGATATACCTACACTTGATAGCTTTGGTCATGATGATATAGCTTTGGATGAGCGCGCAGCGTTTCATTTTTCTGGTGGAGAAACTGCTGGTTTGGAGCGTCTTAACTATTACTTATTTGAAAGTAAGCGCATTAAAACATATAAGGAGACTAGAAATGAAATGATCGGTAGTGATTATTCCTCAAAATTCTCTGCATGGCTCGCCCAAGGTTGCTTGTCTCCTAAGACAATATATCATGCGTTAAAAGATTTCGAGACTGCCCATGGCAGTAATAAGTCGACTTATTGGTTATACTTTGAATTGCTCTGGAGAGACTTTTTTAGATTAATGGCTAAAAAGTACAAAAACGATATCTTCAAGAAAGGTGGCACTAAGCGTGAAGTCGATTCTAGTTTACTCCATGACACAAGGCTGTTAGACCTTTGGGTAAAAGGCAAGACAGGTGTTCCATTGATAGATGCCAATATGCGAGAAATCAGCCTTACGGGATTCATGTCCAATCGTGGGCGGCAGTTAGTCGCTAGCTTTCTAGTTAAAGACTTACACATCAACTGGAAGATGGGTGCCGAATATTTTGAGTCTATATTGATCGACTATGATGTAGCCAGCAACTGGGGAAATTGGAATTACATCGCAGGTGTTGGTTCTGACCCAAGAGAAAATCGATACTTCAACATCTTAGCCCAAGCATCTAAGTACGATCCTAAAGGGGAATTTGTGAAACTTTGGTTGCCAGAATTGGACGCTGTACCTACGAGTAAAATTCATCGACCAGATACCCTGTCCGATACGGAGCAATCAGAGTTGCACTTCAAGTTGGGTGCTGATTATCCGAAGGCGATGATCAATATGGAGAAGTGGGCGTAGAAAACAATTCTAAAGTAAAAACAGCTATGTCTGCTATGTAACCTATTGTGAACTATGTGTTTCAACCGAACTTAGGGCGGTCTTTTTCACCACATACAAAAACATAGAAAAGGCATAGAAAACATAGCAATTCTAAAGTAAAAACAGCTATGCCTGCTATGTAACCTATTGTGAACTATGTGTTTCAACCGAACTTAGAGCAGCCCTTTTTTCACCACATACAAAAACATAGTAAAGGCATA
>ENA-ORXT01003064-ORXT01003064.1-marine-metagenome-genome-assembly--contig:-NODE-3064-length-18968-cov-20.039543_pt1 | contig 18968 bp, 21 predicted proteins | sample MGYA00237868_ERZ511482 | MGnify/ENA metagenome assembly ERZ511482 | reverse complement strand
GCGGCCGCGCGCGACGCGGCCGCGCCGACGCGGCGCGCTGGTGCGTGGGCGGACGCGCGCCCGTGGCCGCGCCTTTTTTGCGCGCGCCGCCGGGTGGCCGCGGCGGCGGGCGGGGCCGCCCGCCCGCCGCCGCCGCGCGCGGCGGCCGTGCGTGCGCCACGCCGCCTCGGGTTGGCCGCCTGCCGCGCACCGCGGTCGCTGCTGCGCGCGTCTGCGGGTGTAGCATTGTGTTGGGCTGTGTGCACTGCTTGCGTCCCCGTGCCCCGTCGCCCGCAGTAAAGCTTTAGTTTGTGCGCCCACAACCACCGTTTCAGAGTGCTGCGCGCGCCTCGCTGCCGTGTGCCGCCTCGGCCTGCACGGCGATGAGGGGGTTGCGGACCGTGGCGGCACGCTCAGTGCCCATTGTTGGCGGTCGCCCACCGCGGTGGGGGGCCCCAACGCTACACAGCACAGATGGAACCGGCCGGCCCCATGTCCATCTGTGTGGCGTATGTAGGGACGCGCAAGTGCGTGCGTGCCAAACGGTGTCATTGCCCAAAACGATCATTGGTGTGTTTGGTGCCCCCGCGCGCCCTCAAATACCCCCCACACCCACAGCCGCTGCTAGCGGCCTCGCGCGCCGTGCACGCGGTCACGTGACCGGCACTACCCCCCACTAAAGGTGCATCTCACGCATTGATGCCTGTGGCTTCCACGCGTGTTCAACCCCACAGAACGGTGCCTCAGAAAGGCCGAATGACACTTATTTTGATACAGGAAGGTCGCTCAACTCATCAGCTTCAATACTAAGTGCTTTTTTCCTAGCTACGGGCACCAGGCCCGTGCATTGTGGTCCGTACAAGACATGTAGCATGTCGATTATGGGGCTTTCTGGGCACACTTGACGCTGTACTGATTAGGGTGTGGAGTTTGGTGACGTGGCGTCCCCTGCACCACTGCTCAATGGACCTTGATGAGCCCTGTAGCCAAGTTTTGGTCGAAATAGAGCACTTTTGAAGCGCTGGTGGACAGCACAACACGCGAAGCGCCGGTGTCGTACATACACGATTTCCCTGGCCTTTAGGACAGGGTGCTCTCAAAGTGTAGTGATGCACACATATACTTAGATCATGGGACTTGCTCTCCGTTTCAGAGGTGGCAGTCTGCATTCGTGTCCTCAGGGATCTGAGGGCGTGTCAGCGTCGCAAGGGTCGCGATGACGCTAAAAGTGAATAGAGTTACGTGGCTGAGAAGGGCTGCCCCGCCACAGGGGTCACAGGGCCCGGACGGCTGCTGCCCCCCCCACCGCCCGGCGCGCAGCGACTGCCGGGGTCCGACGCGCGCGCGATGACCCGCGGGTGATCGTGCCTGCGCGCCGGCTTCTGTTGCGGTGGCGCGTCGACGGTTGCTGACGCCATCTACCGGTGCCGTTTGAGGCGCCCCGTCGCGCGGCGGTCGATCCCACTCGCCCGCCCATGCGCCGTCTTGGCCGTGCGCAGGTGCGCTGCGCGGCGGGGTGACGGCCCCGCCCATGGGCGTTGCGCCACGCCGGCGGGCCGCTGCCGCTGCGGTGGCGGCGGCGGCACCCCTTTCCCCGCCCGACGCCCCCCCCCGCCACGGCAACGTAGCTTTACGTGCCCCCGTGCGTGCTCGTGGCCATGGAGCCGGCCGGCGTGCCCGCTGTCGATGCGTCGCCGAGCGTGCCACCGCCCTGAAGGCCAGGGTACTGCACGCACGTGCCTGGAATACCGATCGGAAAACAGCATCCATCCCAACATTCGGTAAATGCCAACCTTAGTGGCCACGCCCTCGGGCCTCAAACACAGAGCAACGGGACGGCTACGAATCGCGCGTCTGACATGAGAACGTCCACCCTCGCAGCGAGACGTCATTGGCCACACGCCAGGTCTGACGTCACAGTGTCATGCGGACATATACCTCATCCAACCTGATCCTGTGCGTTCTATTCCGTGTATTGTGCAACGACCGCAACAAATTAGGCAATACAAAATTGCTATATTAGAACTATAGCCCCCGCTTGACATCAATATATGACAGATGATTCGAACTAAATTCCGAGCGCATCAGCCGATGAAAGAAGGTATGAAAAAAATGAGAACAACAAGGACCAATTCCGTATGAGAAGCTCACAAACAAGAACGCTACATTTCCATGTTCTCCATAACCCAGCTTAGTACCAGGGACCAAAAATTAGAACCTGATAGGCCGGCAGGAAGAGCATGAGAGGGAATGTTGCTGGCACACCCATTTGCAGAGGTTCACTGTGAAAGTGTGCGAAAAATGTTTTCCGATTCCAGGCCCCAGTGGGGTGACCAGAGCCCCCACTTCGAATGGTAAAATATTTTTGCCGGATAGATAAGTGGCCCCCCTCGTTCTCTCTTGGTTGCATTCAAATGCTGAATAACGCTACGTGCATGAAACATGCGCCTCGGGATACGAGCAAACACTCCTAGCGTGCGAGCAGGAGCCCGTTTTCAACGAGCGTTTACTAGCGATTTGGGTTAAAACGTGGCTCGTGGTGGATCTGTGGTATTAATAACGTTTGTTCAATTACCAGTGTACTGAGACCGACCGTAGCCAAGCACTAAAGCGAGTTCTATCGCCGTCGTGGCGAGGAAGAAAGACCTTTTGTTGAAGGGCATCCGATGGGGAGCCGGGTGGTGCCCACGACGGCGACCCCGGGCCCACGGTGGTTTAATACAAACAACGGCACTGGTCGATCGACCATCCGATCAAGCGATCGTAATGAGTGCCGGCAGACAGATAAGACAGGCAAGCAAACAAGCAATAAAAAATAAACAATGCGGAAGTAGCCCCCCAAAGGGCGTGCCACAAGCCGGGTCACACACATCCGTGGATTCGGCCAGTCAAGGGGGCTACTCGTGGCTAATTGCCAATTGGTAGCAGAGACATGCTACATGCGTCGTGGAGCTGATGGTCGTGCTTTAGCGTGCCTGTGCAGGACATGCCACAAGAGCGTGCGGGGTACTGGCGGGAAGCCGAGACCGCCGCGGTTTGCCATTGCCAACGGCTTCTACGTAGGAGCGTTGCCGGAGCATCTGCTCGACTCAACATGGCTCGAGCTACGACTTATGTCTATGGTGACGCCGCTCATGAGCGTTAAGGTAGTGCGAGGCGGCGCCAACCGTGTCATTCGGTCGCACGTCAGCCTCTACGACGCTCGACCCAGCAGCTTGGTGACGCTCCTTCCTCGGGTGTTGGCCGACACCAACGATACCTTCATGGTCATCATGTCGGGATTGATGACGCCCGCGCAGGACCTCGCAGTGCGGCGGTCACACCGCGTACGCAGCGCCCGACTGACCGAGCTGTACGAATTTTTCACTGCGCACAATAAGCTCTACTCGGAGCGCGCGGTGCAGCGGCGGGCGGGCCATTTCGTGGACCATGATCCTGTGTTTGAGCGCGCCAACGGTGACAGTGTGGAGCGGTCTTCTCGGCCTACTGCCGCGACGGGAGCGACATCCGCGGCTGCCCACGACTTTGAGCAGGCAATGGACGCTGACCAGTCGAACGTTCGGCAGCGCGTCGTCGCCGACGCGGCCGCATCACCTGAGGAGGAGCTGCTCGTGCGCTCTGCGGGTGGTGTGCACGTGTCCTACGATGGTTCAACGATGGCAGAGCGATTGCAAGTCGCAGGGCCGGCACGCAACCAGGGGCCAACTGTAGCCGGTGGTCCGGTCGTCATCCGCCAGGGCGGGGCACTCGTTCCCGACAGCACACCTTTTCTCGTGGAGATGCTGGTTCCTGGGCTTATCGCGTTTGGTCGTGGCGGACCAGACGAGCCGAGGCCAGTCCGCGTCTCCAAGCTTGAGTGTCTGCGCCATTACGCTCTCCTGTCTTTGCGGCGGTTTGCTCAGGACACGGTGTACACTCTTATGGCGTTCGACATGTCGGCGCGCCATCAAGCAATGGCACAAGCATCTCTCTACTGCCGACTCAGCAGCACGGAGCAGAACGCCGCTATTGCAAATGTCACTCCACAGGAGCTTTCCGCGCTCCTCGACTACGACACAGCGTGTTTGAGCGCTGCACGCAACAACCTACCGCGGCCGCCTGTGCCTCCAGACGTAGGACGTGCCAAGACGCTTACCAACCGCTTCAGAGCCGCGGCAGCACACGGAAAGGGGTCAAATCCGGCCCGTCAGGTGCATCTCCGCCGCGGCTTCTCGCTACAGACGCGGTTCGGTAGTGCCAGCTTGTTTGTCACCATCAGCCCAAAGGACAATGGGTCGCTGACGGTTGCCTACTTGGCGGGGCAGGTGGCATGCGACAAGCTCGAAGAGATCGACATTTCCAACTTGCCGTCGCAGGCCGCTCGGTTTGCGGCCACGTCAAAGGATCCTGTTGCGTGTGCGCGCTACTTCAACCGCATCGTTCGTTGCTTTTTCCAGGACGTTGTCGGTTACGACCGGGAGGAGCAGCGGCCGCACGCTCGGGGGGGCATCTTTGGCCATGTCGAGGCCTTCATTGCAGGGTTTGAGACACAAGGCGACGGGACGTTGCACTTCCACTCCATGCTGTGGCTGTATGGAATGGCTGGTGGTCGGCTCCAACTGGCGGACTTGCTCAAGAGCGACTCGTACAGGGCCTCTTTTCTCTCTTTTTCCGACAGCGTGCAGTGCCACTCTGCACCACTTCCGACAGAGGCGACGTGCCCTACGTGCGTAGATGCGCCGGGCGCCGTAGTAGCTGTTGAGCCGTCAAGCGTGGCCTTCACGAGAGCGGCAGGTCGGACGGAAGCGCCGGTGACTGCACGTTGTGTCACATGCAAGTCCGAGTTTGGGTACGGTGACCTCATTATGGCTTCGTTGCGTAGGGGTGTCGCCGAGCTGCTGGGTACCGACAGCACCATTGACTTTGAGAAGGAGCTGCGGCCTCTCGTCAACCTGCCACGCGCAAGCTGGAAGAGCGTGGCAATTGGCAAAATCTATGCCACCGATCCCGACGTCCGTCGACGGGAGCTCGCCGAAGCTGTCATCACCACCTACCTCGTCGTCCACTGCAACCTCCACTCGTGGCAACACTGCGAGTCGTGCTTCAAAAAGTCGAAGAGGACGCAAGGCCTCAATGTCGGAGCGTGCCGCTACTCTTACCCGCGTGAGCCCGCGCAAGTGACGCACTTGGATGACGAAACGGAGCTGGTGGTTGCTCGGCGCGTCGGGTCCGAGTACGTTAACTCGTACTCGGCCACGATTATGCTGACTCTGCCAACAAACCACGACATCCGGCTCCTCGCCCGCCACGGTGACATGTATTATTCGTTGAAGTACACTTTCAAGGACCAACAACAGGTGACCAACGCCGCCATCCTCGTGGAGGCGGTCAAGCGTCGAGTGGCGAGGGCCGAGCAGATGCTGCCGGCGGCGCCAAAACGTAGCCGCGCAGCGGAGAGTTTGCTCTTTAGAGCATTCCCACCAATGTCGGGCCAACGCCATATTGGGCACACGTTGCAGAAGCGTGTCTCAAATTCGCCGTTGGCGAGTTCTCGGCGGGTATCAATGTCGAACGTGCACGCAGCGTTGCCAACCGGGGTCAACCGAGTTCCCTGGCCTTTCGGACAGGGTGCTCTCAAACTGGAGGAATGCACACATATACTTTGATCACGGGACTTGCTCTCCATTTCAGACGTGGCAGTCTGCATTCATGTCCTCAGGGATCTGAAGGCGTGTGTGTAGCTTATATTCGCCCGCAATTGGCAATTGCCACTGATAGCCCGCTTGAGTGGCCAAAACCCACGTACTGTGTGACTTGGCCTGTGGCATGCTCTTTGGGGGGTTACTTCTGTATTGTTCTTTTTTCTTTCTTTGCTTGCCTGTCCTCTCTGTAAGCTGGCGCTCACTACGATCGTTTGTGATCGGAAGGTCGATCGACCAGTGCCGTCGTTTGTACTGAACCACCATGGGCCCGGGGTCGCCGTCGTGGGCACCACCCGGCTCCCCATCGGATGCTCTTCAACAAAGGGTCCTTCTTCCTCGCCTCCACGGCGATCGAATTCGACTGATTGCTTGGCTACGGTCGGCTCCAAAACACTGGTAATTGATCCAACGTTATTAATACCACATTTGGTGGAGCAGCAGGGGATACCCTCGCCTTCATCGTTCCTCGCGGCGCGATGTTCCCGAGAACTATCTCGCTGCCTCGTGACATCGTGAAGGTGTCGATACGGTCGCTTCGCGCGCGGGGCGTTTGCCATCATCTTGTGGGCGTGGTGCCGGGGGCACCACGATTGTGATCTTCGACTGGCGCGCAGGGCGTTTGCCATGTCGGAACACTTTGTTCTGGTCCCAGAACGTCTGCTACTGGAACCGGCGGCAATCGGCGCGGTACAGTTGGGAAATTGCCAGCTAGGTACCGGCCGCCGGGCGAGGGACATGGCAACCCTGCCGCCTCCGACGCCCCAACGGCCGGTGCTCCTACTCCTCCCATCCCTGTGGATCAAGCTGCCTCCGAGCACTTGCAGGTGGTGGAGAATCTGAAGGCGGCCGTTGAAGCACTTCAACGACGCCTGACGGTCCAAGAACAGACAAACGAGTCTCTCGCGCGAGCCAAAGACAAGTTGGTCGGCGACGTCGAGACCCTGCGCAAGGTCGACTCCCATGAGGACAAACGCCAGGTGGGTAAGTCTCGCCGTCAGTCGGCCGACAAGACCAGGACCGTCAAGAAGAAGGGAAAGGTGACGAGAAGCAAGTCCGTCCGCAAGGATGATACGGCTAACGCCGTGCCCTCCTCATCTTCCAATGATTCTGCCTCTGGGTCGAACCCGACGTCGTCTGACGACAACAACTCCAACGCGATGAAGACGTCCTCCTCGGATGATGGCCAAGGGCCACCAGGCCCGCCGTCGCCCCCAAGTGGGTTCTTGCCGAGCGACAGCTCAGGCGAGTCGTACGCAACAGGGCGCACGCGCTCAGCGCCCCCTGCCAAATGAAAGGAGCGTCTTGAAAAAGCCGACAAGATCGAGCTGATCCACCCGGCTAACAGCCGCTTCAAGACCCTCCTCGACTGTAGGACTGATTTCCTCCTTCGACGTCAACTGACGTACTTGCCTAAAGAGGCACAACGGTCTCACCGTCTCAACAAACGTTTGGACGGAGCATTCCACGGGCAACAGCCGTTCACGGGAGCTTTACCTCTGGGAATCTTCAGGTTATTAACCACATTCCGCCGCGCGTGCGACGCGGCTGGACTGAGTCACTTTTAGGCTCTTCCGCTCATGGTCTTCCGACAAGCCGGCACTGCCAAGACGGAATTCTCCGGTGCGCTAAACAGCACCCTCGGACATAAGCGTTACACCATCCGTACATACGGGCATGCCTTTAGCTGGCTCCTTTCGAAGTACGCGACACACGCAACAATGGCTAACGCCTACTAAGACATCATGACGATGAAGCAACAAGACATCGAGGCGCCCACCGCCTTTGGTCACCGTGTGGACACTCAGTGCAATCTGCGTGTCGGTTTGTGCAACATCCAAGACGTTGATGACGTCTTCATTATGGGCTTTTACGACCTGGTGCAAGCGCACGTTCGGGTCTTGAATGACCAGTTCCCGGATAGAACTTTATCAGAGACGGTTGCCACCGACCAGCTGTACTAAGACGGCACCAAAAAGCTGCGCTTGCAACTCAAGATGACCCGCCCAACGGCGATCAAAGTCACTTACGCCACGCAGGACCAGACGATGACGAGGGAGCGACCGTTCTCACCGGTACGCACGCGGCCGCCCCCTCGGGCCGCTGCCCCGCAAGCCAACCAGGCCGACATTTTTACAACTGTAGCAAGCCGGGGCACTTCGCTGCACGGTGTGCCGAGCCGTATCGCCCCGCGAACGTCGCCAAACGCCTGTCGGCGCTCACGCCATGGCAGACGGTGATACCGAGGACGACGCGACCGAACATCCGGCCGAAGACGTCTGCAGTGGTTTCTGCCCGCAAAGCCAACGGGGCAGGACCCCGTCAGAGAACCCAGCACAGGATGTGGAGCGACACAAAGGAGAAAGAACACAAACGCCTGGCTCACAGGGCGCGGAGCGCACTAGAACGCCGGAACTAACGCAAACGCAACGCTGATTTATTCGAGTACGCACGATGACCCCAGAGCATACACTTATATACCCTCAGAAACAAGACGCAGGACGTGCACCATCCCGACCAAGGAAGAGACGGACGTAGGGGGGCCGGGGCTCGGCGGGCCACGGTCCCTCATGCGGGGTCCTGGTGGCCCCTGCCACGGATCAAGGGACCCCCTTCCACTGGAAGAGAGATACGGTCCCTGAATTTAATCCAGCTTGGACTGAAATTGCCCAATACATCACTAGGGACTTATCCCCATATTTCCAAGTCACCGATCGAAGTCCTCGTGGGATAACGACAGTGGCCGAGATCTAATCTCGGCCTCGGGCTCTTCCCCGGACAAAGGAGATTCCACAAGCTTCCAGGCCCCTCTAGGGGCCCCGGATCGAGGGGTCACGTGGCCCCTCGTCCGCGTCAGGCCCTGCTCCACTCGGCCTCTGGGGGAGGGGCATGTAAGCCTCGGGGGCGGCCCTAAGCCCCACCTGGCAGGCGCCGCGAAGGGGCACCGCACACCGCTCCCTCTAGGGGCATTGCGTGTGTGCTCGCCGCCCCTCCCCCGGCTCATACCGGGGGGATCGCGTCATCTGAGGAGAGGGGGTTTCCCCCACACCGTCGAGTACTCGAGAAACGCCTCGGCCGGGTGCCCGACTGAGTGTTGCCCGGCGAGACGCGAAAGCGCACGGTGACAAGGTTGTTGCACCGTGCCTTATGGCACTACGAGATCGCCTCTACGCTAGGCCCATGCCTGCGCGTAATGCGGAGCTGCCGCCCTGTCTTAGACACAGGCGCCGGGGTGAACATAGTACGCACTAAAGTTCTCCCTACGAATTGGATGGCTTGTACCGAGAAGTTGACCACGTTCCTGCGTATCCGAGACGCCAACAACAACCGTCTCGTCACTAAGTATGCCATACATTTGTATGTCGACACCGGAGGTGTGCGTCTCTTTAACCGCTTCCTTGCTTCCGACAATTTGTCAGTCCCGTGCATCCTTGGCACAGAGTTCATTGCACAAAACATTGAGGCGATCTTGCCGCGTTTGCGCAAGATCGTCTGGCAGGAACACGTGCGTTACACGACGGAGCTACCTCGGCGAACGCCGATAGGAGATTGACTAAACGACAGTGCCTGGGACCGCCACTGGCAGGATAAACCCGCCAGGGTGCGAGCCTGTAAGTATGTGCGTGTCAAAGGACGCCAGGAGGAGTGGATCATTGCAACATGTGACACCCCCGACATAGTAACAATCACACCGAACGCTCGTATATGCCGACACAAGTCAATGGAGGCTTCCCGCGGCCTTGCCATCGTCAAGCCCGACGAGCCTTTCTTGGTCAAGTTATGCAACTTTGGCAAGGACCAATTCATCTTTCGTACGAAATCCACCCTGGGGTTCGCGGAACCCTACCAAGGACCGATGTTATCCGCAGTCCTGGATGACGAGAGTCCAAAGGATGGAACCGATACTTCATCGACCGGCACTAGTCGTGGCCCACTGGAGGACCTCGACCTCAGTAAAGCTCCCGAGTACCTGCACAAGCAGATCCGCGACATGCTCAAGACACATTCGTCTAGCTTGGAAAGATCCCAGGGCGTCATCCGTGCAACGTAACACGCCATTGTAACTCCCCCGGACGCTCTGCCCATATGGCCACATCCCTACCGAACCGGGCCGCTCAAACGGCAAATCATCTCGGACCAGATCAATTACATGTTAAAGCTCAACGGCATCGCACCTAGCCTCAGAGCTTGGGCAAGTCCCGTGGTCATTGTGCCGAAAAAGAATGGAAAAGCTCGATTCTGTGTCGACTATGGTCGGCTGAGAAACATCATCAAATAGGATGCTTATCCTTTGCCTCGAATGGAGGACGGCCTTGACTCCTTCGGAGGCGCTCAAGTATTCACGTCTCTCGACTACACCGCGGTGTATTTGCAGGTGCCACTGCGCAAAGAAGATGAAGAGAAGACGGCGTTCACGACGCACTGTGGTATGTACCACTGGTTATCCATGCCATTTGGCTTGACAAGTGACCCTACAACCTTCCAGCGAGCTTTGGATGTCATCCTATCGGCTTCTAAGTGGCAGATATGCCTGGTCTACTTGAACATTGTCATTATCTTATCTGCGAACGCGGAACAACACGTCAAGGACGTTGACATAGTTCTGCACCGCCTTCGCAAAGCCGGGGTTACCCTGAACTTTGAAATGGGCCCATATTTCTTTGAAAAGTCAAGCACCTTGGACACATTGTCCGCCCAGGGAAAATGCACGTGCATAACAAGAACGTTGATGATCTGAAGCATGCAAAGTTCCCCACGACAAAAGCCCAGCTGAAAAGCTTCATGGGTATATGCAACGTCTATCGACGTTTTGTCAATGATTTCGCCAAACGAGCGAAGCCCCTGAACGCCGTGACAAGGGCCGAGATTCCACCGGATGTACGAACACCTACTGACGCAGCCGTCGCTGCATTTTAGGACCTGCGTATGGCACTGTTGTGCCCATCCGTACTGGCGTTGCCGAAGACCAACTGGAAGGTCGTCGTTGACGTAGACGTATGCGCCGACCAAGTCGGATGTACCCGCCTCCAGGAGAATTCGGGTGAACTGCTTCACCCTCTCGGATACTTGAGCCGAAGACCCGCTGCTGTAGAGCAGAACTACTCAACCACGGAACGCGAAGACCTTGAGGTTGTCTGCGCCGTCTTCAAACTGAAGCACTTCCTCGGTGGGCAACGGTTCCTCATCCGAACGGATCGCCAAGCCCTCAGCTGGATCTACAGCACAACCGACTCAAGTGGGCGCTTTATGCGGTGGCAACTTCGCCTCTTCGAATAAAACTTATACATGGTATGTAACCCAGGTGCATCGCACCACTTGCCCGACTTCCTGTCGCGCGCCTCCACGATGGCGCCGAAAGAATATATCCCGGATGATATCCCTTGTATTGCATTGTCCGAGACGGCCAACGGCTTGCTGATGGGGAGATACAAGGGTACCGACACACCCGAACAGGTGGAGTTCGACGATGTTGTCGAAGTCCAACAAGCGGACGACTACTGTGTCGAAATGTCCAAACGTGTGGAGCGCCGAATGGCAAAGGCCTTCCTTCGCAATGAGCATCACGCTCTGTATCGCCGGACGCCTTACAGCAACCAACTGGTTATACCAAATTATTTGCTGTTTGGATCGAAAATTGTGTCGCTCTCGGCATCTAAACCCCATTTGGGGAGCGGCTTCTTTGACTTTTGTCTCGCCGCGCCGGCCGTTCAGGCTACGGTTACAACTGGGGCGATCACCCCCACCCGTTTCCTCCTGTTCTTTCTCCTGCTCCTTGGTGTGGGCTTGGCGACCGCGTCGCCCTCGCTCGTTATCCCCCCCCCGAACCCCCCCCCTTCCCACCCTACGGCCTCCGTGGCCTCGTTCGGTGCTGTTTCGGGCGCGGGTGTTGGACCGGGTGGCAGCCTTGTCGTCGTAGCGTATTTCGGTTCTGGCTCAGCTAGGGGCCAGTGCGACACGGGCCGCGGTCACGAGGACGGCGTTGGCGGCGTCGCCGACGCCGGGGGCGGGCGCCCACCCCACCGGCCATCCCCACTCCCCGACCACGGCGTGACGGCCGACGGTCGTGGGGGGCACGCCAGCGCGAGCACGGTCGCGACGGCCATGGACGGCGTCGGCTCGGATGTCGGCAAGCACCTCGAGGTCTACGACTCGACGGGCCCGTCGTCGCCTTGGCGCCGACACGCCGCCCGTCGGGACGCCTTCCGCCCCGCGACCATCCACGCCGCGCGGGCCACCAGGCCCGCCATCTCTTGCTTCTCGCTCCCGCCCGACAACTCGGCCTTCCCGGCTCCCTTTGAGGGGGTTGGGGACACTCGATTTGCGGGCGTGGGCGCGTGTCTCGGCGACACGGTGGCGGCGGAGCTGTCCTTTCTCTACAACGTTGCCGCCTGGTTGCAGCAGCTGCAAAACAGGCAGCGGTCGCGCGAGTGCGCCGACGAGCGGGCGGGTCGGGCCGTCTCGTCCTTCGACTGCCGCACCCGGGTGGCTTTGCACCAGCTGTTCACGCTGGTGAGCACCAACTACAAGGTGCTGACCCTGGCCACTTACGATCAGTCGGCCGCCGCGGTGCTGCACCGCTCGGCGTTTGGGGGATGGGACCGCAACGGTCATATCCGGTGGGACTTCCTCGAGGAGTTTTGGACGACCCGCCACGTTCGCACCGCCGCCTGGCAGCACGGTGCGCGGCGCGCCGCCTCCATCGTGAAGGGGGCGGTGGAGGGCGAGGGCAACAAGGAGGACAGAAACAAGGGCAAGAACACGGCGGACCGGCCGCGCCAGGGGAGGCGCGCCAAGAGGCGGGCCTCGCGCGGGCGGCCGACGGCGCCGCCGACCCCCCGCCACCCCGGGGGTCTGGCCTGTCCCCTTGCCTGCCGGAGGATAGTGCCGCATCCTAGGCAAGCACCCGCCGCCGTCGGCGCTCTGACGCGGTGGCGCGGCGGGGCGCGCGGCTCGCTCGGTTGTCGGGGGCGGGTGGCCACCGCCCTCACCCCCACGCCGTGGCGGCCTGGCGTCTCAACTTGCGCGGCCCACGGCTTGCCCACTGCCGCGCTCGAGGGTCCTTTGTGTTTCGATCGGGTTTTTTGCACCCGCCGTCGTGCCTCGGCCGGCGGCGGGTGTACTCAATCTGTTGGCATACGCGGGCTCCCCTCCTTTCCGTAGTAACCCCTCCGTATTGTCTTGTCCGACGGTTATTATACCACAGGCGTCGACTGACGCGGGGTGGGGCGCAGAAATTAGCAACGTGCAGGGGATTGGGCTACTTCCCAATTCCCACCGGGGATTGTCTGAGAGGATCGGATCCCACCGGAGATCCGTCTCCGGCGGCGCCCAGCGGCCCCGAGCAGCCCCCCCACCCGTAGCCACACGGGCGGGGTGTCCGGACCGACCTCGCAGCCGCTTAAGGGCGACGCGCCCGCGTCACCCCCTGCTTCCTCTGGATCCGCACGTCCGCTGTTTTTCCGCCCTCCCTCCCTCCCACCCGGGTCGGAGTGTCGCGCGCTTTTGCGCACGACCTTTGTTTTTCAGTACATTTGAGGGCCACTCATTGTACTTACTTTAGCAATTCTGGACGTTTCTAGATATTATTTTATCGTCTGCAGCTGATCATTTAAATACACAGGTCACATGGCATACGCGGGCTCCCCTATTTTCCGTATTGTGCGTGTCCCAAAAATGAGACATCGTCAGCTTTGACTAAGTTTCCCAACGAAGCCCAACCGTTCTTCAACGGACGGCCCGTTGGGCCCAACCTCCAACTAAACGCGAAACCGTTGGGCTCCGTTGAAGCTCAACGGGGCTCAACGGAGCCCCAACGTAAGCCATTTCCGTTGTGCGTTTCCAGCCCCTGGAGATGGGGGGGCTCCCGATGGTCACATGTCGCATAAGATAGACTCGCGATGGTCACATGTCAAACACGATAGAGATGCGGTAAGGCCGCGTTAAGGACCCGACTGGTGCATTAAAGTACATCTGTCGGAGGCTAAGGACTCCAGGCGATTGCAATGAGAGATCTGGGCAATAGTATTTGGCGTGTCCTTCGAGCGCGGGCCCACCCGAAGACACAGTGGGAAGCGTAGCAGCTGTCCCAAGAGCCGCTTGCACGGCTCTCTGATGAGCCATGTGTCCAAGCTGCGAGGGGGGAGCTCGTGTGTACCGAGCTATCCACGAGACTTCGGGCCACTAAAGTCGCTGCAGCACGACACCGGGGCATGCCGGCGGGGACAGATGGTGCTCGGATTATCCTACGCGGCGCACGTCGGCTGGCAAGAAGAGTGAAAGGGACGGCGAACACCGGCATAGTGTTGCTCCACTGGGTGAAAGGAGCACAGTGTCTACAGTTTAGCAATAGCAATACAGCAGGAGACCGACGAAAATCAAACGTCCGATGGATGAGGGACGTTCAAAAAGTAATGCATTGCTCGACGCTCAGCGAGCGGGCTTTCCAGCGCGGCAGGGAAAGCCCCGAAGTTCTTGCGCTCTGTCAGCTGTGCGAGTTCGGGCACGACATGGATCACCCGCCGGACGCGAGCTAACGGCACCACCCGCAGTGCGCAGTCCGTCTCGACGTCGTGCTTGTGCCGGCGGCGGTCACAATGTTGACGTCGACGGCAACCAAGCCAATGAGAGGCCCGTACACGCGGTCCGCGAGGCGGGTGAAAAGAGCGCTGCCGGTGCCGGCGCCGCCGAGGTGGCGACGGTGGCAAGCGCGTCGGCTGTGGACGCCTCCATTGACGGGGATTCGGCGATCGCAGCGGCTGCCTTCTTGTCCCCTTCCCATACAGAATACCTTTCCTCCACAGCAGTCGCACGCATCTTGTCGTTCGCTACTTTCGACATCTTCTGCTTCCACGTCAAGCGTGGTTGAAAAGTTCATGACACAGAAAGCGTCGTAGTACATATCAGCATGTCCACCAACCGGTACCGGTTCAGGCCAGCCTAAAAAAACGCAGCATCACGGCCTGTAGCGCGGGTCAGCACGAAGCGGCGTAGCTGCAAACAACACGCACAGAACCACGGTGTGCTTCCACCTCTCGAGCCCGCGCGCCCTGTGCACTCCGGACGGGCTTGTTGACTGGTTGGCTGCCAAAATAAATACCAAGAAAGTGCGACCAATGCTCCACATAACTGCAGAACTACAGTCCATGACATGAGCTCAAGTCGGGTAGTTAGAGACGTACTTCCCGTCGATGGCGTCTGTGTGGCCAGGAAGCTCTGTCCTTGCACACGATCGCGTCAGACTCACGCGCTCGGCTTCGTTGGGGCATTGCCCAACGGTTTCGCAGCGCTCTTCAACGAAGGAAAGGGCTTCAATGAACGCCCCACAGCGCCCAAAAACGCACGAGTAAAAGCAGACGCGTTGAGCCCCAACCTCCAACAGTTCCTCAACGGAAATGGCATCCGTTGGGCAACTTAGTCAAAGCTGACGATGTCGCCCACGTTCACACGTGTTGGACACTATCACGCGGGGCAGCAAATTGTTCCCTCGATAGTTCCTCCGGCCCTGCGGTCTCATTGGCGCGAGAGTCCACAAGGCACTGCCCACCTTCTCGCTAATGTGGTGGACCAATGAGAGAGCGCCAGAGTGCCTCTATTGAGAACGAGTCCTGCAATAGATGCCCCAGTTTGTGGTATTAATAACGTTAGTTCAATTACCAGTGTACTGAGACCGACCGTAGCCAAGCAATAAAGCGAGTTCTATCGCCGTCGCGGCGAGGAAGAAAGACCTTTTGTTGAAGGGCATCCGATGGGGAGCCGGGTGGCGCCCACGACGGCGACCCCGGACCCACGGTGGTTTAATACAAGCAACGGCACTGATCGATCGACCATCCGATCAATCGATCGTAATGAGTGCCGGCAGACAGATAAGACAATCAAGTAAACAAGCAATAAAAAAAAAACGATGCGGAAGTAACCCTCCAAAGGGCGTGCCACAAGCCGAGTCACACAAATCCGTGGATTCGGCCAATCAAGGGGGCTACTCGTGGCTAATTGCCAATTGGGAGCAGAGATATGCCACAAACTCCCCCTCCCCACCTCACAAGCGCTTCCGCGAGTGCGTCGCTGAGGAGGAAGACCGCCGTGAGGAGGAAGACCGCCGTGACACGCGTTGGGTCCTTGCAGCTGCAAGACGAGCGCGGCCCGATCCTACTCCTGTGGCACGCTTACGCTCCGTGAGAACACGGCTTTTGCCCCCATCTCGCCCTATCGGCGCTCGGCTTCTGTTCCCACGACCGGCCACGCATCATGTCGAGCTCTTTCCCTGTCATTTGACGTTGCTCGCCAATGGGGCCCCGGTGTCGCCTCGCATCATTGACGGTGTGTTGCTGTGGTTGCTGCATCGGAATGATTGCGAGGGTCATTTCGGTGGTCTACGAGTGCTGATGTCATTGGATGCTGCAGACGCGTCCGCAGCTGGGGGTGGTGAACGTGCTCGGATGGACCAGGCTCGTCACTTTTTGCGCCAGCGGCTTGTGTTCAATTCAGGCACAATCCTGATATCTGTTCGTTCTGGTCGGCTTTGGTGAGACATTGTGGTGCGGTCCGCGGACCACATGTTCCAGGTAGTGGTTGAGGGAGAGCGTCACTGTAAGAAACTCGAGAGGGCCGCCGACTGCGACCCGGCGCTTGTGGTGGTCAACACGTCTTCTGGGAGAATGGGGGTAGGTGGCTGGGACGAGCGAGTGGTGGACCAACTGTTCCTCGTGCTGGCAACAGCAGTCTGGCGGACAATTTTGCGGACGTCCAACTCGCCTGAGACGCCCGCGAGGATGACTGAGACGCTGCGGCGGCTCGCACCGGTCTTGGTCATCGAGACGAGCAGAGGCGAGCCCCACGACTCAGCGGAGAGGCTTTTTGCCTCCTTCACGCTTCTGCAGTGCGCCTCGAGTGGCGCCGCCCGTCCCTTGTGGCGCAACCTTTGTGGGCGTGCCTGGGGAATGTGGCACGCAACTCGACGCCCTCGCGGCCTCGAGCGACGCGCCGTGGACGCTCATTGCCCGGGCAATGACACGTTCGATGAGGACGAGCCCCCTGGGGAGCTTATGAATGGGCGAGATCTCTCTTAGGACGAGATGGAGTGCACAAATACTATGGCGCACCACGTAAGCGAAGATAAAGGGGAGGGGGGCAGATGCGGCTTTGGTTGGAGTGAAATAGGCGGTTCATGTGGGAGTGGCGGAGGAACCGGGAGCCACTCTGGCGGCAGCGCACGCGGCAGCCGCAGCGTCTGCAGCGCCAGGCGCCGGCACGAGGGCAGCAGTCGATTCTACTCTGGTGGCGGGCGACGCCGGGCCACGGACCAGCTCGACGGCGACGATCATGCTTCACTTCTGAGCGATATTGTCGCCACCCGCGCGACCCATGGTGGCCGCGGCGGCGGCGCTCACGACGACGCTGACGCTTTGAGGGCTCATTGCGGTCGGCAATACACACATGACCACTACCACCAGGACGGGCGAGGTAGGGCTGCGGAAGGCGGGCCCTGACTTGAATCGCGCGCCGGGGCGCTTCGTGGTACTGGTTCTGGACCTGATGTTCGTGCTGCCGGAGTCGGCGCCATCCGTGACAATGTTTGAGTTGCAGGCGATGAAAGCGCCGCTGGTCAACGCCAAGGAGGCGCCCGCGGCGGAGCGCACTGTGAAGACGGCGCTGTGGCAGGTGGTCGTGGACCGCGCCGCGATGGTGTCCGCGGTGTGCAAGACGGGCGTGATGGCAATGGTGAGGGCCGGCACCACGGTGAGGAGCGCTTTGGTTTTCGCGTTGGTGCTGGTGCTGAACCTGATTGCGGCGGTCAAGTGTTCCGCAGTTGGAAGCGGCGTAGCCCCTCAGCTGTGCAGAGCACACCCCCGGGGGCCGCCCCAAAATATCTCGATCTGGGCCACCACGGGAATGACCTGTCCGAATCTCCGGGAGATCGTGTCTGGTCGGGGGCGAGGCTTTTCCCCTGTGATTTTCCCAACACCCCTACTACTTGTTTGAACTTTTTCGCTTTGGAGGGATTCATCTGTTTGGCGCATTTGGGGCGGCTACTTTCGCTGCCGGCGTTCGGGTTGAAAAGAGGTTTATTGACAGCGGGGGCGCCGTCCCCGTGGCCTCTTGATAAAACAAACTATGCGTTGAACTCATATTTTCCCCTGGGCTTTGCCGTGACTCTCTCCTTTTGTTGAGGGAAGGTTGGGCTGTGGGTCGATTTCCGGGCCAGTTCCTTCGACGGACCGAGCTGATCAAGAGGTCACTTCGGCCGGACGACAAACTAACGAGGTCGTGCCTAGAACCGCGACCATTTCAGGTGGAGCAGCAGGGGATTCCGGCCGTTGCCACGCGTGTACCGGTAGCCAGTTTCCCGGTTGTCGGCTGGTTTGTTGATATCAAGACGACGTGGATCTCTGCGTCGGTCAGTCGTCGATCACTGCACGGCCCCAACGATGGTGTCGCCGCCCGACCGCCCAGAGTTGGACGAGATCGCCACCAGTATGCCGGCGGGTACATCCGCGGTGACCCCAGCGGTCGCTGCGGCAGGGGGATCCGCGAGTGGATCAGGGATTCTCTTCACTCCGCCTTGTCCATTGGTAGATCTTGCGAGCGAGACGGTACAGAGGGTCCCACCGGGGGCCGATGCCTTTTTTCCTCGATGTCACGACAAACGGACGGGATTGGTGGATCAAGCGCGGGATCCGGCGCCGCTTCTCGCGATGGCAGATCCGGACACGCCACTGTCGTCGTTCTGCGAGTATTATTGGCCGAAGTTTCTCGTGTCATCGCGGCGAGCCTATCGGGCTCTGCTCAAAATGTCCGACGCCGACGTTCCCCAGTCGACACGCGGAAGAGCTGCAGCGAAGAAAAGTCACGGCGTCACCGTAGTCCCTCGCCGTCATCGTCTTCCACATCTTCCTCGCCGTCACTGGCGACAACCAACGACGACGACGATCGCGTCGGGCGCAAGGTGGGTTCCCACATGTTGGCGGTCTTCGAGTGCTCGGACGATCGCTTCGCGGGCGTCCTGGACTAGCGAGCTCGAGAAGAAAGGTCAAGACGGGCCACAAAGGCGAGAACAGGATCGACAAGGGACAACCCCCGCCTCACCCGCCGGAAAATACGTATTCTAAGCCTGAAGTCCACTGGGACGGTGTCCCCGACACGCTTCGCGGTGATGTGCACGAACTTCTCGAAGAGTACAAGGCGCTGTGGGCAGGGCAATTCCGCAAGGTCGACGTCACTGCGCATCGGATCAAGGTGTAGCATATCTCTGCTACCAATTGGCAATTAGCCACGAGTAGCCCCCTTGACTGGCCGAATCCACGGATGTGTGTG
>ENA-ORXT01003062-ORXT01003062.1-marine-metagenome-genome-assembly--contig:-NODE-3062-length-18972-cov-11.809632_pt1 | contig 18972 bp, 14 predicted proteins | sample MGYA00237868_ERZ511482 | MGnify/ENA metagenome assembly ERZ511482 | reverse complement strand
TCTGGCACATCTAAGTGACGCAAAATCAGTCATCTAAAAAAGTGAATTTGCGAAATTTTGAATTAGCGGTCAGCCTGCAATGGCTAAAGCCCAAATAAGTAAGAATAAAGAGTTATTCTTTCGACTGTTACAAAAATGCAGATTCTTTTGCGGTTTTTAGTTATTTTTTCTACTGAAAAGAAAGAAAAATAGATGAATCTTGGTATTCCGCTTAATAATGACAAAAGAAGTAGCTATTAACTAGATAGATTTTACCTGATATTGTTTTTTGCATTAAATACAAAAATAGATTTGGTCAAACATTTGCTTATTAGAATTATATTTTTTATAATGTAATTAATTAAGAATAGAGACAGGAGAACAGAGAAGCGAGATTAGACTCGTCATATAATAGTATTAACAGCCAAATCTAGTACGAATTTGTCCCTATTCTCGCTTCTCTGCTCTCACTTCTAAAAAAATCTAAAACCCAAACACTATGAGCTTTTTATCAGATACTTGGTTTATGGAAGGAAATATAGATTTTGAATCTAAAAAATACACCTTATTAGCCTACCTCCGTCGAATTGATCAAGCCTTTAATAAGAACCAATTATATCCCCAATTGGCAGATATAATTTTCCATTACCACAATTTAAATGCTTTTAAAAAAAATAAACAATCTTTAGAAAGTCAGTTTCCGAAAAAAATAACAGGCGTACAGTTAGAAAAATTACAACTGATTTATGAGGAAATGATAGCGGACAATGCCTTAATAGAACAAATTGAAGATATTGTTCACTATGCGATGCAGCAAATGAAAGCGACCGTAACAACGGGCACTGATTTTTATGATTTTGTGGAGAATAGTTTGACTATTGAACCAGTAGGGATTCTGCCTTCTAGTGATGAGGAAGGGTATTTCTTCTTGTGTGACGGTCAAGCCAATACGATAAGGGTTTACGGCTACCAATTGACCATTTTTACTAGACCAGATGACCGTTACAGGGCACTTCGCTCTAAATTTATTAATGAATGGACGCGTAATTTTGTCAATACCTACGAAAGTATTAAGGGGGAACTGTTAAAGGCTCGAACTGCTTTTGGTTTACCTGCGGTGTATGCTATTGAAACCAAATTGAGCTATCCGATAGATGCTACTTTATTGCCTGTTGCAAAACGTAGCTTGGTTAGGCATTTGTCTAAATAAAAGAAGTCAGATGTCAGACCGCTTCGCTGTCAGAAGTGAGATTTATGACGTGTTCCACGATGCACATCTAATTTGCGTCATAGAACACGTCATAAATCTCACTTCTGACAGCGAAGCGGTCTGACATCTGACTTCTTTTTTTCTAGTATCCCACCACTTTCACTTCTACTCTAGTATTTTTCTGAATTTGTTCTTCCGAACAAGGTTGTTCAGCGCAATTTATTAAGGGGCTAGTATTTCCATAAGCTCTACTACTTAAACGGGTTCTTTCTATGCCTAATACGGTTAAATAGGAAATAATAGCTGCTGCCCTATTAGTCGTTAATTGTCCTGTTTCTTGTCCTTCCTTTCCAGCATCATGACTGCCAATTTCTATTTGCAGAGAGGGATGTTCTTTTAAAATAATCGCTAATTGAGCTAATTCAGAAGTATGTGCTTCTGTTACCATAAAGCCTGTTTCTTCGAATTGTAAATTAGGGAGTAGAAAGGACTGGCCAATTGCTAATTCTTCTTTTTGCAGTAATTGCGGTAGTAATAAAAAATGGTTTCCAAAAACTTCTTCTCCATGTAAACCTATAGATTCGGCAATCGCTGTAGCAGTGTCGTCCACCATTTCTGCCAATTCTTCCATTTTTGTAGGCATTTCAAGTTCAAGAGGAAGAGGAATATTTTGTACAACCGAATTAGGAGAAAAAGTCAAGATATAAATATCATCATCGCCCCCATCTCTCGAAGAAGTAAAAAAGCCATTGCGCTCCGTAGCATCAATAGCGATAGAAATATCATCAGAAGGACTATTGATGGGTAAACCTAAATTAGTGGGGTTTTTCCAATTCCCTTGCTCGTCTTTTTCTGTTACAAAAATATCAAAACCACCAAAACCTGGATGTCCTTTAGAACAAAAATAGAGCTTACCATTGGCGTGCATAAATGGAAATCCTTCATGGCTTTCGGTATTAATGGTAGTGCCTAAATTTTCGGGCATGGTCCAACCTTTTTTCTTTTTTTCAGAGACATATATATCTGTTCCTCCATTCCCGCCTGTTTTATCTGACACAAAAAATAAATAACGCCCATCAGGAGAAACGGCGGGGTGCATATAATTGGTTTCTTTTCTACAAAAGTCAAGCACTTTGGCATCTTTCCATTTTTTACCATCCTTAGACCTTGCCCCATATAGTTGCAAACAATAGGCATTTTGTTTACTCATTGTATTGCCATTTCTAGAAAAATATAAGACGGTTCCATCTGCGGTAAAGGTAGCCATGCCTGTATTTTTTCGAGCAACATTTAATTTAGGAACAAAAGGACTAGAGGATTCAAAAGCCCCATCTTCTTTTCTTTTGCTATAGTATAAACGGAGATAATCTCGACCTGTCCAACCAGATTTTTCATCTAAAAATTTTGCTCTACCTTTTCTATCTGAAGTATACACAATGCCATTATTCCAAAAAACGGGACTATTATCGTCTACCTCTGAATTTTGAGAAAAAGGTTCGATGATAATATGCTCAAAATAAATAGGAATCTCTTTGCTATAATCACAAGCTTTAATATGACTTTGGCTGGCTTCGTCTCCTGGGTTTTCTAGCAAATACGCTGCGAACCATTTTTTTGCCTCTTCACATTTCCCATTACTCATTAATGCTTCTCCGTAATAAAAATAGGTAATGTCCCTTGCCTTTTCATGCGTTACAATTTTGGCATACAGTTCTTCTGCCACTATGGTTTTATTGTTCATTTTATAGCAATAGGCCAATTTGGAAGCAACGCCCACTGTATAGCGCTCTTCTAATGCTTTTTTGTATAAGGGAATAGCGGTAGCATATTTTTTCTCCTTATATAGTTGCTGCGCTTTCTTTAGTGGACCTTTTTGTGCAAATGTGGCAATAGTGCAAAAAAGCAAGCAAAACGTGATAATAATTGATAGAATTCTCATATATTAAGCCTTAGTAGAAAGAATTGTACCTAAGTTTTCAATTTTGAATAAAGAATTTTGAATTTTGAATGGGTATTGGTTCACAAGATGAATTTTCACGTCCTTTTTAAATCACGTTTCATTCAAAATTCATTCATTCAAAATTCAACACTAGTATCTGAGAGGATTTTTTTCTATAATTACAATAGAATAAGAAGGGAACTATTAATTAACATTAAGCAAAAAAGCTGCCTAAAACTATTAAACTTTTCTTAATACATAGCAAAAACTGTGCGAAAGGCATGGGGGAATCGTTTCCTTTTTGTAATCTATAAGTCTAAATAACAATATTTTATAACTTTTTTTAATGCAAAGACGAATGAATAAGTTGAGAATACGGAGCTATTTAAACAAATAAACGCACTGTACAAATCAACAATTCTACTTTAAGTCTTCTTGCATTAATTACTAAAAATTGATAGCTATGAAAATACGCATGCAGTCAATAGCTTTTCTTTTATTATCAATCGTAAGCTTCAGTTTTGCACAAGTAACGGAAGAAGTAAAAGATATGCTCACAGGCTCTAACAATGCGCTAGTCGTTGAAATTGCTGAAACTAATAAGAAAGTAGCAGAGGATGTTTGGAAAGATATGTTGAAAAAATATAGAGGCAAGACTAAAAAGAAGCGCAAACAAAAGCAATGGACAACTAGCAAAATCAGAATGTCTTCTGTTACGGGTAAAGAATCTGGTATAATTTATTCCGAACTGGAAGAAGTAGAGGATGAAGAAAATGTCGTTCAACTTTCTCTTTGGGTACCTGGTGAAGAAGAGTATGTATCTTCTACTAGTGATCCAGAAGCCTATGCAGCGGCTGAAAAACTATTAGAAGATTATGCTCTAGAAGTTAGAATTGCTACTGTAGAACAAGAATTTAACAGTAAGAATCGTATTTTAGAAGCTCATAAAAAAGATTTAAAAAAGCTGAAAAAGGATAATGATGATTATCACAAAACCATCAAAAACTCTAATAATACGATTAAGGATTCCGAAAAAGGGCTAGAGAAAAACGAAAAGAATCAGGATTCAACAGAAGATCAGTTAGGTAATGTAAAAGCGGTCTTTGAAGTTGCTAATGATACCCTGCAAACCATGCGTAGAATGGCTACGGATAAAGATGAAGAAAAGAGTATTAAAAAAATGATTAAGAAGGAAGAGGATAAAGTCAAAGATGTTGAAAAAGATCTGAAAAAACTCAACAAAGAAGAGAAGAAATTATACAAAGCGATAGAAAATTCTAAAGATAAAATACATCAAGCAGAAGAGGACATTGTGAAAAATGAAAAGGATCAAGAACGAAAAGAAGAAGAAATAGCAGAACATCAAGGAATCGTAGATGAAGTGGAAGCTAGATTAGAGCAATTGAAAAAATATAGAAAGTAAAAATCAAGTTCAAGTTCAAACTCAAACTCAAACCAAGACGTGGAACAACGTCACGGTTTGAGGTTGAATTTGAAGTTTCACCCATCAAACCCCTCCAATTCCACCGTCAGCGCTTCCCATTCCTCCATAGCCACATCTAGATCTTTTTTAGCCGCCTTATAAGCGTCCATCACCGTTGCAGAATCCGCACTTTCATAAAAGCTGAGGTCTGCCATCTTTTCTTCAAATTTCGCAATTTGTGCTTCTACTTTTTCAATTTTTCGTTCGGCATATTGGACGCTACGTTGTAGTTTTTTCTGCGCCTCTTTTTCTTCTTTAGATAAGACTCTTGGAGCTGCTTTAGCAGCCGCTTTGGCTGCTGCTTTAGAAGAAGCATTTTTACTTTTCTGCAATTCCACCTCCCGCATATTATCCATTTTACGCTTTTTCAAGAAGGCATTGACATCTCCAATATGGGTATATAGTTGCTTATCTCTAAATTCAATCGTTGTGGAAGTAAGATCCTCCAAGAAATCCCTATCATGCGACACCACAATCAAGGTGCCATCATATTCTATCAAAGCCTTTTTCAATACTTCCTTAGAAATAATATCCAAGTGATTAGTAGGCTCATCCAGTACTAATAAATTAAAAGGTTTTAGTAATAAACAAGCCAATGCTAGTCTTGCTCGTTCCCCTCCTGATAAAACAGATACCTTTTTATCAACATCCTCTCCACTAAATAAAAACGAACCTAGAATATTTCGCAACTTCGTCCGCATTTCTGGCGGAGAAGCGTTTTCCATTGTTTGCAAGAGCGTTAAATGAGGATGGAGTGCTTCGGACTGGTTTTGGGCATAGTAACCTAGATGTACATTGTGCCCTAATTTTATCTCCCCACCAGTACTTGGTTCTATGCCGATTAAAATTTTAGCAAGGGTTGTTTTGCCCTGTCCATTTTGACCAACAAAAGCAACTCGCTCCCCTCTGTCTATTTTCAAACTAATATCCTCTAAGACATGTAAATTCCCGTAACTCTTCTTCACTTTCTGCCCATCTACCACCACTTGCCCTGATCTAGGTGATGGCTGAAAACGGATATTCATTGCCGAAGTATCTTCACTATCGACTTCTACCCGTTCCATTTTATCCAACTGCTTTTGCATAGATTGCGCCAACTTTGTTTTGGTGGCCTTTGCCATGAAACGAGTAATCGTTCGTTCTTTTTGGGCAATTGCTTTTTGCTGGTTGGCATAAGCAGACTGCTGCAACTCTCTACGTTCTTCCCGTAGCTGCATAAACCTACTGTAAGCTGCTTTATAGTCGAATATTTTGCCTAGCTCTACTTCTATCGTTCGGTTCGTTACGTTGTCTAAGAATTGCTTATCGTGAGAAATAACGATGACTGCCCCGGGATAGGTTGTTAAAAATTGTTCTAACCAGATAATGGATTCTATATCCAAGTGATTTGTAGGCTCATCCAGCAACAAATAGTCTGGTCGTTGTAGTAATAACTTTGCTAGTTCAATCCGCATTTGCCAGCCCCCACTAAACTCATCCGTAAGGCGTTGCATATCCGCATCTTTAAAGCCCAAGCCTTTTAGCACTCGTTCTGCATCTGCTTGCATAGTTGCGCCTCCCATCATCTGAAAGCGGTCATTTACATCAGAAAATTCTATCAGTAAATTATTATAAGCGTCACTTTCATAATCTGTTCTAGTGGTAATTTCATCGTTGATAGCATTAATCCGATCTTCTAATGCTTTTATTTCTTTGAATGCAGTTAATGCTTCCGCAATGATAGTTTTTCCTTTAGGTAGAAACATTTCTTGGTGAAGGAAACCCATTGTCCGCTCATTGGGAATGGCAATAACCCCTTCATCTGGCGTAATTTCTCTAGCCAATATCTTCAATAAAGTAGATTTTCCTGCTCCGTTTCTGCCCACTAATCCGACTCGGTCTTTATCTTGAATGACAAAAGTTATTTTATCTAATAAAGTTCGGTCTCCGTATTTTACGAAAATATTCGTCGCTGTTATCATTAATTTCCCTATTCTGTTTGTGTTTAGCTAGAAGCTATTAGTCTTTGCCAAAGCTCTAATAAAAGTGCAAAAGTACTGGATGATACGGTAAATCGCTAGTAGATGTTCGTTTAATCGCTGACAAGGAAGGCTTATTCTATTCGTAATCTTGGTATTAACCTAATTAAAATATATATATACTATATTAATAACAATAATCTTAACATAATATACAAGGAAAAATTGCGCATAACTAAGTGAATGCATAAGCCATTAAATAAAAAAGGAACGATTCTTCCTAGATTATAGTTGATCCTATTTCAACACTTTTTATTTTTGTATTTTATGAATTATTGATTATGAGTTAATTGATTATTTACTAGATATTGTTAATTCTCCATTAAGATGCTAGATTTTTGATAGCTTTTGGCATCTGGCAAACAGTAGATTGGATAGATTTTTTTAGAGGGAAGAGATTTAATTTGTTTTTTTTATAAAAAAACAAATTAAATCTCCTCCCTCTAAAAACCCTATTTGCCTATACTTTTTACCTACTCTTTTAGAGTTAAACACGTCTAGTAAATAATCAATCAACCAATAGTCAATCAACTAATAATCCTATGATAGCAGTAGCAGCAGACATACAATCAAGCCTGAAAAAGGTGAATAAAGCCAGCAGAAAGCTGGTCCAGCTAAGTGATCAGGCTATTCACAGCATCTTAAATGAGGTGGCTAGTATAACCCTAGCCAATATCCCTTATATTCTAGCCGAAAATAAAAAAGATTTGGATCGTATGGATCCAGCAAATCCCAAATATGATCGCTTATTACTTAATGAGCAACGTTTGAAAAGTATCGCTGAAGATATTCGAAAAGTAGCAAATTTACCTTCTCCTCTTAATAAAATATTAGATAAAAGAACAGCTCCAAGCGGTCTAGCACTAAGCAAGGTAACAGTACCCTTAGGCGTAATAGGTATTGTCTTTGAGTCTCGCCCGAATGTTACCTTTGATGTATTTGCACTTTGCTTTAAATCAGGCAATGCGGCTGTTTTAAAAGGAAGTAGAGATGCCCATTTTTCTAATATTGCAATAGTAGCGTTGATTCACCAAGTATTAGCTGAGCATGGATTGGCAGATGTGGTCTATTTAGCGCCTAGTGAGCGGGAAGCCTTGCAACCCATCTTACAGGCCGTAGATGATGTCAATACGATTATTCCAAGAGGCAGTCAAGGCTTGATTAATTTTGTGCGAGAACATTCTAAAGTACCCGTTATCGAAACAGGCGCAGGTATTGTTCATACTTATTTTGATAAAAGTGCAGATTTAGAAAAAGGAAAAGCAGTCATACAAAATGCTAAATCCAGAAGAGTGAGTGTCTGTAATGCTTTGGATTGCCTAATCATTCATAAGGACCGATTAAAAGATTTATCATATATAATGGCGGGTTTGGACAGCGAACACCAATGTGAGGTCTATGCAGATGCACAAGCTTATCCTTATTTAAAAGAAACGTACCAAGCCGATTTATTATACCCAGCAACAGCCGATAGTTTTGGAACGGAATTTCTAGCGATGAAAATGTCTATTAAAACGGTAGATAATGTAGAAGCCGCTGTGGATCATATAGCAGAGTATAGTTCTAAACATAGTGAAGCGATTTTGGCGGAAGATGAAGCTACGCTTGATTATTTTCTAAAAATAGTGGATGCTGCAGCAGTTTACGCCAATGCTTCTACTGCTTTTACGGATGGCGGACAGTTTGGAATGGGGGCAGAGATTGGTATTAGTACGCAGAAATTACATGCTAGAGGTCCGATGGCTTTAACAGAGTTAACGAGCTATAAGTGGATTGGTAGGGGAAATGGGCAGGTTCGGCCGAGGTAAGAATTTGTTTATTTGTTGAACTGTTTATTTGTTTAGCTGGTAAACAAATAAACAGTTCAACAAATAAACAATTCAGATCAAAAACGCCCCACTTACAAAGTAAGCGAGGCGGTGTGTTGTGTGTCATTCTCTAGATATTAGCTCTCTTTCTACAGTTTTCTCAAGACAGCCTTGCTTTTAAGTGGGGTGAGGGTATATCCATCTTTTTTTAATAAATTGACTACGCCCTCTTCGCCCGCTAAGTGGCCAGCACCTACGCCAAAAAAGGTAGGTTGTTTGCTCATCATTCCACTCATTACAGGAATCCAATTCCGATTTCTGTTAAGAAGTAGAAATTCTTCATATTTACCAATGCCTTCTGTATCTTCATCAAACATGGCGATCATACCATTAATGTCTTGGCTTTTATATAATCTGACCATTCTGTCCATTTCTCCTTCTTCTGATTGCGTCGTGTCAGGAGAGACAATACTTTCTAATAACATCTTTGCTTGTGCCTCGTAAGGTATACTATCAAACATACTCATTTGATATTCTGCTGTTTCTAAACCATCCATTGGTTTTTCTTGTTCTTTTGCTCTTGCCATTAATTCCATCTCATAACTGACCATATCTCCAGAAGCCATAGGGTTTGGGTTATCTCCAGATAAGTCGGTAGCCGTCATCATAGATAGAAACATGGGCTTTACGCGTTCCATCATATTCCAAATAAAAGAAGTAAATCCTTTTTCTTCAAAATATGCTTTTACCAATTTGTATTCTTCTGCGCTATATAAGTCTTTCAGTGTTTGACCACCAGACATAAACGATTTCATCAACAATCCAAGCTGCGACATCATATCATTCATATCTTCTAGATTAATTTCAAAGACTACTTTTTCACTACTATCAAAAGCCTTTTTAGTTGCATCTGTTAGGAAAAAATCATCTTTGCCAATCATGTGAATGGTACCGTATAAGTAAGAAGTATCTGTTAATCCATTGCCTGAAATTGCCCACAATAGGGAATTGGTAACAGGCGTCTGGGATGCGGTTGCAGTCGTATCGGTCTTTTGTTTTGGCAATTCTGCGGCTACCTGACCCCATGCCTGTACGCTGACCAACAAGATTACAATTAATTGAACTAATATTTTCATTAAATAAATTTTCCGAGTGTGGCATTTAGTAAGCACTAAAGTATACGACACTATTATATAATTTGGGTAGATACTCTTATTAAGACGTTTTTATACAGAAGAATAGTATTAACTAAAAGTTAAGTATCTTGGAAAAGAGGTCAGATGTCAGACCGAAAAATAAATTTTTCTGTCAGAAGTCAGATTTATGACGTGTTCTAGGACGCAAGTTAGATTTTAAACTAAGTGTGTCGGAAGCGGTTTCGCATCTATTTTCGCCCGACCGCATAGGGAGTGGTGAAAATAGATGCTTGGTTCGCTTTTCGTTTTAGCAGATCTCGATTAAATCTTATGCCACACCACAAACAAATCTGATTTGCGTCCTAGAACACGTCATAAATCTGACCTCTGACAGAAAAATTTATTTTTCGGTCTGACATCTGACTTCTTTTCCTTAGACGCCCGCTGCTTTTCGCACTGCCTCCACAATTTCAGGATTTAATAAAGTGGAAGTATCTCCCAAATTAGACGCATCTCCAGAAGCAATTTTTCTTAAAATACGCCGCATAATTTTACCTGAACGGGTTTTAGGTAGACCGGGAACGACCAAAATCTTATCGGGTTTAGCGATAGGACCTATAAATTTCGTTACCACCTCTTTTACGCTTTTTTCAAAAGCAGCATCTCCCACTGTTCCTTCCTGAGCGATAATATAGGCAAAGATACCTTGTCCTTTAATATCATGCGGGTAGCCCACTACAGCGGACTCAATAACTGCAGGATGCTCATTAATCGCATTCTCTACTTCTGCGGTACCCATTCTATGACCAGATACATTAATGACATCGTCTACTCTACCGATAATTCTTAAACGACCCTCTGCATCTCGTCGGCAACCATCACCTGTAAAATACATATTTTCAAAAGCAGAAAAATAGACTTGTCTACAACGTTCGTGATCACCATAAGTAGTCCGAATCATAGATGGCCAAGGAAATTTAATACACAAAAGACCTTCTACATCATTTCCTGTAACTTCTTCTCCCGCTGCATTGACCAAAATAGGTTGAACACCTGGCATTGGATAAGAAGCATAGCAAGGTTTAGTATCTGTAATGCCTGGTAAGGGAGTGATCATAATACCACCCGTTTCTGTTTGCCACCAAGTATCTACAATCGGCGATTTTCCTTTACCCACTTTTTTATTATACCAATTCCAAGCTTCCTCATTGATAGGTTCACCAACTGAGCCTAGTACCTTTAAAGAACTTAAATCATAGCCTTCTACAAATTTATCTCCCTTTGCCATTAAAGCACGGATAGCGGTGGGCGCTGTATAAAACTGATTCACTTTATGTTTTTCACAAATTTGCCAAAATCTTCCAGCATCGGGATAGGTTGGTACGCCTTCAAACATCATTGTCGTGGCACCTGCCAATAGAGGACCATAAACAATATAAGAATGCCCCGTAATCCAGCCAATATCTGCGGTACACCAATAAACATCCCCGTCTTGGTATTGGAATACATTGCGGAAAGAAAAACAAGTATACACCATGTACCCCCCACAGGTATGAACGACTCCCTTTGGTTTGCCTGTAGAACCGGAAGTATATAAAATAAAAAGCATATCCTCGGAATCCATAGAAGCAGGTTTGCAGGTAGGTCTTCTACCCTTCATTACATCATGCCACCACTTATCTCTTGTTGGTTCCCAATTAACGCCATGCCCTGTATTTTTATGAACGATTACCGTTTCTATACTTGTACAGCCTTGTAGCATGGCCTGATCCACCACCTCTTTCACAGGGATATTTTTTGTACCTCTAGCATTATAATCCGAACAAATCACCATTTTACAAGAAGCATCTTTAATTCGGTCTGCCAAAGCAGTTGCCGAAAACCCAGCAAATACCACAGAATGAATCGCCCCTATTCGAGCGCAGGCTAATATGCCTATCGCTAATTCTGGCACCATAGGCATATAGAAACAAACTCTATCTCCTTTCTTGATGCCATTCGCTCGAAGCGCACTTCCAAATTTGCAAACTTCTGCGTGTAATTCTTTATAGGTATAGGTTTTTACGGGTGCATCTGGATCATTGGGTTCCCATATAATGGCATTTTGGTCGCCTCTTTCTGCTAAATGTCTATCTAAGCAATTTTCTGTAATATTGAGCTTTGCCCCTTTAAACCATTTCACATCAGGAATTTTGAAGTCCCATTCTAAGACTTTATCCCATTTTTTTTGCCATTGGAAAGTAGCTGCTTGTTCTGCCCAAAAAGCTTCGGGTTGTTCTACACTTTTCTTATAAACTTCTTTATATTCTTTAAGTGATTTAATTTGCAAGGTCATTGAGAATCGTTTTGTCTGTTTTAAAAGAATCAAAGTTAAGGAAAGATTTAAAAAAGTTTTATCGGTTCTTTCTCTTTTACTACTTTTAGTTCGGAGAATTGGAATAAATTGTATTTTTCAATCGAAGGAATATCATTCAAAAATAACAAATAAAAATATGTATCGAAGAAAAGCTATCCTTCTATTTCTTTTTATTGGCTTATTCAATAGTTGTCAAACAGCAACAACAGCTACTGATTGGACCCCTCAATTTCTAGATAAAGAGCAAGCACCCTTGGTTGACGCAATGGCAACAGCAATTATAGCACAAGCAGAGAAACCTACAGAACTAGTACCAATTATAAATAATTTTATAGATACAACGGTGCTGAAGTATTCTGGCTATGAGCAATTACAGTTTAAAAAAGGGATCAAGTTACTAGAGAAACAAGCTAAATTCTTTACAGGAAAATCGTTTCTGGATTGTAAAATAGCGGAACAACAAAAATATTTGCAACTGCAAGAATCAGAAGCGAAAGATAGTTGGAAACGAACAGGAGAGAAGCCCTTTTTCTTGACTTTTAAAGAAATGGTTTTGGCAGGTGCTGCGAAAGGTTGAGGGCGAATTGTTTATTTGTTTAGAACGTTTATTTGTTTACACACTATGCTTGTAAACAAATAAACACCCTAAACAAATAAACAATTCAAAGCAGCCTCTAGAGGGTAATAAATCGGTGTAGTAACAAGCAGCTAATAGAACTTAACTAATTAAATTAGCTACTCTATACAATTAAGTACTTGTTTGCCACTACTAGGATGGCCCGATAGCATACGTTAGGGGTGGTAGTATATGCTAAGTTTTGGAAATATTATTATTGTAAGACGACTTCTCTTTCCTCCACCATTTTTCTGATATTAATCAAGGCATATCTCATTCTTCCTAATGCCGTATTAATACTAACTCTAGTTAATTGAGCAATCTCTTTAAAACTCATATCTGCATAGTGACGTAAGATAACCACCTCTCTTTGCTCAGGCGGCAACATATCCACTAAAGAACGAATTTTAGAATGCGTTTGACTTTTGATCATACTTTGTTCTGCATTCAAATCTGGATTTTGAAGCACATCAAAGATGTCAAAAGTTTCTGTAGGAGATACTTTTGGCCGACGACGAGTTCGTCTAAAGTAATCTACACACATATTATAAGAAATACGTAAAGCCCATTGAAGGAATTTACCTTCGTGGTTATACTTTCCTTTACGTAAGGTATCGATAATTTTGATAAATACTTCTTGGAATATATCCTCTGCAAGGCTGTGATCTTTCACAAACAGATAGATTGAAGTGTATATTTTGTCTTTATGTCGAGAAAGTAATTCTTCGAATGCTTTTTCGTTGCCATTAAGGTAGTCGGCAATAAGCTGCTGGTCATTAAGCTGTAATACTTCCATACTTAGCGTCTATTATGTTACGCAACTGTCAAATGTTAACCTATGAAATTATTTCAAAGGCAAAAAGAAAGTTGTTATGTAAAATTAGTTAAGTGTAAAAGTTTACTCTTATAGAAGAATTATTTTAGATTAGAAAAATAAGAGGGAGAATAGTTTAGCTTTCAAATACAGTTCCAAATTGCAACAAATCAACAGAAATTACTAATTTTTTATTTCCGTTAACATAATTTTAACCCAAATTAGTTAGATATGTGAAAACTTTCAAATAATAATTGTGATTTTTAAATCGTTGCAGCAAATATATGGGATTCCTTTCTACTAATGCAAGTTTGAGTTCTTAAAGTTAAGTTAATGTAGCATATAAAGACATAAAGTATCAATAGCCAGAAAGCGACTCTTATAATAGTGTTCCTGTTGTGTGGACAATTCTTCATTTCCATGCGCAGCGATTATTCTATTTGTGTCGTTCTTTTACTAAAAAGGTCAGTAGCGTTCTATTATCAAGTATTAGAGATTCAATGTTAAATTACTGACATTCAGATACAAACTCTCATTGGCGTTTTTAATAAAAATTTGCTATACCGTCTAAAAATAGGTAACTTTATCGTCTGTCGTTTGTCCTAAATGCGCTTTAATTTTTTTAAAGTACCTACTTATAATTCCTAGAAGTGGAAGGATAACTTTTATCATTCCAAAACGCCTTCGGTATATTCCGGTGGATTTTTAAATTTACTATTCATTATGGACATCACATTGCCTTTTGAATACGATGATGAGGAACGCGAGTTCATAAATGCGCTTGTTCGTAATGAACGTTGGGCGCAAAAAAAACTTTATGTAGACCATTATAGCAAAATGATGGGGGTTTGTTTGCGTTATGCGAACGGAGAACATGATGCCCTAGATATTCTACACGAAGGGTTCTTAAAAGTATTTAAAAATATTGATAAATATAAAATAGGTACTTCTCTCGGTGCTTGGATACGTCGTATTATGATAAACACAGCTATTGATTTTTATCGAAAAAATACACGTAGACGGACAGAAGATTTAGATGAAGCGTATGAAGTACGATCTATGGATGCAGATGCGGTCAGTCAATGTTCAGAGAAAGAAATTTTGGCGGCCATTCAGCAGTTGAGTCCTGCTTATAGAGCAGTTTTTAATTTAAATGTAATTGAAGGTTACCCTCATAAAGAAATAGCATCAAATTTAGGGATTACAGAAAGTACATCCCGCTCGAATTTAACGAAGGCAAGAGTGAAATTACAAGAAATCTTGGCTAGTTTTAAGAAGAAGTAAAACTAAATGGAGCATACACAATTTGATAAAAAGATAAAGGAATCGCTAGCAAATCTAGAGGTATCCTTTGACGCTACCCCCTGGGAAGGCATAGAAAAAGCATTAGATGCTATGGAGACACCTGTTGTTCCAGCAGCTGAAAATGATTTCGATGCTTTTATCAGTAGTAAATTGGAGAATTTATCTATTCCTGCTAAACAACCCAATTGGGAACGGATGTCTGCTGCACTAGATGAAGCAGGGATGAGTGATGCCTTTGATCAGGAGGTTAAGTATAAAATGGACATCATTAATCCTGTTTATCAACCAAGCCATTGGGAGTTATTAGCAGACCAATTGAGAAGAGAAAAAGCCGTTAAAGAATCTTTATATAAAAACAAAATTGCAGAGCTTACCCTATTCATCTTATTACTCTTAAATTTTTACCAGTATTTTCCTAACTATCCACAAATCGCATCGCTTCCTGTTCCCACGCAGCAAGCAAGTAAAATAGCGGTTGAAGAAAAGAAAATTCTCGCAGAATCCGCACCTCAAAAACCAGCCGCCGCAAATCAAGGAATTTCTGTGGTGCCTACTACAACTACACAGGAATTTCCAGTAAAAGAAGAACGCTCGGTTTCTAAAGAGGTAATTTCTATTGGTAAGAAGCCTTCACCAACATCTGATAATGCCCTCTATATTTTAGAGAATCAAGCGACTATTGATATTAAAGGTATTTCCGCTCAACCAAGTCGAGAAGAAATTCAATTTGGAATTGATGGTAAGACTGGCTTAACCATAACGGTGCCTGAAATGACTGAACATTTAGGTCGAATGGGCTTAACTAATAGTCTGTTTGTAGAGACCATTCCTTCTTTAGTACCTGCTAGTTTAGCAACGGCTAAAATTGTGCCTTTAGATTGTGAAAACTGCAAACGTCTTAAAATACCTGCTTTATTTCGCTTTGGAATGATGGGGCAGGTTGGATTAACCCATGCAGCTCATACTACCAACCAAGATTTAGATTTCTCCACAGTAGAAGGAAGTCATCTAGGAAGTGCTTACGGAGGCGGTTTTACACTAGGTTTCAAATATAGTAGATGGGAAATTGAAACAGGCTTATTATATGCAGCAAAGCGATATAATCACCTTGCTTTACATTATGAGTATCCAATTCAATTAAAAGGACTTAGTTTAGAAACTTTGCAAACACCTGTAAATGTACGATATAACTATGTAGTTTCAGAGAGTGGAAAATTACACCTTTATATGCAGGCAGGAATTGCTTATAACTTGGTGTTGAGAGAAGAACAAGATATTATCAGATTATCTCGCACGGAGGCCGATTGGCTAGATGCCCCTAGTACTCTTAGGCCAAATTTGGCAAGTAGAGCCGTTGCCAGAAATGCAAACAAAGGATTATTTGGAGGAGACTACAATAGCTTCCTTACCTTTAATATGGGCGCAGGAGCGGAATATTATTTGTCTCCAAAATGGAGTGTATTTTTTCAATCAGAATTTCAAAATTATATTTCTCAATCCCGAATTGGTCCTACAAAGGATAGAATTAATACAATACCTCTTTCTTTTGGTGTTCGATCTTCATTCTACTAAGCAACAAATGAAAGAATTATAAAAAAAGGCGATTGGTGTACAACCAATCGCCTTTTTTTGTTATTTAGTGCTTAGGCTAAATCGCTAACGACCTATGATGTTACACGCACATTATCAAAAATACACGCTTCAATTTAAACAAGCTAGTGGTACCTCAAGAGGCATCTTAAGGACCAAAGAATCTTGGTTTATTTTTTTATACGATACAGTAGAACCAGCGATAGTTGGTATTGGAGAATGTGGTTTATTAAAAGGATTAAGTATAGATGATAGACCTGATTATGAAACCAAACTCCAAGAAGTCTGTCAGGGTATAAATAATCATGCTTATTGGTTAGATACGGGTTTAAAAGAGTGGCCTTCTATTCATTTTGGTTTAGAAATCGCCTTGCAAGATTTGGCAGTCCGAGGAACAAAAAAGTTATTTCCCTCCCCCTTTATAGAGTCCGCCGAGCCAATACCTATTAATGGTTTAATTTGGATGGGGGAACGGGCATTTATGTTTGCGCAAATAAAAAAGAAACTGGAAGAAGGCTTTAATTGTATAAAATTAAAAATAGGCGCAATTAATTTTGAAGAAGAACTAAGTTTATTGCAATACATTCGACAGCAATTTTCCGCCAAAGAAATAGAAATTCGAGTAGATGCAAATGGTGCTTTTCTGCCCGATCTAGCCTTAGAAAAATTAAAACAACTTTCCGATTTTGAATTACATTCCATTGAACAACCCATCAAACAACATCAATGGCAAGAAATGGCGGCTTTATGCGCCCAAGCCCCCTTACCTATTGCACTTGATGAAGAAGTAATTGGAATATTCGACTTGGCAAAAAAACAGGCACTGATAAAAACCATTCAACCACAGTATCTTATCTTTAAGCCCAGTTTCATAGGTGGCTATAAAGGTACTTCCGAATGGATAAATTTGTGCCAAGAAGCAAATATAGATTGGTGGATTACTTCTGCACTAGAATCGAATATTGGTTTGAATGCTATTGCACAATGGACAGCGACCCTCAATAATCCTTTACCACAGGGGTTAGGTACAGGACAGTTGTACACCAATAATATACCTTCGCCTTTGACCATGCAGAGAGGAGGCCTATATTATGACAAGAAGAAAGTATGGAATATGGAAATTCTAAATTCCAAATAGTTTGAAATTTAATCACCAGATATGGAAAAAAATAACGAGACTTCCATTAGTTTAAACAAATACATTAGCAGTACAGGACTATGCTCTCGCAGAGAAGCAGACAAAATGATTCAAGCGGGGCGAGTACAAATAAATGGGGAATCTACCCAGTTGGGAAATCGAGTATTTGAGGGAGATAAGGTACAAATTGATGGAAAAGATTTACAGGCAAAACCTAAATCTTTATACATCGCCTTTAATAAACCAATTGGCATTGTGTGTACGACCGATCTAAAAGAACGAAAAAATATTATCCAATATATTAATCATCCAGAACGTTTATTCCCAATTGGTCGCTTGGATAAGCCCTCACAAGGATTAATTTTTTTAACGAATGATGGCGATATTGTTAATAAAATTCTTCGGGCAGGCAATCAGCATGAGAAAGAATATATCGTTACGGTCAATAAAAATATTCACCCATCGTTTATCCAAAAAATGAGTAATGGCATTCCTGTTTTAGGAACCGTCACTAAAAAGTGTCGGGTGGAGCAAATTAATAAACGAACCTTTAAAATCATTTTAACGCAAGGATTGAATCGACAAATACGAAGAATGTGTACGTACCTAGATTATGAGGTCGTTAAATTGAATCGGGTGCGCATTATGAATGTCCATTTGGGTAATTTAAAAATAGGACAGTGGCGAGAATTGACCGCCACAGAAATGCGACAGATACAGCAATTGATTAAAGGGTCTTCTAAAACGGAGGAGGCTTCTAGAGATATACGTAAGAGAAAATGAATGAGGTTGTCGTTTTCGGAACTTTGCGGCGAGGGCTTTAGGGAAAGCAAAAGTTCTGAAAACTATTATTAACTTTCAGAACTTCTACTCTTCTCAAAACCATCGCCGCAAAGTTCCGAAAGTAGAAAGTGCAAAGTTCCGAAAGTACATTATAAAAAATACGCAGAAATTTAATTTTTTCCTTCGTTCTTAAACAAATAAACACATAAACATTCTAAACACTTCAAAGATGTTCGACCCAACGATTTTGCCACAATTAGTTAGAATGTCCATGCCCTTTGGAAAGTACAAAGGTAGATTGCTATGTGATTTACCGATGGCTTATTTAGAATGGTTTAAACGAAAAGGTTTTCCGAAAGGAAGACTAGGAATGTTGTTAGAGACCATGTATGAAATTAATTTAAATGGCTTAGGACGCATACTCGATCCTTTAAAAGAAAAAAATAAACCTTACTAGCTGGTCTTTAGCTATTGGTCTTTGGTCTTTAGCACGCTTAAGTTTGGCAGTAGAGGCTATTGCAATACGTAGTTTACCCTCGTCTTTTTTATTTGAGTATAAAGAAAGTATTTATAGTTAGGTGCTTAGCGAGTTCCTACTGCCAAGATTAAGCGTACCAAAGACCAAAGACTAACCACTAAAGACTAATAAATAATAGCAATGAAAAAATATACTTTCTTTTTAGCTTTGATGTTATTGAGTATAATCGCATGTAAGGAAGACGTTGTTACAGAATTGCCCACACTAGAACCACTTCCAACACCAATTTTAGATACTATCCCTCCAACAGGAACTAGCA